>Ga0307377_10002831_pt1 | contig 20132 bp, 19 predicted proteins | sample TR3MG_FD_202535 | JGI IMG/M metagenome (GOLD analysis project Ga0307377, IMG submission 202535) | Soil microbial communities from Risofladan, Vaasa, Finland - TR-3 | ecosystem: Environmental > Terrestrial > Soil > Coastal area > Acid sulfate soil | place: Finland: Risofladan, Vaasa | collected... | reverse complement strand
CGGCGAGGATGATGACGGCTTTGGGCTGGAGATCGACGACGTCCTGGTGGAAGCGGAGGACCATTTGCGGGGTGGTTTGGCCGCTGATGCCGCGGTTGACGTAGGGCTTGCCGGGGAATGAGTTTTCGAGATGCCAGCCCTGGGTGATGGAGTCGCCCATGAAGACGACGCGATTTTCGCCGGGGGCGGGGGGGCCGAGCTTCAAGTTGTCCTCCTTAAAGTGGGCGAGCCAGGGGAAGTCGGAGAGGAGCTGCTGGTCGTGCTGACGCCAGTACTCGTTGTTGGGATGGCCGGAGGGGAGGGTTGCGGGGGCGCAGGCACACGCGGGCGCTGGAGCCTTGGTGTCGGGCGGGGTTCCGGTTGCCTGCGCGAGGAGCATGGCGGGAGCGAGGAGCGCGGCGAGGGCAGTAGCGAAGAATGCAGTGCGGAGTTTCATTGGGTTCCCCTTGGAGTTTTAGCTTTTTGGGTGCGGGCGGTTGACGGAGGCGAATCGCCGTTATCAGGTTGCGCATCGATTGTAGAGAATTGAGCGGGTTGCAGGGAATCGTGAGGTGCGGTTATGCGGGATTTTCCACATAAGTGCACCGGGGCTGCACCGGCGGCGGAGTGCGCCCTGTGCGCTAGGCTTGAGATCAGATGAGCAATTGCGCGATTTGCGGTGGAGTTGGGCTGGTGCGGGTGATGAACCAGGCGGGGAAGTGGGTTTCCCGCGCCTGCGAGTGCCAGGAGATGGAGCGGGAACAGCGGCGGATTGCGGCGACGCATATACCGGAGCGCTACCGGCAGTACACGCTGGATGGCTACGAGACGGCGTTTCGCGGGGCGCACCCATCCCTGGGGCAGGCGCACCTGACGGCGCGCAGGTTTGTGGATGCCTACCCGGTGGACACGGCGGGCAAAGGCCTGCTGTTTACCGGATCGATTGGCGTGGGCAAGACGCATCTGGCGGTGGGGGTGCTGCGGCGGTTGGTGCAGGAGCGGGGCGTGAAGGGGCTGTTCTGCGACTATCGGGAGCTGCTGAAGAGCATCCAGAACAGCTACAACACGCAGGTGCAGACGACGGAGCTGGAACTGCTGAAGCCGGTGTTTGCTGCCGAGGTGCTGGTGCTGGACGACCTGGGCGCGCAGAAGCCGAACGAGTGGGTTTGGGACACTGTGGCGCTGATTCTGAACTCGCGGTATAACGACAAGCTAACGACGATTATCACGACCAACTATGCGGATCTGGCGGCGGGGGGCGGGGGCTTGTCGGATGCGGAGCGCGCGGGCCGGGAGCCGACCCTGGGAGACCGGATTGGGGACCGGATGCGGTCGCGGCTGGCGGAGATGTGCGTGCGTGTGGAGATGACGGGGGAGGACTTCCGTCAGACGGTGAAACGTGCTCGGTTCGGGTGAAATGTCTCGTTTCAAGACAGTTTGGATTACTGCGACTGTCTTATTTTGATACAGCGCGGTTTAGAAGACCCACATACTGCAGAGCAGGAGCAGCATGGCGGCGACGGTTACGCCCTGGTAGACGAGGGTCGCTGCCTGCGCGGGTTGTTGCACGCAGTCTGCGGAAGCTTGCAGCAGGGTAGAAGAGAACTCGGGTGGGGACTGCATTGCTGGCCTGCCTTTCCATGCTTTTCAGCAAAAAATTACGAGAGTTTGGGGATTCCGGTTCCCGGCGCGCTTGCGTTTCTGCGCGTACGGTCACGGCGTGTCTTCACTTTTCGATGCGAGGGCAGGGCACGAAGTTGCAGGAGCGAAGACGGTCGGTCAAGAAAATCGAGTCTGACTGGTTTGGCCTCGTTGGTTTGGCCTGATTGTTTTGGCTTGATTGGTATATCGGCGCCTTTTGAAATATTTCACGGTTTTGTGCGGCGGTTGAAGCGGGGACTAGATTCCTTTGGTAACGGGTGTAGAATTTTGCTCGTGAGTACTGGTCCGCAATTGATTCGTCCTGCAGAACGCGAGGAGCGCAACTGGCTTCCGATTGGCATCGCTTCAGCGGTGGTGGTAGCGGTGCTGGTGGTGCTGGTTTTGATGCTGGGGCGGGGCAAGACTGCGCCGGCGGTGACTCCTGTGTCTGCGCCGACGGATGCGTATGCGGCGAATCTGCCGACGAGTGGCCTCGCGATGAGCGAGTCAACGAATCTGGCGGGCGGGAAGGTGACTTACCTGGACGGGCACATCGTGAACCAGGGCAACCGGACCGTTACCGGAATTACGGTTCAGGTTTTGTTTCGCGACGTGGCCCACGAGGTGACGCAGAACGAGACGCAGGCCCTGAAGCTGATCCGGATGCGGGATCCTTATATAGATGTTGAGCCTGTTTCGGCTTCGCCTCTGAAGCCGGGCGAGGGGCGGGACTTTCGGCTGATTTTCGACGCGGTTTCGCGGGACTGGGACGGAGCTTACCCGGAGATCCGGATCATCCACGTGGATACGCAGTAGCAGAGCAATAACAAGTCCGGGGCCCCCCGGCCAAAATGACTCGGTAGAAAGTACCGCACCGCGCAAAATTTACATGGCAGCCCGTCTTCCGACGGAACTGATCTCGACGGCCCAAGCCGCGAGCACTCCAAGTAAATAATTCATTCTAAACAACATAAATATTGTTGCCGAATCGTGGTCAGTTTGGCATGGGCATTGCAATAGGTAAGGCGAGCAGACGTGACCGCTCAGCCCGCAGGCCTCAAGTGCGGAGACGATTTCGAAAAAGAGGTATCTAGCCCATGAAGAATCATGCAATTGTTCGGAGCTTGTTCCCTAGCCAGTTAGCAGCACTTGTGCTGGCATCTGCACTCGGAATCCCCGCGATGGCGCAGCAGGCGCAACCGGCGGGAGACGTCCAGAACACCCCTCCTGCGGCGGCGGAGCAGCAGTCCCTCCCCCCAGCAGCACCTTATGTGGCTCCGGCCAAGGAGGGTTTCTGGGGACGCGTGAATCCTTTTGCGCGCAAGTCCTGGGTCAAGAAGCAGACCGATCCGATCAATAACCGGTTGAGTGAGCTGGATGAAGTGAATGCGAAGAACGCTCGCGACATTCAGGATGTGGATCGCCGGGCGCAGGCTGGTATCAGCAAGGCGCAGGCCTCGGCTGACGCGGCGAACCAGACGGCTACGGCGGCGGGCGCGCAGGCGCAGACTGCCAATGGCGTTGCGATGAACGCGTCTGGGCACGTGGATCAGTTGAACGCGACGGTGAACGGCCTGGACAAGTACCACCAGGTTACAGACGTCAATATCGCGTTCCGTCATGGAAGCCCGGTGTTGTCTGCCGACGCCAAGAAGCAGCTTGACGATTTGGCGGCGACGATGACCGGACACGAAGGTTACATCGTGGAGATGGAAGCTCAATCGCCCCATGCCGGCAGCGCCGGTATCCAGAGTTCACAGCGCCTGGCTGAGTCAGTTGAGCGCTACCTTGTTACCGAACATCAGATTCCCGTCTACCGTATGCACTTTGTAGCCCTCGGCAATGTCGAGGTGGCCTCAACCGGCAATGAAGACAGCAGGCCGGTGAGGACGAGCAACGTGCATGTGCGGTTGATGGAAAACAGTTTGGCGGCCCAGGGAGTTGCATCACCCCAGGGTGTTACTCCCTCGACTGGCGCGGATAGGCAGTAAACGCCTAAGTCCTTCCTCCGAGGCATCCGTGCGCCAACGGCCACCCCGCCGTCTGGCCGCCAAAAAAGCTCTCGTAAAGCGAGAGAACCAAGGCAACTTGGCCCCCGTGAGAACGGGGGCCGTTTTTTTTGTTGTGGCTCTCAATTTCGCCTCCCGGTCGTAGATTTTCCCACACCATGTTTGGGATAAAGTCTCCGGCCGTGCCATGCCTCTGATGCCAGAGAGAAGTGGGGAATTCGCGTAGGATGGATAGTCGATGAATGGAGGCCAGCTTTCAGGCACCTTTTGCGTTGAGTGCTGGCCGCGGTTCGAGGAGAAATCATCTTGCCAATTGATCGCCGTGAGTTCATGAAGACTGGAGCCGCGTTGGCGGCTCTGCAGACGTTTGGTCCGCGCACTGCTTTTGCGGCTGCCGCCGATATGCCTGCGGGCGCAGAGAGGACGCTGGGACGGATGGCGTGGGGCGCGGGTACCTGGTACCGGCCCTATCAGTCGAAGGTTGCTCATGAGCCGGGTGCGGCGACATGGATTCAGATCGATCTCGGTCAGCCGCGCGCCGTCGATAGCGTGCGTCTGTATCCTGCCTTTACTCCGGGCGACGCGCACGCCGAAGGGTATGGATTTCCATCGCGGTTTCGCATTGAGGCGTCGAACGATCCGGGCTTTGCCCATCCAGAAGTGCTGGTTGATCAGACTGCGGGCGATTTTGCGGAGCCGCACGACGAGATCACGGAGTTTGGTACTGGGGGCGTTGGTGGCCGGTACGTGCGTTTTACCGCGACCAGGCTGCGTCCGGCGCAGGATGGCGTGGGCTACAAACTTGCGCTGTCAAAGATTGAGGTGGTGTGCGGCGGCAGGGATGTTGCCGTGGGCTGCCCGGTGAGCGCTGACCCGGAACTGGGCAACGCTGCCGACATGGCGCAGATTGTGCGCGCGGCGCGTCCGATGGGCGAGGGGATTGTTACGGACCATCCGGAGAATGTGACCCCTGCGGCGCAATGGCGCATGATTCCTTTTCAGGCGAGCACGCCGCTGGGTGGGGTTCGCGTGAACGAGGGCCAAGGGCTCTTCTGGAAGGCGATGGAGAACAACATCGATTATCTGCTGAGCTCGTTCTCCGTCGAGGAGATGCTGCGGCCATTCCGCGAGCGTGCAGGCAAGCCGGTGCGCGCGGAGATGCGCCAGCCGATTGCGTTCTGGGAGACGACGCTGCCGGGGTCGAGCGCGGGGCGGTTCCTGATGGGGGCGGGGAACACGCTGCGCTGGAGGGATCATGCTGAGCTGCGCGGATGGATGAATGCTGTTGTCGATGGCATAGAGGAGTGCCGCGCGGCGAACGGCTACATCATGGCGTATCCGGAGGAACTGATTCTGCACTCTGAACGGGGCGGATATACGCGCGCATGGGTTACGCATGGGCTGATCGAAGCGGGATACGCGGGCAACCCGAAGGCTTTTGGCTTGCTGCGGGGATTCTACGACTGGTTCGACCAATGCAAGTATTTGCCGGACATGATGCGCGGGGGGACGCAGGGCGTGCAAGGAATGATCGCCAATACGCGCATGTACTTTACGCCGGTTGGCAAGGTGGAAGATATTCAGGTGATCCAGCGCTACTACCAGGAGAACTATTGGATCGAGGGGCTTGCGGCGCACGACACGGCGGTGGTGTGGCAGTACCCTTATGACCGGCCACATAACTACCTGATCACGGATTTTGAGGCGTATCTCGACGTGTATCGGGCGACCGGCGACGAGCGCTATCTGGATGCGATGAAGGGCGCGTGGGATCTTTATCACGACCAATGGGAACATGTGGGCGGGTCGATTGCGATTACAGAGTTTGGCGAGTTTCCGCCGGGGTCGTACAGGCTGAAGGCGCAGTTTCCTTTCTGCGAGACGGGCGAGACGTGCGGCAGCGTTTTCTGGACGCGCTTTAACCAGCGTTTTCAGCTCATGTATCCCGATGAAGAGAAGTACGCGAACGAGATTGAGAAATCGATCTACAACGTGGGACTTGCCAACCAGGTTGGCTCGCACGGCATTATTTATCACGCGCGGCTGGTGGGCATGAAGGGCGATCTGCGGGTTCCGCTTTGCACGAACTCGTGCTGCGAGGGGCAGGGCACGCGGCTGCTTGGCTCTCTGCCGGAGTACATCTATTCCGTCGCCCCCGACGGGCTGTATGTGAACCTGTTCGAGCCGTCGACGATTGAGTGGACGCAGGGCGGGTCGCAGATGAAGGCTAACTTGTCGGGTAATTTCCCGATGAGTCCGGATGTGAGCCTGGAGATCGGCGCATCGCAACCAGTTGCGGCGAAGATCAGGATTCGAGTTCCGTCGTGGGCGGCAGGGTCGATGCAGGTGAGCGTGAACAAGGAGGGCGCAGTCTCGGGAAAGCCGGGAAGTTATGTGACGCTCGACCGGCGGTGGTCAACGGGCGACACGATTCGCTTTACTTTGCCGATGCAGTTGAAACTGACGCGGTACACGGGGCTGGACAAGATTGAAGGGCACGAGCGGTTTGCGCTGGAGTATGGGCCGGTGCTGCTGGCGCTGATCGGTTCGAGCAGTGCGGCGCTGAAGGTGCGGGGCGGGAAGCAATACGAGGAGATTCTGACACGGCTCAAGCAGGACCCTTATCGGCCCCTGCATTTCAGCATCGAGGGGCATCCGGAGTTCTCTTACATTCCGTATTGGCAGGTGATTACGGAGCCTTTTACGTGTTTTCCGGTGATCGATCTTGCTTGACGGTGTCGCATGAGCAGGCAGTTGACCCGCCGAGACAAGGCAGTGCCAAGAACTCACTCGTGCATTGAGGATTCGATTTGCGGTGAACCGGAAGGGATGTTGAAGGCTGCGCGGTAATGGTGGAGGATGGCCACGACCGCGAGGAGGAACAGTGTTCCGAGTCCGAACGAGATGGCATAGATCGCGGTTTGGAACTGCGCGACCCCCTGCGGTTGCGGGAGATTCATCTGGCGGTTGATCTGCTCGGTGTAGCGCGTCATGAGCGAGGGGCGGGCGAGCAAGACAACGTTCTGGGCAAGGCCGATGAACTGCATGGCAAGGGCCAGGCGGCGTGCCCATTCGCGCAGTTGCCAGAGGCCGATGCCGGCGGCGGTGAGAAGGGCAGCATAGACGATGTAGAGCGCGATCTTTTGCCAGCCGTGCAAAATGAAACCCAGGAAAACACCGGGGAAGGGAATAAACACCAATGCGAGGCAGGCGGGCCCTCCGATGAGGCTGAGGACCGCGACCACGGAGATGAGGACGGGGCGGCGGCAGGGCGCTGTGTGGTTGAGGCCGGTTGAGAAAGCTTCCCGCACTTTTTTTCGATTGAAGTAGACGAGCCAGGAGATGCCGATGGTGGAGATGAGACCGTAGAAAACCACGATCACGGCGAACATGACCCTGGTGACGGCGTGTACGGATTGCGCGTGCGCGGGGTCGACAGTGGATGGCATGGGAAGAGGAACGGCGAGGAGCGCCAGCGTCATGAGCATGGAGGGCACGCCGATGAGGGCGAGGCAGGCGCCGATGACGAGCGTGGAGTAGCGGGCCCAGGGGCGGAGGCGGAAGAGGCCAATTGCGGTGAGGATTCCCCAGACGGCGAGAGCGAGAAAGAAGACGCAGAACGCGTAAAGGAGAATTGGCATCCAGGCCGGAGGCATTGGGTGGACTGGGGGCGGGGCGGGCAGTGCGCGGGAACGAAGCAGGTTTCGCTCGATGACTGCGGCGACGGCCATGCATACGCCCATTAGAACGTAGAAGAGGGATCCGAGCAGGAGAAGGATAGCGGCGAGAATGATTCCGGGCAGACGCTTCATGGCTTCTCTCTGGCGGCAGAAGGTCGCTCTTGGTTCAAGTTTGAGCCGGGTCCGGCTGCTGCTGTTTCGGTCAGGGAGAAATATACCACCGACTGCTTGCATCTACTTGCGGCGATGAGCGTCAGCAGCGGGCGAATTTGAAAAACAGCGCGAACCGCTCTGGCAGTACAATGGCTGCAATCTGAACCGTGGAGGCAGTTATGCGCAGGATTCTGCTTGCTGTTCTTACTGTTGCTTTTGCCGTTTCGCTGGGTGCGCCGCTGATGGCGCAGGGCGCGCCGCCGCAGGGTGGAGCTGGACAGCCGTATACCGTTGAGTACTACTACAAGTGCCAGTGGGGTCACCAGGAGGAGTTTCTCAATCTGTTTCTGAAGAATCATTATCCGCTGCTGAAGAAGATCGAGGCGACGGGGCGGATTTTGTCCGTGAAGATTGAGTCGCCGGCTTATCACACGACCGAGGACGGACGCTGGGACTATCGCGTGACGATTCGCTTCAAGGATTCGACAGTGGCGACGACTGCGAATCCGGACGAGGCGGCGTTTATCAAGGAATTGTGGCCGGATCAGGCGACGTATCAGAAGGAAGAACAGCGGCGGTTCGAGATTCTGCTGGGCCACTGGGATTTGCCGGTTACGGATATTACGCCGGGTCAATAAGGGCAAGGGCAGGGACCAGGGACTAGAAGCCTCATGCTCTGTTTTTCCATTGGCGGACTAAGTCCTCTGCGGCTTCCTGCCAATTTCTGAAGTCGAACTGGAAGCCTGCTTCAAGGAGGCGGGTGGGGACTACGCAGCGGCTTTTTAGGACCAGTTCGGATTCGGTGCGAAGGAGGAAGGTCGCGATTTCGAGCAGGGGCCAGGGAGCGGGCAGGCCATTGGGCATGTCCCAGGCGTCGCGCAGAGCTTGCATGAATTCGTGATTTGGCAGCGGATTGGGGGCAGCTATGTTGATGGGGCCGGACAGGTCTTCGCGCGCGATGAGGAACTCGATGGCGCGGGCGAAGTCGGCTTCGTGAATCCAAGAGACGTACTGCCGGCCGTTGCCTTGCGTGCCGCCCAGGCCGACACGCACAAGATTGAGGAAGGTTGCGAATGCGCCACCGGGGACGGGGCTGAAGACGATGGCGCTGCGCATGGCGACTTTGCGCGTGCGCGGCGTGGGGGTAGCGAAGAAGGCGGCCTCCCAATCTTTGGCAACTTGTACGGAGAAGTTCCAGGTTTCCGGAGCGCGGCGGCGTTTCGAGATGAACTCGTGACCGCCCAACTGGCCGGTGGCTTCGTCCATGGTCTGGTCGAGCGCATGGCGATAGATGGTGGCTGTGGAGGCATTGAGCCAGACGCGCGGTGGTGCGTTGAGGTTGGCGATGACGCGGTTCAGGAGCGTGGTTGTTCCGATGCGCGAGTCGTAGATTTTTCGGCGGTTTTCGGCGTGATAGCGGCAGTTGACACTATGCCCTGCAAGGTTGATGCAGACGTCGGCTGCTTCGAGGGTCTCGGTCCAGGGGCCTTCATGCTCGCCATCCCAGTGGACGGTTTGCCAGGGCGCGGTGTAGGGCCCGCGGGTGAGCACGGTGACGTGGTGGCCGCGCTGCTGGAAATGGCCGGCCAGCCTTTCTCCGATCTGTCCGCTGCCGCCGGGCAGCACGATGCGGAGCCGACGCAGGCCGAGCGGCGGGAAATGACTCATGGATTCAGCGTACAGGTTCGAGGTGGCAGTTCAATTTTTCAGCGAAGGCTGGATTCAGGTTTTCGCAGGACTGAGGGCGGCAGTCCAGTCGGAGGCGCGGTCTACGAGGATGTCGGGCCTGGTTTCGATGAGGGTTTGCGGGGCAAAGCCGAAGGTGCAGCCGATGGACCAGGCTCCAGCGTTGCGCGCGGTTTGAACATCGACCTGGCTGTCGCCGATCATCACGGTTTCTTGAGGGGTTGCGCCGGTCTCTTCCATGAGTGTGCGCAGGCCGAGCGGGTCGGGTTTTTTGGCGGTGAAGCTGTCGCCTCCGTAGATGTGGAGGAAGTAGTCTGCCATGCCGAGGCCCTCGCAGATGCCGCGGGCGGGGCGGACGGGCTTGTTGGTGAGGACGGCCATGGCGCGCGGCATTCCGCCGGGTGCGTCGTGCAGTTGTTTGAGCGCGTCTAGAGCCTCGAGGACCCCTTCGTAGGCGTAAGTGAAGTCGAGCTTGTGCTCGCGATAGTACTGGAGGAAGAAGGCGTAGGCGTCGGTGAACATGTTTTCGTTGACCTGCTCGGAGGTGGTGGCGGCGGCCATGGCAAGCGAGCGGCGCATGAGCATGGGTGCGCCATTGCCGACGAAGCTGGCGATGGCCGGATCTGGGAGAGGCGAGAAATTGAACTGCGCGAGTGCAGCGTTGACGCTGTTGCATAGATCCTGCGCCGAGTCGATGAGAGTGCCGTCGAGATCAAAAACGAGGAGCTTGAGGCGTTCCACGGGGAGGGGTTGAAAGACGTGAACCATGGTTTCAGTGTATCGAATGAGAGATGGGAGCTTGCTGTGTGGTTTGGGAGGCGCGGCGGTGTGGTGCGATGATGTTTGGGTTAGTTGAACCTGGTAATCCCGGGTGCAGGAAGGGATTTCGAGCGGTGAGAAAGCACTTCAATTTTCTTGCGGTTGTTTTTGCGATTGCATTGGCGGCCGTTGGTTCGGCTGGTCAGCAATCCACAGTTGCGCAGGCGGGTGCGCGGCAGGTGCATCCGCCTGTGTTCAGCGTAGACGCAGCGGCGGAGCGCATCCCCAACCTGGATCTTCTGAAGAAGGAGATCAAGGAGTACCACGATTGCACGTGCAAGTGCGGCTGCTACGCGCACGATCTCGACGTGCAGGCGGATCGGGCGATTGCGTTTTTGCGGCGGCGGGTGGCGGGCCGGCATGGGCAAGGGAAGCGGGATTCGAAGGAAAAACTGGCCATGGTTCTGGACATCGACGAGACGTCGCTTTCAAATTATCCGGAGATGGTGAAGGCGGATTTCGCTTACGACAGCAAGGCGTTCGATGCGTGGGTGAAGAGTGCGCAGGGGCAGGCAATTCCGGGCAGCCTGCGGCTTTACAGGGAGGCGCAGCGGTTGGGTGTGAGCGTGTTTTTCATCACGGGGCGGCCGGAGGCTGAGCGCGATGCAACCGAGCGGAATTTGAAGGAGCAGGGTTATCGCGACTGGCAGGGATTAACTCTTCGGCGGGCATCGACGGCAGGAGAGTCAACGGAGGCTTACAAATCGGCGGCTCGGGCGGAGATTGCGGCGCAGGGATACAGGATTGTGCTCAACGTGGGAGACCAGTGGAGCGATCTGCGGGGCAAGCCTGAGGCCGAGTTCTCGGTGAAGTATCCGGACCCGTTCTACTTCATACCGTGATGCTGTGTTGAACTCGGCGCTGCGTTGTCGAAGCCGCGATTACGGATCTCTTGTGCCTGAATATCTGCTCGATATGCGCGTGTCAATGTACGCGGATGCTGCCCGAACCAGTTTCGATTTTGACCAAGGGGCCGCCGCCGTTGATTTTTCCGGAGACATGATGGCGGTTGATGGACCCCTGCATCGCTACTTCGCGATCCGTGTGAATGCCGCCGGAGCCGGTTTCGGCATCGAGGTTGATGGCGGCCCCGCCGGTCCAGATTTCGATGCTGCCGGAGCCAGTTTCGAGCTTCCATGGCGCGGATGGAGTTCCTGTGGCCTTGATGGAGCCCGATCCGGTTTCAGCGTGCAGGCCGCCGTGGAGGTTTCGCAGTTCGATTGAGCCCGAGCCGGTTTCGGCCTTCACGTCTCCGTCGCCAACCTGTTCGGCGTAGATCTGGCCGGAGCCAGTTTCAGCGGAGAAGGCGCCATGGAGGCCGGTGGCATGGATGCCGCCGGAGCCAGTGCTGAGCTTGGCGTTCTCGCCGACGCCGTCGTCAGTGACGTTGCCTGAACCGGTGGCCGCGTTCAAATAGGCGTCTGCCGGGGCCTGAATCTCGAAATCGATGCTAATGTTGTGCAAGTTCTGGTGGCGCACTCCGATGCGTACGATGTTGCCGGTCTGCTGGATGGGAGGATTGGCGGCGATCTGTTTGACCTGTTCGTCGTTGCTGCCCCAACTGGAGTGGACGCGGCCGAAGATGTGGATTTGATTGCCGGAGCCCTGGGTCAGGTGGATGAATCCAGAGCCGTTGGCGATATTGAGATCGACTCTGCCATTTACGGTGAGATTGCGCTCGAAGGTAGCCTCCGAGGCCGAAGCCGGGATGGCGATCACCGCTGCCATGGCGATAAGGGCTGTTGCTAGGACAAGGGGATGCTTCATTGCTTCCCTCGCTTTCTTAGAAGCACTACGCGCTCTGCGGGTAGTCGGTTCCATTTTAGCGAGTCCGATGGTCGTCTGGGTGCGTGGGGAGTGCTATTCTCTGAGCCAGATGCACGGTCTTTCACTGCTGAAATTTGTCGCCGTGGCCATGCTGGTTCTGGCCAACGCGTTTTTTGTGGCTGCCGAGTTTGCGCTGGTGTCGATACGGGATACGCGCGTGGAGCAGATGCTGGCAGCGCGGGTGCCTGGGGCGCGGGCGGTTCGGCGGTTGCAACTCGGGCTGGACGAGCTGTTGCCTGCGGTGCAGCTTGGGGTTACGCTTTGCTCTCTGGCTTTGGGCTGGCTGGGTGAGCCGCTGGTTGCCTCGATTTTTGAGGGGTGGTTTGGCAGAGTGCCACATGCGGGCATTTACGCGAATATTGCAGCTGTAACGGTCGGTTTTGCCCTGATCACGTATTTTCACGTGGTGGTGGGAGAACTGGTGCCGAAGGCGTTGGCGCTGCGGCGGGCTGAGGCGCTGGCTGTGGCTGTTGCGCCGCCGATGCTGATTTTCATGGCACTGACGCGGCCGGCGGTTCGGCTGCTGAAGGTATCCGCGGCAATGCTTCTGCGCGGCTTCGATATTCCGCTGACCGAACGCGCGGCGGTGCACTCGTCGGACGAGCTGAAACTGATTGCGACGGCCGCGCGGCGGATGGGTTTGCTGCCGAAGTTCCAGGAGACGCTGGTTCACCGGGCGCTTGAACTGGGCGACGTTTCGGTGCGCGAGATTATGACGCCGCGGCAGAGAATATTTTCGCTGCCCTCGAACATGTTGCTGGAGGAAGCGAGCGCGAAGGTGATTGCGCGGCATCGTTCGCGGGTTCCGGTGTACGACGAAACGCGCGGGCCGGAGCACATTATCGGCGTGGTGTATGGGCGCGATTTGGCACGGCTGATTTTCTTCCGCTCGGCATCGGAACGGAATGGATTGCAGCCGAAGGCGCTTGAAAGCAGGGGATTCCCGGGGCCCGACTCGAGCGCGCGGCTGACTACGCCGTTTGTTGAGCTGCCGCTGCGGCAGATTATGCGCGATGTGCTGGTGGTTCCGGAGACGAAGTCGGTTTTGGATTTGATTCGGGATTTTCAGCAGCGACGGCGGCATATGGCTGTGGTTGTGGACGAGTACGGTTCCGTTGTTGGGCTGGTGACGGCCGAGGACGCAATCGAGCAACTGACGGGAGAGTTGGAGGACGAGTTCGATTCGCCGGCGGTGCCTGCGTTGACGACTGCTTCGGGCGCACTGCTGATGGATGGCGGGGTGAACCTGCGCGACCTTGAAACGCAGATGCAGTGGAGTTTGCCGCGCGATGGCGGAGTGGAGACGCTGGCGGGGTTTTTGCTGGTGCGGCTGGCGCATATTCCGCAGGTTGGGGAGTCGATTACGTTTGAAGGGCGGCGGCTGACGGTGGTTGAGATGGAGAATCGGCGGATTGCGAAGATCCGCGTGGAGCCGGTGGACGCAGTAAGCCTATGAAGCAAATTCTCACGCGCCTGGTTCTCACGCTGCCCGTCGTCTGGCTGGTGGTTTCGCTGGTGTTTCTGCTGATTCACCTGGTGCCGGGCGATCCGATCACGATGATGCTGGGCGAGGGCGCGCCGCCGGCGGACATTGGCGCGCTGCGCCATCAGCTTGGGCTCGATCTTCCGCTGCATACTCAGTACATTCACTACTGGACGGGCGTGCTGCACGGGGATCTGGGCATGTCGATCAGGATGCACGATACGGTGGGGCACCTGATTGCGCAACGCTACCCTTACACGCTTGCGCTGACGCTTGCGGCCCTGGTGCTGGCGCTGGCGTTGGCGCTGCCGGCGGGGATTTTGGCGGCGGTGCGGCGGGGGCGTTGGGTGGATCAGCTTCTTTCCGTTGTTTCGCTGTTTGGGTTGTCGGTGCCGGGCATTGCGCTGGGGCCGCTGTTGATTCTGGTCTTCTCGATTGAGCTGGGGTGGCTGCCGGTGTCGGGGGCGAATGCGACGGGGACGAACTCGATTGACTGGCGGTATTTGATTTTGCCGGCGGTGACGATGGGGGCGTCGCTGGCGGCGATTCTGACGCGGATGGTGCGGACGGCGATGCTGGAGGAACTGGGGCAGGACTACATTCGCACGGCGCGGGCGAAGGGGTTGAGCGAGACGGCGGTGGTGTGCAGGCACGCGCTGCCGAATGCGCTGGTGCCGATTGTGACGGTGGTTGGGTTGCAGTTTGGTGCGCTGCTGGCGGGGGCGATTGTGACGGAGATGATTTTTAGCTGGCCGGGGTTGGGGCGGCTGACGGTGAGCGCGATTTCGAATCGGGATTATGCGCTGGTGCAGGGGTGTTTGCTGTCGATTGGGTTGACTTATGTGCTGGTGAACTTCATGACGGACGTGATGTATGCGTGGATCAATCCGCGGATGCGGGGGTAATCAGGCTACGGTGAGGGGGATGATTTCTGGTTTGAGGTTGCCGTTGGCGGCGATGGTTAGGATTGCTATGGTTACGGGGAGTTCGAAGCGGCGGGGGCCGCAGGAGCCGGGGTTTAGGTAGAGGACGCCTTTTTTGGTGAAGTAGTTGGGGACGTGGGTGTGGCCGGAGAGGACGGCGGCGAATTTGGCGGCGGCGGGGTCGAGGTGGATGGTTTTCAGGTCGTGGAGCATGTAGAGGTAGAGGCTTTGGCCGGGCGCGGTTTCGATGAGGGCGACTTCGGTTTCGGGGAGTTTGGCGCAGGGGCCTTCGCGGTCGACGTTGCCGCGGATGGCGGTGACGGGGGCGATGGTTTCCAGGTCTTTGAGGATGGAGATTTTGCCGACGTCGCCGAGGTGGAGGATGTGGTTGACGCCTTTGAGGGCGGGGAGGACTTCGGGGCGGAGTAGGCCGTGGGTGTCGGAGATTATGCCAATTTTCATGGCTAGAAGCCGAGCTCGATGCGGGTGCGGGGGTCGAGTTGGTCGCGGAGGGCGTCGCCGAGGAAGTTGAAGCCCAGGACTGCGCCGGCGACGGCGATGGCGGGGAAGAGGACGAGATGCGGTGAGTCAAAGAGGTGGGAGCGGGCGTCGTTGAGCATGGAACCCCAACTGGGTGCGGGAGCGGGAATGCCGAGGCCGAGGAAGGAGAGCGTGGCTTCTGCGAGGATGACGCCGGCCATGCCGATGGCGGCCTGGACGAGGATGGGTTGGACGATGTTGGGGAGGATGTGGCGGAAGAAGATGCGCGGGCCGCTGGCGCCGAGGGCGCGGGCGGCGTCAACGTATTCGCGGTCGCGGACGGACATGACCTGGGCGCGGACAAGGCGCGCGTAGCCGGCCCATCCGCCGATGGCGAGAGCGAGGACGAGGTTGGTGAAGCCGGGGCCGAGAAAGGCGGCGAAGGCGATGGCGAGAAGAATGCCGGGGAGGGCGAGGAATGTGTTCATGGCGAAGGTGGTGAGGGCGGTGTCGACCCAGCCGCCGAGGTAGCCGGCGAGGCCGCCGACGGCGAGGCCAAGGGCGAGCGAGATGGCGACGACGCTGACGGAGATGGAGAGCGAGAGGCGCGCGCCCCACATGAGACGCGAGAGGGTGTCGCGGCCGAGCTCGTCGGTTCCGGCAGGGTGGGCGAGGGAAGGGCTTTGAAGGCGGTGCACGAGGTCGATGGCGTCGGGGTTATGGGGCGCGAGCCAGGGCGCAGTGAGGCCGCAGAGTACGAAGCCCGCGAGCAGCACGACGCCGATGACGGCCAGAGGCTGGCGGCGGATGCGCCGGGGCAGAGCGATTGCGGAGAGAAAAGACATGGGCACAGCAAGAATACCGCGACAGAGGCGGCAAAGCTGGGTCTAATAAGGAATGAAGTCATTGAGACGGGGTCTATTTTTGTGTCTGGCGCTGGGTGCATTCTTGATTGCGGCGCAAGCGGAGGGTTTTTGTCAGGATGGGAACGGGGCGAATATCCGGACGGCGGCGGAGCAGCTTTTTGCGCTGGCGAACCAGGCAAGAGCGCAGGCTGGAGCGGGTCCGCTGCAATGGGATCCGGCATTGGCTGCCGCGGCGCTGGCGCACTGCAGGCGCATGGTTGCCGAGGGGCCGATTGCGCACCGCTATGGTGGCGAGCTGGACCTTTCCTCGCGCGCCGGGCAGGCCGGGGCCCACTTTGGGCTGATTGAAGAGAATGTTGCTGTGGGGCCGACGGCGAGCATGATTCACGATGAGTGGATGAATTCGCCGGGGCACCGCTCGAATTTGCTGAACCCGGAAGTGGACCACGTTGGCATTGCTGTGGTGGCCGCGCGTGGCGTGCTGTATTCGGTGGCGGATTACTCGCGCGCCGTGCAATCGCTTTCGGCGTCGCAAGTAGAGGCTCACGTGGCGGCGCTGATCCGGGTGAGTGGGGTGTCGATTGTTGGCGATCCTTCGCAGGCGCGGGCGGCCTGTGCGATGGACCAAGGAGTGCCGCGTTCGTCGGCTGGATTGCGGCCCGGGTTTATTATGCGCTGGCAGAGTTCCGAGCTTGACCGGCTGCCGCAGGCGCTGGTGGATCGGCTTGGTTCAGGGCAGTATAGCCGCGCAGCCGTGGGCAGTTGCCGTGCGCGCGGGGCGGAAGGCTCGTTCACGGTGTATCGCGTGGCGGTGCTGCTGTATTGATTGGATCTCAACCGAAATTTTGATGGTTCTTCCAGAGCTCTGGCCAGGAGAGGCGCGGCGGACCGCAGAGGAAGATGTCGGGATGGTACTGGCTCTCCTCGTTGCGGATGCCTTCGGAGTTGCCGTTGTGCCCGGCGAGGTGGCAGTTGGTGAAGAGAGCGTTGGCTTGTTCAGGCCTGAGCCCGAGGACGATGAGCGTGGTGGGCGGAGGGGTTGGATAGCCGCGCAGATACTCGGAGTTGGTGGTGCCGATGGGCTGCGGGAGACCGTAGGCGGAGCCGAGGATTTCGATGGCTCCGTACTCGCCGTAGTTGGCGGTGGTGATGCCGAGGTGCGCGCGTTGGTCAGGGGGCAGGGAATCGCGAATCTGGGCGACGGTTTGGACGAGTTGGTTCCAGCCGATCTCTTCGCGAAGATCGCCGTTGTGTTTGAGCGCGAAGTCGCGGAGGGGGCCGGTGGCGGCGAGAGGCACGACGACGGCGATGACGTAGGCTCCGACCAGGGTGAGCCCAGAGAAGAAGACGGCCTGGACTGAACGCCGGCCCCAGCGGGGGAGCGAGCTAACCCAGCGCTCGGCCATGGCTGCGCCCATCGCCAAGAGCATTGGATAAGCAGCGGCCATGTAATAGCCGCGGCCTTTGCCGAAGAAGAAGAGCGCGAGCGGGACGAGATACATAAACGCGACGATGCGGAAGCGGCGGCTGCGGAGATAGGCTGCGAGACCGGCGAGCCAGAGCGGCGCGGCAAACAGATTGGTGCAAATGAGGAATTGGTCGCGGAGGAATCCGTCGGCGCGGCCCTCGCCTACGTCGCGCAGGTGAATGTGCTGGAGGAAACGGTAGGAGATGAAGTTGTGGCGGATCAACCAGAGGAGGTTGGGGAGGAAAAGCAGCAGCGCTAGAGTGATGCCGCTCCAGAACCATTTGCTGCGGAGAAAACGGCGCGCTGGAGTGAATGCGATGCCGGCGAGGATTCCAGCGATGTAAAAGAGGATGGAGTATTTGGTGAGCAAGCCCAGGCCGACAGCCGCGCCGATGGCCAGCCACCAGCGGGGATTTTCTGTGCGGAGCAGGCGGATGATGAAGTAGGCGATCAACACCCACCAGAAGAAATCGAAGGATGTGTACTGGAATTCTGTCCCGTTGAACATGGGCAGGGGCGAGAGTGCGACGGCGAGGGCGGCTGTGGCTTGCGCGAGGCGGCCGCCGCCGAGTTCATTGGCCATGAGGCCGGCGACGATGAGGGCTGCCGACTGCGCGAGGACCGAGAAGAGCCGCAGCCCGACGAGCGAAAGACCGAAGAGAGAGAGACCGATGTGCTGGAGGAATGGCGTGAGAGGAGGGTAGGCTACGAATCCCCAGTCGAGGTGTCGCGCATCGCTGAGGAACTGGAGTTCGTCGCGGTGGAAGCCGTAGCGTCCGTTGGTGAGCATGTGCAGGAGCGCGACGGCGGCAGCGATGGCGAGCAGGACGGACCATGCGGGCCGGGTTTGGTCGGTGCTGAATTCCGAAGTCGGAGTGCTGGAGATTGCAGGCACAGTCTACCCTTGTCGTTTGCTCTGAAGCATTCTACGCGGCGGACGGGCCTGCGGTTCCCTTTAGATTGTCGGTGTATTTGCGGCGAGAGCTCTTTCCATGGGGGAAGGCACTTTGACGGAAGCCATTCCGGCGGCGACGGTTGACTGGATGCCCATCTCGGTGTCTTCAAAGGCGAGGCAGTGCTGGGGATCGATGCCGAGCCGTGCGGCAGCGAGCAGGAAGGGATCGGGAGCGGGCTTGGCGTTCTTGTAGTCTTCCGCGCCGACAATGGTGTGGAATTTATTGAGGAGGCCGACGGCGGTGAGCGAACTGACGACGGAGTTGCGCCTGCCGCCAGAGACGACGGCGAACGGGATGCGCCCGTGCTCGGCGTTAATGATCTCAAGCACTTCCGGAATGGTCTGGAGTTGAGGGAGAAGTTCGAAGTAGAGGTTTTCTTTGTGTTCGGCAAGGGCTTCGACGGGCATGTTGAGGCCTTGCATCTGGTTGAGTGTTGCAATGATTTCCATTGCGGGCTTGCCGCCCCAGGCGTAGAAGAGTTCTTCGTCGAAGGTGCATCCCCACTCCCCGAGCGCCTTTTTCCAGGCGATGTAATGCAGCGGCATTGAGTCGACAATGGTGCCGTCGCAGTCGAACAGGTAGGCGCGGAATTGGCCAGCGGGAAGTTTCAGTTTCATGCGGAAGTGGAGCTCCTTTATTACTGGTTGCAGCGGAAGATGAATGGTTTGAAGAAATAGTGGAGGCAGGGTTCAGTAGACGGAATTACAAGGTGCGCACGGGACGTGGCCGCAGTGAAGCTCACGGGATTCCTTGCGTCAATTCGGCATCACCCTGCTGTCGCCGCTTTTGCGGGTTCGGGCGCGCAGCCGCCCTCGCCGGGCTTGGTCGGCTCCATCAGGAGCGCGTTGTTGAAACGGTTGAAGTAATTGAACAGGCCGATGGCGCAGAGCAACTCGACGATTTCGCCTTCCGAGTAGAAGCCGCGCAACTCGGCAAATTGCTCTTCGCTGACTGCATGGGCATCGCGGGTGACGGTTTCGGCGAGGCGGAGGGCAGCTTTTTCGGCGGGAGTGAAGTCGTCGCGCTGAGGCCACTGCGCCAGATGAGCCAGTTGGTCGTCTGTCCACCCCAGGCCTTTGGCGAGGATGCTGTGGCTGGCGAGGCAATAGGGGGTTTCGTTGACTTGGCTGGTGCGGACGATGATGAGCTCTTTGAGCTTGGTTGAGACAGTGCCGGTATTCAGGACTGCGCCGAAGTGCGCCTGCATGGTGGCGAAGATTTCTGGCCTGTGGGCCATGACTCGGAACATATTGGGGACGTTGCCGCGCTGGGCAAAGGCCTTGTCGTAGAGCGCGGCCATCTCTGGGGTAACTTCGCTGCGGTCAAGCCGGGAAATTCGCGACATGGGACTCCTCTGTAGGTAGAAAACTGTGGGCAGAAAACTGTCCTGATTTAGCCTATCGTATCCGGGGGTTCTGGGCTCTGGCTCTGATGGTTTGGCGGTTCGCGGGTTGGTTCCGGATGGGCGGATTTCAACCTTTGCAACCTCCATGCAATTGGCGGGATGAATGCGGGAAAGGCTCACTTTTTAGCGCCGGATTTCGCGCCCGTTTTTTGACGCGATCTTCACTCTCTGCTACCTTAATAGAGAACACATCTGCGCCAAACACTCCTCAGTAGCTCAATGGCAGAGCATTCGGCTGTTAACCGAAGGGTTGTAGGTTCGAGTCCTACCTGAGGAGCCAATAGAATCAATTAGTTAGCGCGAGTGATCTTCGCCGCATCTTCCGATACCGGGGAAAATACCGGGGACACAGTTTCAATTCCGTTCCCGCTGATGCTCTCCACCGCTCCCCGCAAATCATTCAGTGAGAAGTGACCGTACCGGGCTGCCATCCGCACCATAGTGGCCGGACTCCACCCTGCAATTTTGGCAACCTTGGCAATCGGGGTTCCGGCATTCAGCATCCGGGAAACTGCCGTGTGTCGCAAATCGTGGAATCGGCAAACCAACGGCGCAATCTTCGCTTTCGGGTCCGTTTCTTCCGTCTCGCCTTTCAGAATCCTTCCGGCCCTCAGTTTGGCCGCTTCCCATGCTTCCTTGATGCTCCCGATGGGCTTCGATGGTTCCACGTCGTAAGCCTTGGCACAGAATGCGTCTCCAGCCGCGCCGTACCGCTCTGCGGGGAAGACGTAGTGCTCCGGCTTGCGCTCTGGGAAGT
>Ga0307377_10002830_pt1 | contig 20135 bp, 21 predicted proteins | sample TR3MG_FD_202535 | JGI IMG/M metagenome (GOLD analysis project Ga0307377, IMG submission 202535) | Soil microbial communities from Risofladan, Vaasa, Finland - TR-3 | ecosystem: Environmental > Terrestrial > Soil > Coastal area > Acid sulfate soil | place: Finland: Risofladan, Vaasa | collected... | reverse complement strand
GTGGATGAAAATCGTCGTACAATGGAACCCGCAAATGCCCAAATGCTCGTTGCCCCACTGGACCTGGATTCCCTCGCTGTCGTAATCGCCGCCAGGGTCCTGTACCACGATTTTCATCCACTTCTTGAAAGACTGGGCAGCCAGTTCCTTCTCGATGAGGTCCTTGACCTCGCTCGTCTTCCATCGTTTCATCGTCACTCCTTCGTCGATATGAGCGTCATGCACTCCGGTCCCTGCCATCTTGGCGCCCCGACCTTGAAGCCGAAGCCCGTCAAGACCGTCCTCAGTTCGTCCTCTGTCCAAAGATACTTGTGGCAGAACCAGTCCGGGTAGGCTCTCCACGCCTGTCCGGTCAGACCTTCAGGCTCGACGCCGGGTCCGTAGGCTTGCCCCTGGGCGCCCCGAATCAACTCCATCTTCCTGCCGATAGGGAGCAGAGCCGTAGTTATCAGCTTGCCCAAGTCAGGTGTCATAAGTTCCAGCTTGCCTCCGAACTTCAGAACCTCAGCGAAGTCTGCCAGCACTCGCAGTCCATCCCACCGGAAGAAGTGTTCGATGATGTCACGAGCCACGACGATGTCAGCCGACTTGCGACCGAACTTCTTGGCCAGGCTCTCGTCCGGCAACAGGATGGAATCATCCCGCTTGAACAGGCTACAGGCGTCCAGATTGACCCAGCCCTCTCGGTAATCCTCTCCGCACCCGACATTGAGTTTTAGGTCAGGCATTGTGAAAAGTCCTCCCATTCATATCCGAAATAGGCCAGAACACTATCCCACTTCGTTAAGTGTCCCTGAGAACCAAAGTATCGAACCACGACATCCGATACGCAGGGACGGTCGGGAAGGAAGTCCCAACCCCTCTTTGAGCCAACTTCGTATCTGCCTTCCTCCTTCGCTTTAGCCAAGAAGTCCCTTATCGTTTTTTCCCATCGCTTCCTGCCACCGCTCAACTTCTCGCCAGTGGCGAAGATGCTTGGACTGTCACTAATATGCCTGTCGTATAGACTCATCTATCCTCCTTCACCAGATTATCACGCCCCGGAGCGTCCTTCTTTTTGCGACCAGGAACACATCTGCCGACCTTCGGGAGCCACTTGTAGCCGGTCACCCGCATCCACAAATGCTCAGTAGTATGCTTCTGCACCGCATGACACTCCGTACACTCACGGAGCCGCTGGAACGGGTACTTCATATCGCCCCCGAACTCCCGCCATTGGTGCTTAGCCATTCATCCCCTCAAGTGTTGCCTCGTCGATGCACTCCGAGGTATCGCTCATATTCCGACTGCAACGGACCATCCCCACACCCGTGGGGAAAACTTCTGATTTGACGCAGTGTGTATCTGCATTCCCGGACCATCCCCACACCCGTGGGGAAAACAGCAATCTCAGCAACCGAGTCTCTGTCTGAGTCGGACCATCCCCACACCCGTGGGGAAAACCGCAACATCTAGTACGGCATCCAAAGCCACCCCACTACGACTAGGGCCATCCCCATTGTGCGTGGTTCATATTCTTGCGCTGCCTTACAGCAACATGTCCGAGTTTCCTCGACCACCCTCAGCCCGCAAAGGCTTCGGACAAGCGTTTCAAGTCTCCGGTCTAGTCCTCCCGGCGACCATCAATCAGTCAAAGAACAATGTGGCGTTATGCCGCCACGTCAATCCCAGCGGCTCTCTTATCCGCCTTCTTCTCTTGCTTCAAATCCGTCTTGGTCTTGCCGCTTGGCTTCTTGATTTCCTCGCATCGCCCAGTGTGAGCTCTTATGCTTATGTTCATAGCGGCGTTTTCGTCAGCATCCCGCTGGACGCCGAAAGCATGACACTTCCTGTTCCTGCACACGAAGTTTCGTCCGTCCCTGAGCCCCTTCTTTTGACAATAGCAACATTCTTGTGATGTTCCAGCAGGATTGACCACGACCACCTTGGAGTGCTCCAGACCATGCGATTTGTAAGTGACCATACTCCTGAAGGTAGCTGGAGCCACGGCGAGCATTTTCCTGTTGAGATATGCTCGCTCAGACACGGCGACACCGGGATGCTCTACAGTCCCCTTCGCACTCTTAGTCATATCCTGCACATCAAGGTCCTCCAGTCCCACTATGCTCCCCGAATGGACTACCTCCTTGGAAAAGTGATGGAGTGCATTCCTCCTGATGTTAGCCGCCCTCATATGCAGACGGCAGATGCGCTTTTTCAGCGACCTAACCTTCCTCGTACCGTAATCGTCCCCATTTAGATTCAAAGTCTCGTTCTTCATTCGTTGAAGATTCTCGATTCGTTTCTGGATTTTCTCCAAAGTGTCCGGCATCGACCTGCGGAATAACTCGCCATCTTGGTCGGCGACCACGACCGAATTGCCTTTGCCGCTGTTGATGTCGATACCTACTGTGCGACTCGGTAATGGAGTCGTGTCCATCGGAAGCCTCACGCAGAACGCCGTCCACCACTTTCTCGTCCGTTTCTCCCTGCCAACTCTAATGCTCTTGACTATGTCGGGCCGGAACTCCTTGCGATTCGGATAGAAGCGCAACCGTAACGGCTCCTTCTCGCCCTTGATGTTCAGGACAAGCGTCCACATGCCATGCGATTCTTCGATGTCGAAATACGGCCTGTAAACCGGGAACGAAGTGTTCGCATAATTCGGCTTCTGCTGCGGAAACGACGCGCTCTTGCCCTTCATCCTCATTTTGATTGCCCCGCAAACGGAGGCCGCAACGCCCCTCACAAGCATCTGGTCTTCATTTGCGTGAAGACGGTCAACACGCATTTCCCCATCCCTTAACGGGATGGTGGCGTTCTCCATCTTCCTGTGCTCGCTCCACATCTTCTCGATGGTATAGCCAAGGACACGCTTCTTGACCTCTGATGTTATCCGTACTGGCTTCTTCGGATGCTTCATGTGGACAGGCCACGGAGCCTTACCTCGCTTGGCAAGAGTCCTAAGCCTGCAAAACTCATTCCACTTCTCCATCTCGGCATCGTAAGCGGCAGCCTCAATCGGATGAGCCTTCTTCCATTCGGCTAACTGCCTGTCAATCGACACTTGCCTGTGTGCCGCATCGCCGTTCACCACCAACGAAGCGTAGTTGCAAACCGCAGTAGCACACCTGGACAGGCGAAGGAGCAACTGCCATTGTCGGTCAGTCTTGACCTTCATCCTGAACTTGTAAGTCCGTATAACCTCAGCCATCAGAATCTCCCGCCTCTGCCGTTCATCCCATCATCTCCAACAGCCGAGCCTCGTCGATGCACTCCGTACCCAGTTTCCTAGCCTTCTCAGCCTTCGAGGAAGTGCTGGACGGGTCGGCCATGACCAGATAGGTCAAGCCCTTGCCGACGCTGTTCTTGACTTCGCCACCAGCCGCTTCGATGCGAGTAGCCATGTCATTCCGCTTCGTGCCGCTGGGCAATGCTCCCGTCATACAGAACGACTTGCCAGCCAGAGGTCCCGTCAAGTCCTCAACATCCTCGACCTCGATGGTCTCGATGAGTTTGTCAATCTCGTCCTTGAGGCTTATCAGGCCGTCAGCGATTGAGTTGCCGACGGTATCCCCGATGCCTTCGAGTTTCATGAACTCGTCAGCCTTCAAACCCCGAATGACTTCGAGCTTCTTGTACTGCTTCGCCACATCCTTCGATGTCGAGCGACCCAGCCCGTGAATGCCCAGTCCTGCGAGGAAACGCCACAGAGGAATCTTGTTCTTGCCGAGGATTGCCTCGATGATTTTCTCACCTGCCCGGACGCCGCCTGTTGCCGCCGCAGCCTGGTCACGGTTGATGTAGTAGATGTCGGGGAGGCTCTTGACATAGCCAGCCTCGCAGAGATTGTGGACCGTCGAGCCACCCAAGCCCAATACTTCCAGCCTGTCCAGCCAATGGAGAATCCGACGCTCCAGCTTCGCCGCACAAGCCGGGTTGTTACACCACAGACTGATGTTGCCGTCGTCCAGTTCCAGCTTGTGACTGCACACGGGACAAGTATCAGGCATCACGAAAGGCTGACGCCCTGAGCGGTCAATGACCCTCACGACTTGCGGGATGATTTCCCCAGCCTTCTCGATGAGGATGTCGTCACCGGGAGCAATGTCCAGTTCCTTCACTCGTGCGTAGTTGTGCAGGGTGATGTTGGTGATGGTGCTTCCCGATACATAGGTCGGCTCAATTCGAGCCATCGGTGTTGCCCGACCCGTCCTGCCGACTTGCAGGTCGATGTCACGCACCTTCGCCGTCTGCTGTTCGGGCTTGAACTTGTAGGCGAGTTTGCCCTGAGGGTTCTTGCCGTTGAAACCGGCGGCTTCCTGGTCGTCGATGGAATCCAACGCACACACGAGCCCGTCAATTTCGTAGTCCAGACTCGGACGCTTTACTTCCCACTCAGAGGCATGAGCCTCGAAATCAGCCAGCTCGATGACTTCCATAGGCACCAGTTCGAGGTCGCCGAGGCACGACGCCATATGAGTTCGCTTCTCGCTCTCTGTGGAGAAGGTTGCCCCGTCGTCCGGTATCGCATCGTATGCCCAAAAATCCAACCGCCTCGCCCCTGTCTCCTTGGGGTCTTGACACTGAACGCTTCCAGAAGCCGCATTACGGGGATTGGCAAACACCCGACCGCCGTTCTTCCGAGCCTGTTCGTTGAGTTCCTCGAACACCGTCCGACTCATAAAGCATTCGCCACGGACTTCACCGCTGAAATCGGTACCGAGGTTTTTCGGGATGCTGGCCATTGCACGGATGTTGTCCGTAATGTCCTGTCCGACATCGCCATTGCCACGAGTCGCACCCTGAATCAGGATGCCGCCCTTGTAGTTCAACCGGACAGCCGCACCGTCCATCTTAGGCGTCACAGCGACCTTGGTGGACTTCGTATGCCCTGAACACCACGCCGTGACCTCACCAGCCGTCTTGGCTTTATCGAGCGAACCCATAGGTCGGTCGTGCGTGACCTTCTTGCCGTAGGATGGCACCGAGCCGACTTCGCCCAGCACGGAGCTATCTGGCGATAGCGACTTCAATTCCTCGACGAGAGCGTCAAACTCTGCGTCGCTCAGTTCTGGCTTGTTCTGATTGAAGTACAAGTCCGCATGGTATCGGACGAGTTCCTCAAGTTCCTGTACTCTTTCCTCGTTGCTCATATCTTTCTCCTCTCCGAACATTATACACGTGAACCCCCTGCCTTTATGGCAGAAGGTCCACTTTTTTCCTTATGATGCCAGGGCGTAGCTCCCACGGCTCACCCGAATGATTCTCGTTTCCCCAGCGTTGATAGCCTTGCCGAGGCAGGAGTTGAAGCTCGTTGAGGGGTCGCTACAGGCACCCTTGTAGAGTCCAGCTTCCATAGCCTTCGTTGTCAGCTCGTGGTACTCCAGAGGCGTTCCAGCTTCGGTCAGAACCTTGATAGCCGCTTCGACAGCCTTCGCCCCACGCTTGCCGTTGCCCTTGGCTCCGACCTTGCGTACCCGTTTCGCCTGATGGGATTGCAGTTCGCTCATCTTGCCTTCGACCTGCTTGACGGCTTCCTCGATACGCTCAGCCAGTTCCTCGTACTTCGCTTCCTCGCCGAGCAGACCCTTGTAGACATCCATCAGTTCCTCAAGCCCTGCGAGTTTCATCTTGTGGCTCTGGACTGCGTTCGTGGACTTCTCGATGCGTTCGGTCGCCTTGAGTGCATCCTGAATGGCAGAGTCAATCTCGTCCTCGACCGAACCCCACACATTCTCCCGCTCCCGCTGTCCGTTCACGACGCCTTCGATGTAGATGTATGCACCCGTTCCGAGTTCGTTCAGGACTGCCTGTGCCCGACCAATGAGGACGGAGTGGGCTTCCGGTACGAAGTAGATGCCGCCTGTCGGTCGCTTTGCGATACCGAAAGAGCGACGGATGATGCGACGGAGGAACATACGGATGTCCTCGTCTGTGATGTGACCTTTCTGAGACTCGAAAGCCTCAAGGAAGTCCTGCGACAACGCACCCTCGACGAGTACCTCACCGCTATCCTTGTCGAGCTTCACCGTGGTTCCCTGACCGAAACGAACACGCTCCTCATCCACACGCTTGCGGTCGAGGATGCCGAACACGATGTGCTTGCCGTTGTCCTGAGTCTTCTCGGTCACTCTCCGAGAACTCTTGCCACGACGGTTCTGCAAGGAGTAAGCCGCCCTGCTGACTTCGAGTCGCCTGGTCGGGAGACCGATGTCGTTGCGGTTGAAACCATTCTTCTCAAGAGCGTCACGAACCTTCGCCCCGTCTACCAAAATCGACGGGCAAGTCCACCAGACGTTTACTCCGAGTGCCACACCATTTGTCGTCGCTTCGTTCATCTTCTCTCCTCCGTTGTTAGTTGCTCTGTTCACAACCTACTATTGCAGGGACCAGCCCCGAATCCGGTCAATTCACAGAAATAGTTGTCGCCCTGTCGTCATGCTCAAAGACGATAGCCATCTTGCCAATGACATCCGCAGGAACGGAGTGGGAGTTACGCTGGGCACACAGCCTCAGTTCGTCCAGCGTCTGAGGCATGACCTCGACAATCTGGACCTCATATCCGACTGCCCTCGCCGCCAGTTCATACGCCTGATATTGCCACCGCTCGATGTTGGTGTTATCCACCACGACACACTCGTCACCCACACTCAGAGCCTCCATGAACGCCGTCATGCAAGCCGCATGAGCCTGAGGCAGGAGTCTGGGGTCGAAGTCGTAATAAGGTTCGTCGTAGACACCTGTTTCGGCTATATGAGAACGGGTCTTCTCGAAGAAGTGGTCGGCAGAGCAGACAGTTACCTGACCCTCACGCTCAACCAGCCCACGCACATAGCGGGATTTCCCGCTCCCCGGCAGCCCACGCATTATGATTACCTTCTTCATTCACCCTCCTGCTGTTCAGCTACTATTGCGAGGACATCCTTTGAATCCGGTTGAGCCTCAACAAACTCGAAACACCGGCAGTACTTGCACCCGACATCGAGCATATCCTCATGACTGTCGAAGTGCCGATAGTACGGATGTCCGCACTTGCACAGCCTGTCGTCCCCATACCGCTTGTTGTAACTGCGAACCTTATCGACACGGTATCCGAACAGATACGGCTGTTCGATGTCCGACGACTTGCCTTCCTCTTTCACAGGCAGGACCGCAGGGTCAGGGTCGCCCAGGTTGAGAATCCAGTTGCCGTCCTTGTCCTTCACTGTCAGGTGTGACAGCTCACATAGGATGTAATAGAGAGCCCTCGGAAGCGGACACAGTTCAGAGAACCATGTAAACGGATTGCTCTCCCCTGGCATCGGCTTAAAGATGTCGGCCAAGATGTTAGCCGTCTTTCCCGGACAATGCGTTTCAAGTGCATGGACGGAACATTGCCACACATCCGAGTCGGAGAAGTGCTCCGGGTATATCAGGCAACGGTGTGCCAGAATCTTCCGAACATCATCGACTCTGTTCGTCCGCTGATACCAGCCCTTGGCATACAGAATCAGGTGATTGAAATCACAGGTGTCTTTCTTCATCTGACCCTCCCTACTTCTACCAGCCGCTTCTGCCCCACGGCACACAGGTTGAACGGATGCTCCCGACACTGACTGCACTCGTCCAGATGTGCGTGGAACGAATCGACAACCGAGAACGCATCGGCCTTGTTCGGATAGGCGTACTTGCTTCCGTCCACCCGCCAGCTTGACTCGCCATCGGACACTCTGACGATGGGACCATCAACCGCCCTGAAGTCGTCGTGGTTGATGCTGGTCACTTTGGCTAGGACAAACTCGCCCTTGTCAAAGGTGATGACTTCCTGACCCCGCTTCAGCCCTTCAAACACCTTCTCGACCTTGTTGAAGGCATCCCAATCACCTTCAACGAAAGCCACGTAGTGCGGTGAAACCTTCAAGGCTTCATCTCTGCTGATAACCTTCCTGCTCATATCTCGTCCTCCCTCTGTCTGTTATTGCAACGCCTCCAGTTCAATCCGGTAAAATCTCAAGATGGTCCACAGGACTCCCCATAGGCACCCGCCGGCAATGTCCACTCACCCTCTACGATGATGCCCCTCTTGTACTCCTTCGACAGGGCATCCTGGGCATCCTCGTCGGTCATAGACTCGTAAGGGGTTCCCTCGGCTACCAGCTCCGGTATCGACTTCTTCCGCTTGATGGTGCAGCCGAACTCCTTCTCGTAGCCAGCCACCTTGTCCACGACAGTCGGGGCAATCTTCGCCAGAGAGGCGAACTGGTGGCATGAACCGAAGATGCAAGCGGCACAGGAGCAACGCCCCCAGCCCAGGTAGTAGCAAGGATGGACACGGACGTTGTATCGCTCGATGATTTCCCACACCTGCTTCTCCAGCCAGCCGTGAACCGGACGCCAGTGGTCAACGAGTCGAGCCTTGCGGCCGTTCCTGTTGTCTGACCTGTCTGGCTCGAAGGTCTTGTAGTTGGCTCGTGCCGAAGACTCCTCAGCCCTCTCGCCTGTGATAACCAAAGTCCTCTTGCCATCGAAGCGGGACTGGTTACGAATGGAAGCTGAACATACATCCACCTTCAGGTATGCTGAACACCAGCGGACGCTCAGGTCGGCGCTTACTTGCGGGAACTTCCTCCGAGTGCCCAGCTTGCCTCTCGTGCCGCCAGCAGTTCCAATCGTGCCGTCGGGGTTCTCCCAACGGGTCGGCGCCGTGCGGGTTTCGTTCCTCAGCATTTCACGCTCGAAGCCGCCTTCCTTCCACGAGTAGTAAATCTTGACGCCGAATGCCTCGGCGAACTTGCGGCAGTAGTCGGGGGTGCAAGTCCAATCCATCAGAGGTTCACCCTCACGCCCGTCGATGTCGTGGTGCCAGAGTTCAATCTTGCTCTTGTCCACGCCCTGGTCGAGCAGGTGAAGGAAGCAGGCCAGAGAGTCTTTCCCACCGGAGAACGCCACAACGATGTGGTCGTAGCTGTCCAGATTCACAACCTCTTGTTTTTCTTCGCTCATCCCTTCTCCCTTCGCTCTATTATTGCGAGGGATAGGGCTGAATCCGGTCAAAACAGTACTTTCAGGGTAGGTAATGAAGGGTCGGCAGGAAGGGTCAGTTGCAGGAAACTGAGGATTTTCGCCAAGTCTTGCGGGGGCGTAGGACACGCTCACCGACATGGAACTTCAGGGTAGAGCTTTTGGTAGGGGTTGTCCTGCGTATCACATCGTCCACGGTCTCTCCTGCCCGTCCGGTATCCCGCATCTCAGCGAACAGGGCATCATCACCGAGGTCAAATGGCTGGAGTGTTCCGTACACAAACATGAGATGGGGACCGCTCTGGATGATAGCCGCTGGTTCGTCAAAGATGTGGGTCTTTCCGCTTACTGTGAGTTCCACGGCATTCTGGAATATATTGCGACAAACACGCTCGACGACGCCAACCAGGCGACGGATTTTCTTACGCTTTTTCAGGTCGAAAGATACCTGATGCCCCAACAGGTTGTATATGAGGTACCTGTCATGACACGACATATCGACCTCAATTCCTACATCCGAAGATTGTTCATAAGGCATAAGCAAAATCTCCGCTTTTTTTCAATATACCACTGGAGCGCAAAATCATGCAAGTATTTTCGTAGAAAAAAGGGGCGGCCCGTAGTGGACCGCCCCTGACCTCAGAGAGCAACCTTTGAGGATTTTTTCTTACATATAGTCCACGCCCTTGCGTGAGAACCGATTGAGCAGGTCTTCGCCGAATATCGTATTGGCGGTTTCGTTGTAGGTCGCCCGTTCTTCGGGTAACACGGACTCGAACACCGTCCGGTAAATCGCCATCCCAAGGTCACTCCAAACCCGATACATATCCGCAACCTTCACGATGTTTCGGGTCGAGAACGGAGTGGTCAGTTTGCCAGCCTTGATATGCCCACGAATGGCATCCCTGAACTTCAGGACGAGCTGGACGACCTTGTCGTCGCCAACCTTCTCCACGAGGATGTGCTTCTCGACATCCCTGTCATAGCCCATCCGAAAGACCGCCGTCACACGATTGAGCAAGGACAAGTCCAGAGCGTCAAGCTGAGCCGTGTAGCCAGCTTCCTCGATGCTCTGAGCGCCACGCCCGACTGTGTTACCAGCCACGATGAGCCGAAGTTTGCTGTGACTCCGAACCATCCGACCGCCGTCCTGGTCGAGGACGAGTGTCCTGCGAGGGTCGTCGGACTCAAAGAACCGATTGAGACCCTGTGCCACATTCGAGGGGCAAGAGGGCAACTCGTCGATGAACAGGATTGCGGGAGAACCGACCTCGTTGCCGTCGGCATCAAGACCTTCAACCATCGCCTGTTCCAGAACACCCTTCTGATAGGTGATGACATTCGTTCCGGTTTGCTCGTCCACAGTAATCGTCTTCTCGCCGAAGAACGCCTCTGAACCCATATCGCCACGGCAGTTGATTTGGTAGACCTTGCGACCGAGTTCACGACCGAGGTAATGAACCAGCGTGGTCTTGCCACAACCCGTAGGACCGACAAGCTGGAGAACGTGCGAGGCTTCGTCAGCCATCAGAGAAATGATAGCCTTGATGTCCTCAGGCGGCACATAACTGTGCTGATGCCGTTTCGGAACAGGACGGCTTTTCGGAGCCTTGGCTTGTTTCTCCGGTGCCTTCGTCTGAGCAGGAGCCGAAGTCGTCGAAGACTTTGCCGCTCCGATTGTGTAGATGGTCAGGGTCGTTCCACCAGCGGACGGGAAGTCTACGGCAACGCCATCCTGACTCATTGCCAGACGGAGCCGAGCCGCATGAAGCGGCTTGACAATATCGGCAATCGCCGGGTCATTGATGTCGATGTCGATGCGGTCGTTCCCGCCGAGCAGGTCTTTCACTCTCTGAATTATCTCTGTGTTGTTCATATCCTCTCCTCGTTGTGTTGCTCTCTCCACCTACTATTGCGAGAGCCCACCCCGAATCCGGTACTATTTCATATCGAATCTATACGGCAAATAAGTCGCTTCCTGACCCTGGTCGTTCTGTACTACAAAGAGTCCGCTCTTGTCCGTCCTCTTGAGGTAGTAGAGGTTCCCATTCGTTAGCCCAGGCTCACCTGAATCGTCCAGACACTTCACAAGCGGCTCGACCATGATGCTCCCGTCTGACACGGCAAACTCGAACTCCTCCGGCGACCTGAGCCTGGTCTGGTCGTCCACTAGAATCCACATACACTCGTCCACTCGCTTGACCTTCTCCCAGCGGCCGCTCTCCATGTCGTGAGCACTCACACCGGGAAACACATTGGTCCTGTCAATCACGACGACATCCGAAGCCCTGTGCAATCCAAACCCGGACACGCTCACCATAGAGCCGTCGTCGGACACGCCGTCCAGAACGGTGACCTCACCGACTTCGTTCTCGTCGAATGGTGCCAGAACAACAGCATAGACTTCCTCTATGAACTCGAAGGACTCGTCCTCTGTATTGACACGATGGACGTTGCCCTTGTCGTCTGTCACTTCAATGAACTCGAACGATGCAGCGTCTCTGTCCTCAAGAGCCGGTCGCACGAAGTACACCTTGCCCTTGGTCAGTTCGGCATCCTTTACTGCTGGTCCTTTGAACCTTGCGAATATCATCCTCTGTCTCCCAAAAAGTGGCCCTGCGGCACAGGAGGGTTGAAGACATGGCCGTACTTCATCATCTCACCGTAACCGCAGAACCGTTTAATCCTTTTCATCTACTATCTCGAATCTGTCTGTAAAGCACTCCTGCTTATCTCCGAGTTTGTCATACACCCAAAGCATCTGTTCGTCTTCGTGAGCCTCGTACACATACTCGATACCTTCGTCGAACTTGTCCACCATACCGGAGTTGTTCAGGCACACCACGACGCCTTCCTTCGGAATCGCCGGCTTCTTCGGTGGTTGCTTCTTCGGCTTCTTCGGTGCTGGTGCCGGGTTCTGTGCCGTTCCTATCCCCGCAGGGTCTTGTTCCAAATCGCTTTGCACGGTCAGGACCGTTACAGGTCCATTGTACGACGAACTCATGATGTCCACATAGCCGCCCTTCAGCTTGTCGTGGAACAAAACCTGAGCCTTCGACTCGGCATCTGCCAGGGTTGCCCCCGACAACTTGATAGACTGCTGGAGCGTGTTGCCTCGGCGACCCCACTTTCCAATCACGCTGTATGTGCCGTCAGGGTTCTCACGGATGCAGGCCATATAGACCTTGTCACTCGTTCCCCTCTGGCAATGTGCTATCAAGTTTCTTTTCATCGTTCTTCCTCCGCTTTACTATTGCGGTTCCCTATGGGAAATCCGGTCACAGTCTTACGGCTCCCTTCGTGATAATCTCCACGAGCCTCTTGATGAAGTCTGGACCCATCTCGGAAATATCCTCAAGGAACATGAACCAGTCCTTGCCGTAGAACCGCTTTGGTTCCTCTGTTCCGATACCAAAACCGTAGACCTCAACGCCATTCTCCCTAGCCCTCTTGCACACCCTCACGAGGTTTGAGGCAAGTTCATTGTCATTGGTCGAGCCGTGACCGCCGCAGGGTTCGCCGTCACTCAGGGAGAAAACGACCTTCCGGGTTTCCTTCCTCTGCATCAGACGGAACGCCGCATACTCAACTGCTTCGCCGTCGATATTGTGATTGTGGCAACCCGTATGAACGATGCGATGCCTAATGACCGCCCAACTCTCCTGAAACTCCTTGTAGTGTCGGTAGACAATCGGGTTCGTCCGGCTGAAGCCATCCAGAGCGGGAGCCGCACCGTAGCCGTTCTTCGTTGTCGTTCCCAGAATCTCGAACGGCACACCGATGGAGTGCAACGCCTCGCCGATTGCCAATGCCAGAAGTTGGACTTCAAGGTACTCACCCATTGAACCGGACTCGTCGATTACAATCTCTACTGCCACATCCATCTTGATGCCTTGACGGGTCTTGTAGAACACATCCTTGCTCAAGCCCTTGGCAATCTGCACGAGCCGCTTGTGGTCAATCTTACCCTGACGGAGATACGGTTTGCGACGGCACCGAGCCAGCGACCGGAGCGACTGCTCCAAAGCCCTTGTCATTGACGCCACCATTGCCGACACCAAGTCACGCCTGTCCCTGAAAGTTTCTTTGTCACCATCGGAGCAACGGGGGAACTTGTGTTCGTCATTGTCACGACGGGAAATGTACTTCTTGTCACGAGGGTCCATGTTCTTGAAGCAGTCAGCTAGTTCCTCGTTCTGGACATCTTCCTTGGACATACCTTCGCTCTCGCCGTCGAGGGTCTTCTCAGCCTCGGCGTCGCTCATCTGGTCGTCCTTCTTATCCTTCTTGGACTGACCGCCCTCGTCGCCCTCGTCGCCTTCCTTGTTCTCGTCGAAAGGAGTCTTGCTTGTGGCTCCGTCACTTTCGTCACCGCCAGAGGAACCGGACTTCGAGTCGTCCGTGCTGTCACCGTCACTTGAGCCTTCGGAGTCGTCACCCTCGGAATCGTCACCCTCGGAATCGTCACCCTCGGAGCCAGAGGAACCTTCGCCGTCCTGGTCGCCATCCTTAGATTCCTTGTCACCGTCCTTGGAGTCGCCAGAGTCACCCTCGTCTGAACCCTCGGAATCATCCTCGGAGTCGTCACCATCAGAACCACTCTTGCCCTTATCCTCGTTGTCTGAATCGTCCTCGTCCGAACCCTCGGATTTTCCCTCGCCGTCCTTCTCGTCGGACTCCTCGCCTTCGCCTTCTTCGTCCTCGTCTTCCATATCACCGGTGCCACCGGACTGAGGCTTGTCGTCGTCCACATCACTCTGAGGCATCTGCTGTTGAGGTTCGCCATCTTGTTTGTCCGATGAACCTTTGCCCTGCTTGCCCTGAGAAGAACTCTCTTGGTTCGGGTCGCCGTCTTTTTGACCTTCCTGCTTCTCCTGTTCCTGCTGTTGCTCTTTCCATTCCTTGGCGGCATCCCTCAAAATCTCGTGTATCCGACGAGCCAGTTCCAACGAGTCAGTTGCATCCTCACAGGTGCGTACCTTGGAGAACTCGTCATAAGCCCTGTCGAAGTAAAGCTGAGCCTTGTCGGACAATGTCCAGAGAGGACGGAAGCCATCCACTTGAAAAGCCATTGCGACCAGCGACTCCCATAGAGGACCAGCCTGTTCACCGGAGTTCATCTTCTCGGCAATCTTCCGGTTGTAGTACTCGGTGTTCCAGCGAAAGACCGACTCACAGCCCTTGTACTTCTTCGCCTCAGCCGCTTCCATTCTGCGGTCTTCGAGTGCGTTGAAAATCTCGTGAAGGGAACCCTTCGGCCAATCGGCTTTATCAATGACGGTTTCGTCGATGTGACCAGCCTCGTGATAGATACGCCCACGGAGGAGCATCAGGGCTTCCTGTGTTACGCCCGAAGCACAAGCCAGACGGGGAATACGAATACGACCCTTGAAGATATCAGCGTCAACAGCCGTGCCGTCGTGATAGACGACTTGGACATTGCGGTTTCGGCCAATCCACCCGGCGATAACCGCCATAGCGTCCTCGGCCTGACGCTCACTGTAATATGTTGCTCTCTCAGTCATACTCTCCTACCTCCACCCTACTATTGCAGAGCCAAGCCCTGAATCCGGTGGAATGTTAGGCAGAGTTGACAGAGTCGCCCATCTGACGAAAACCAGACAGAAACTTCACCAGTTTGGCATCTATCTGACACTTCCTCTTGAGGCTCACGACGTGCGAGAGTTTGAGCAAGTTCTTGATGTCACGACCGGACAGCCCAGGCAGTTCCTTCAGGAGCTTCGGCACTTCTTCCTCAGCCAGAGCAATCTGGTTCTGGTCAGCGAGGATACGCCACAGTTTCGCCTGGTCTTCCTCATTCGGAGGAGTATAGCGGAACCGTGCCGTCAGCCTGGACACGATGGCGTCGTCAATGACGGTGCCTCGGTTTGTGGTCATGAACAGGACGCCTCGGTAGTACTCCAGAACTCGCAGAAACACACCCACGATGGCGTTCTGAATGATATCGTCGCCTCGGCTGTGGATGTAAACATCTGCCTCGTCAATGAGCAGAATGGCACCCCACCGCTCAGCCCGTTCCAGTACCTTCTTGAGTTCATCCTCAAGCCCCTTGGCACTCGTGCCGAGTTGGCTGGACTGAACCTTGTAGAGCGGCTTCTGCATGACCTCTGCATACACTTCGGCAGACAGCGTCTTGCCGACTCCCGGAGGTCCTTCGAGCAGGATGATGGTTCCACCTTCCTTGCCGCTGACGATGTCCACGAACTTCGCCTGTGCGTGTTCAATGAGAACCTCAAGCAAGTCCTTTACATCCTTCGGGAGAATCAGCTTCGAGCCGACCTTCGTGTCGTACTCATACGGCTCCATATTGTTGACATGAACCCGATAGTGACTGTGGTCGTCGAGGTCGAACATCCGCATAATCGGATGGATGGGAATCTGGAACAGTTCACCATCAGCCTCGTCCTCATCCTCATCCTTGCCACTCCAGAAGTTAGACGGAACAGCCTGGTTTCCCCGCTCCTGTTCAGGAGGGTCAACGACCATCTTTGCCGCCCGACCGGACTTCTCTGAAGGACAGTACGAGCTACGCCAGCCGTCCATTTCAAGGACCTTGCCCGTCACGCTCATCTGGAAGCCGTCCTCGTCACAATGAGCGATATACCGTTCCAGTTCCTCTTTGTAGGACTCGGTACGTTCAGGCGTTTCGAGGTAATACCCCCTGCTTTCGAGAATCTGTGACATCGTCTTCTTGCGATACTCCTCGCCGCTGATGTTGATGGTGTCAGAGTCCTTCTCGCTCCTGCTGGAGCCGCCCTTACCGGAGTTGATAGCCAAAAGGCCAATGCCCACATGAGCAGAACTGTACTGAGTCGGCGGGTGATACTTGACACCCGTAACGAACCACGGAATCATGTTGCTGTCCTCACACTCCTCGAACAGCCACTTGTTCTCGCTGGTCCTGATGAACTCGGTCATAGCAGACTCGACGTTCTCCAGCTTCGTCACGGTCTGACCAGACGGGTTCTTCTTTATCTCCTGCCACTGCTGGAGAATACCAGCCGACAACTTGGCACTCCGGTCACCGGCATTTGACAGACCATCAAGGAACTTGTGGAGTTTCTCCAAGGTCACATCAGTCAGCGGGGCGATGTCGATTTTCATCTTGCCTTTGCCGGAACGCCATCGGTAACTGTTACCGAGAGTTTCGGCCTCAGCCTCGGTCATCAACTTCTTGACCTTGTCGAAATCAGACTCTTTCAGAATTATCTTCATTTCATTTTCCTCCTGCTCTGATATTGCTGGAGGCTGCCTGCAATCCGGTACGAATGTGAACTAGCCGTCTAATGAACTCGCTCCGGGTAAGAATTGTCTCATTCGGATTGGTCCTGCCTATGTTGTGGGTAAGCACGGCATCCCCGCTTGCCAGGAGTGCCCTCCTGAAGCCCTCAGATGACGCCAGAGCGGCGTAAGCCCTGTCCAGAAGGTGTTGATACCCCTCAGAGTCCCTGGCGTATTCTACGCCCTTCCAGTAGAGGACCTGCCGCCTCTGCCAAGACTTCCTGCTACCGGACCGCTTCGCCGCCAATCCTACCAGGGTGCAGATGTGTTCCTGCATCAGGGGGTTCTTGAACTTGAACGCCTGAAGAAGCCCCTCCATCGAGGAGCACTTCACGCCATCGAACTCGAACGGATGAGGAGCAAAGTTACTCAGGGCGTTCGCTGGATACTTGTTTTTGCTCCCGATTTCCATTTTGACCTTCTTCAGCCCTAGTTGCCTTTACTGACGCCACAGAGCCTATCGCCTGTATTCCGACCACATCCAAATCCCAACCTGTGAACCTCTGACCGTAGTAGAGGAACCCATTCCCACCTGCCCTGACCGCCGTTGCGTATGGCTTGACCTTGGCAGGGTCTACCTTGCTCTGTAGGCTCCCATCTATGTTCAGCCCGAACCATACGGCAGAGTCCGTAAGAATCATGTCATTGGCGTTCAATGGCCCGTATTCGTTCATCTGTTGCGGATGCCATTCAATCAGATAGCCAGCCGGGGCAGACGCCGGACGAGTACCATAGTTCCACACCTTCATCCCCGTCCAGTTCTGGTCAAGCATCTGCGTCAGATGTGTGAAGTATCCCGGATACGGCTCCTTCGTCCACGGACCCGGTTCTGCCGCCAGATTGAGCATAATGCCCTCTATCCCTTGCGGACGAGCCTTCAGGAAGTTCAACACCTTGAAGAAGATGTCGTCATTCACCTTAGTCATATCGTGACCGCCGAACAGCGTGATGACTGTTGTGATTTTCCGCTTTTGCATCTCCGTCAGGAAGTTATCCAACGGCGCCTTCAGTACCGGGTCGAACTTGTCCCATGTCCAGAAGCCGTGAGGACTTGGGTCAGCCCCTTGAGATTGTTCCTTGCTTGGCGAATTGTTCCAGATTTCGACGTGGGTACAGTTCACGTTTGCCAGCACCATTGTCTCGCCCAGTTGGGCTGCATCCACATAGAGCCAGAAGCAGTCTGCCCCGTATCCGGTCATATCCTTCGGCACAGTAACAAACTCAGGAAACGAGTGATATTTGGGTTTTGGTTTTGGCCATATACATCCGACCAGACCAGCTACTAGACAAACCATCAGACCGATTACAACACGAGACTTCATCGGACTCTCCACTACTTCTCATCGAAACTGCTACTCTGTCATTCTGTCACGCCTTCTTCAACGCCAGTCCGGTTCCTCCACAACCGGAGCAACTCACAGCCACACCGCCGGCGATAACCTCATCTCCGACAGCCTTACACCGTTCACAAGCAATATACTCACCGACGACCTTCAGTCCTTGATGCTTCATCCTGAACTTGAAGGAGTCACTTGCCACATCCGCAGGGTCATACAGGAACCCGTCATCTGCCAGCACGAGACCTTCAGCAGAAGTTTTATCAAACCTGCCGTGCCACTTCTTGGTTTCCGGGTCACACTCGGAACAGAGAGCTCGGTCGTCCACTTCCCCAGACTGTTCTCCGTCCCTTTCGCTACGGTAGTCGCCTCTGGTCCAGTAGTTGCTGATTGCGGTGTTCTCAATGCACCCGCATTGTTCGCACATGAATATCGGCATTACTCCCCCTTCGCCTTCACTCTCTGAGCCCAATACCACACAGACTCAGCCCATTGCTCGGAGGTGTAGTGCCGAGGACTCCCACCAATCTGATTCAACTGATTACGAGCCATCGTCAGCGGGTGCATCGGCTCATCCTCGACCTGTGAAGCAATGATGCAGACGATTTCCCAATCGTAGTCGCCCGACCTGTCTTCGCCTGTGGACTCCAGTTCCTCTTTCGAGTACAGGACCACGTTGACGAACTTGGCTTCCTCACAACGGCCGTCAGCCCTCACTACGATATGCTTATCCTCACCCTCACGCCGTGACTCGATAGTCGCTACGAGGTCAAAGGCGTCATCGACATGAATGGTGCCGCACCGGAATCCCTGCGGGTTCAAAGGAACTACGCTGACCTTATCGGGGTCATTGGTGCCGTGACCGGCAACTCGCTTATCCCAGGCATCTCGAATACGCTGGAACAGGTCCTCGTCGGAACCCTCGAAGTAGGAGTACCCTCTAACCTTCTTGTGCCGCTTCTCTGCGAAATCAGACCAACCAATTGTTCCTGTCATATCTCACCTCCGTCTACACAGAAGCACCTGTCTCAGACTTTTTCCGAAACTTCTGCTTTATTATTGCGGAAGAACTTGTCCAATCCGGTAGCTTCCATGAATGACCGAATGAATATGGCGGCCAAAGGAGGCACAATTGCGTTGCCGGCACCCTTGAGTAAACCCACCCTGCCACGAATAGAACGCCTCAGCGGGAATAGGTCAGGGTCTACAACCAGGGTTGATTTTTTATCAACCTGGGTTTCATCGGTTACCGCCATCACGGTTTCTTCCAGCATCAATCCTCTTGGCTGGTTGTAACCCGTTGGCGAGAACCGTTGACCGGTTTTGCGGTAATGCTCAATCTTCACATTGTCCACCGGCTCATTCGCCGTTGGACTCGGCCAGCCTGAAACCTTCGACTCGTCTAGTTCATCAGCCGCATCTGCTGCGAAGTTCAGATGGAAATGCTTATTGACCCCCTCCTTGGCATGACGCTCTTTGCTTTCGAGGTAATGGTCGTACTTTTCTTCCTTGCCTCCACGACAGCCATCCATCATCCCCGTAGTCGGCCAGCCAGCTTTGTCCGGTGCGTCTTCAGGTTCAGCCATCTCTGCGACGTGTCTGAGTTCCAGTACACCTCCGGTAGGTCGTCCTTCAGCCTTGTGTCGTTCCATTCTCTCTTGGGCTTTATCCAGAGATTGACCGCCAGTTGCTACTCTTGGTGTCGGCCATCCCGCTACTTCTTTGCCTTCTTCTGTCCCGACCGCCAGGTTCGTATCACCTTCTGGATGAGTTTCGACTTTGACATCGCTCGGCTTCCCGATGTCAGCCACTCCTTCGGGTACCCCATCAACCACAGGCTGAACGCTGGATTCAACCGGAGATTCTTCTTTGCCTGGGGCGTCAATGGCTTCGGCAGGGGCTGTAACCCACTTTGCGGGGACTCGTCGGACTTTTCCGTCTCGGCACTTGTGCCAGATGGTGAGGTTCCAGTCAACGTGGCTACACGAGCCAAAGTGTCCAGCCGGTTCCTCTTGCTTCCGTCCGGATTGACTCCCTCTGTTGCCATTCCCGGAGCGTCCTTCCAATCCCTTGATGTCGCCGTCGGCCATCCTGACGGGTTCTCCCCCATCGGGTCCGCTATATGTGCCTGCCGATTCAGGTCCATCTGAACTCTCTGTTTGCCGTACCGCCTCTGGTCGTCCATCCCCTTCCTCAGGGTTTCCTCCGACACTCCCGCCGTGTGAGCCGCTGGCGTCGCCCATCCCGCTTTGTCCTGCTCCTCCGGTTCCGCTGCGTGAACCTGGGCTCTCAGCCTGCACCCGCTCGTCTGACCTTCCTTCGTGTACTTCTCGTAATCCTTCAGGCTCCCCGCTCGACCGTCGTCCTCCACGCTCGGAGTCATCCACCCCGCCTTCGGTTCCTCCGCCAGATGAACCTGTGATGTCAGCCCCGGTATGCCGCCCTTGTGGTCCCGATTCAGTTCCTTCTCCGCTGCGTCCGGCATCTCCGTGTTCGTCCTTGCTGACGGAGTCA
>Ga0307377_10002829_pt1 | contig 20145 bp, 18 predicted proteins | sample TR3MG_FD_202535 | JGI IMG/M metagenome (GOLD analysis project Ga0307377, IMG submission 202535) | Soil microbial communities from Risofladan, Vaasa, Finland - TR-3 | ecosystem: Environmental > Terrestrial > Soil > Coastal area > Acid sulfate soil | place: Finland: Risofladan, Vaasa | collected... | reverse complement strand
CTTGCTTGCAGTGGGCGCGGACTGCGGCATTCGAGGACAACGATAGACGCGCGGACAGATAGTGTTCGAGAGCGATTCCTGGATCATTTGCGGCAAAGATTGTGAAGCTGGCCACGAGCGGTTGCGGCTTGCGGACCGGGGCAGTAAATCCCTGTGCCGCGCAATGGAGGCGCGCGAGGGCCTGGCCGGCGGAGTGCGCGTGGGCAGCAGTGCGGAAAGGTGTCCAGGAGATGGCGTCTTCATAAAGATCAACGCCGTTGGGTGTTTCGTGGACCTCGTAAGTCCAGTCGCCGATTTCGATGGCGGTGTGGCCGGAGGCGGAAACGAAGACGCGCGGAACGGAGGCACCGTGAGCGTGCAGGTGAACGAGAAAGCAGTGCTCCTCTGCGAGACCTTCGGCGTTGCGGACGGTGCGGTGATGGCGCTTGATGAAGGCGCGGCCGGATGTGGTGTTGACGATGCTGGCGGCGGAGAGCGGGCGCGGGCTGATGGATAGAATTTCTATTGGTTCGCCCAGCGCGGGAAAGTGCGCGAGCAGTGTGCGCACTTCGGCGAGGGTTAGCGGCGGCCAGTCGGGTGCGACCAGGGTGCCGTCCATGCCGTGTACTTTTGCGGGTGCGCTCATTCTGCCTCGGGGGCTGAACCCCTTGTCGATCTTATTGCGTTTGCGGCACGACTGAAGCCGCGTCTTTTCAAAACGCGGATTTAATCAGAGACTCCTCAGAAAGTGTAATGGGCAGAGAGGCGCACGGTGGTGGGCGCGCCGAGGTGGATGAAGGTATCGCCGTAGCTTGCGCCGGTGTCTTTCCAGTAGCGCTTGTCGGTGATGTTGTCGGCATAGAGGCGCATGGTAACGTGGCCCTTTTCGCCGCCGGGGGTGTAGCGCGCTCCGAGATTGAAGAGGTTGTAGGCGGGTACGCTGACAGCGTCGTCGCGCGTGGCTTCTTTGCGGCCGGTGTAGCTCCAGCCGGGCATCAGATGGAGGCCGTGCGCGTGTGGCAGAGCCAGATCGGCGAACAGCGTGGTGTGCAGATGGGGGACGTTGAGCACTTGCTTGTTGTCGAACGAGGGCGTGCCGGTGTCGCTGGAGAGCGCGCGAAGAGCCGTTGCCGAGCCACTCAGGCGCAGCCAACTCGCGGCCTTGCCTTCGGCGTTCAGTTCGATGCCATCGTGGGTTTCGTGGCCGTCGGATTCAAAACATTGATCGCCTGCGCTGCCGGTTGGGCAGAAATTGTCGGGAGCTTGAAGAATTTTTGGATAGAAGAAAGGAGCGCGCATGTGGAAGAAGGCGGTGGTGATCAGGATTCGCTGTCCGGGCTGGAACTTAGCGCCAATTTCGGTCTGGCGGGTGAAGAACGGCGCGAGAAACTGGCTTCCGTTATCGACCCACCAGGGCGCTTGCGGACCGAGCGACATCAGTACGCCGTAGTTGGCGTAGAGCGTGAGATTATCAACCGGGTTGAAGGTTACGGCGTACTGTGGCAGCCAGAGGGGCTTGTCAGTGAAGACGGGCGCGCATGCAGCCGGATCGGAGAAATCGGCGCAACCCGCATAAGGCGAGTAATTGTGGTCGCGGAGGGATTCGTAGCGGCCACCGGCGAGCAGTTGGAAACGGCCGGGGAGATGAATGCGGTCTTGCAGGACGAGGGCGGCCTGATGGTTACTTTCCCAAAGCCTGCGTGGACCTGCGGATTGATGCGGATCTTCGGCGGAGGCCAGATCGACGGGCGTGGTGGGTTGGTAAATGTTGTCGGAGCCGACATAAGTGTAGACGGCGCCATTCTGCACAACGCCGTCGGGCGAGTAGGGATTTGCAGACGTGAAGAAGCCGGGTTGCTGGACGCTACGCAGGAAGAGAACGCCGCCGGCAGTGAGGTCGTGCGTGATTGGTCCGGTGGAGAAGTGGCCGGTAACCATGGCTTCGGCCTGGGCGTCGATGCGGAGTTCGCCGGGGTCGCGGTAATCGTAGATATCGTAGCCGCCATCGGGGGCGAAGAAATAATCGGGCGCGGTGCCGCCACCGCTCTGGCAGGCTGACTGGTAACCGCAGCCGTAGGCATAGACGACATTGTCATCGATGAGCGAGTGGCTGAAGCTGGCCGCGGCAAAGGCGCGCCAGGCGTGGGGCAGATCGTAATCTAGGCGCGCGTCGGTGTTGAAGGTATCAAAGGTATTGGGTTTAGCCCATGATTGCTCGCCAAGCATGTTGGAAGGGTAGATGTGGCTCAAATCGGGGATCGTGGTTCCGCCGAGTAGCTGATAGCCGCTTACCGAACGCTCTACTTTGTGCTGGTACTCAAAGTCGCCGTTCAATGTCGCGTTGGGGCTGATCTTCCAGTCTGCCGCGCCGGCACCCATAACGCGCCAGCCATCTGCGCCGTTGACGTAGCTTTGGATTCTTTCGCCAACGAGGTTGATGCGCACGCCTACCTGCTTGCGGCTGCCGAAGAGATGGCCGAGGTCGACGGCGCCGTAGGCAGTGCCGCGATAATCGGTGGCCAGATCGACGGCTTTAATCGCTGCCGGGCGCTTGGTGACGTAGTTGATGAGGCCGCCGGCAGAGGCTACGCCGCTCTCAATGCCGGCAATACCTTTGAGAAATTCGACGCCCTGCTTGTTTTCGAGCGGCACGTCCTGCTCGCCGGCGATAGTCATGCCGTTGATCTGGAGTCCGGTGGCGAGATCGATGGGAAATCCGCGGATCTGAAAATCTCCGTAGTAGCCGACGGGGGCATAGTCTTCGCCGATGGAGGCGTCGTTCTTGACTACGTCGGAGAGCAGGCGGGAAATCTGGTCGTTGAGCAGGTCGCGGGTGACGACAGTGGCGGAAACAGGGGCCTGCAGCAGGGTTGCGCCGTCCAGGGTGCCGACATTCACTGTCTCGGGCAGGTAGTCGTCCGTGGCTTCTCCGTGAACGATGACTGTGGTCGTGACTGGCGTGAGCTTCTGCTGGACCGGGGCAGACTTCGACGCGCCAGAAAGCGTGTTGGCAGGCGCTTGACCAGGACTCTGCGATATGGCGCGGAGGGAGGCAGCGAGGCAGCAGACCAGCACTAGCGCGCAGGCGCGCGATGCGGCGAAGGAGGTTGCAGAGATGCGGACGGCGGTGCGACAGAACATGGATTCCCCTTGATTTCAGCATGAAAAAGGGGAACTCAGATGGAATCGAGGAAGAAGGCCGAACGGCTTCGAAAACTTCCCACGCCGGTATTATCCGGATCGGGTTCTAGGGTATTTCTCAGCCCCACTCCAGTGGAGCACCCCTGTTTCATTCACTTGATTTGAACATTTCTGAGGGGTTCTTGCAACTCGACAGGCGCTTTTCGATGTTGTCGCCGGACGCAGCAACCGTGTCAGGTGTGACGGTGATCAATGCAAAGAAGGTTCCGCGCGGCCGATACTGATGCAAAGGTTTGGCGCCAGGCAAGCCACGTTGAATGACCACCAAGAATTCCGACCGACAGAACCACTCACCGTGTGAAAGATAAGGAGCAAATTCATGGGAATCCTCGATTTATTTAGTCTCAAGGGCAAGAACGCGCTGGTCACAGGATCCGGACAGGGGCTGGGCGCCGGAATGGCCATCGCCTTTGCACAGGCAGGCGCAAATGTAACGCTGCACAACTACGACCAGGTTTTGGAATCGACGATTAAGGAAGTAAAAAAGACAGGCGTGAAGTTCATCTGCCGTTCGGGGGATGTATGCGACAAGGCGGTCGCCAGAATGCTTGTAGACGATACTGTGAAGGAGTTTGGCTCGATCGACATTCTGGTAAACAACGCGGGCACCATCCGCCGCGCACCCGCCGCCGAACACTCCGAGGAGTTTTGGAACACGGTGATCAATACAAACCTGAATGCCGTATGGTTCCTAAGCCAGTACGCGGGGCGCCTGATGCTGGCGCAGGGGCACGGCAAGATCATCAACACCGCATCCCTGCTCTCGTTCCAAGGCGGCATTCTGGTGCCTGGATACGCGGCGGCCAAGGGAGCGGTGGCGCAACTCACCAAGGCGCTGGCAAATGAGTGGGCCGACAAGGGCATCAACGTGAATGCGATTGCTCCCGGCTACATGGCGACGGACAACACTGCCGCACTGCGCGCGGACCCGGTGCGTGCGGCCGCAATTCTGAGCAGAATTCCGATGGGCCGCTGGGGGCTGCCTTCAGATCTGGCCGGAGCCGCAGTGCTTCTGGCGTCCGAGGCTGGCAATTATATCCAGGGGCACGTGCTGGTGGTCGACGGCGGATGGCTCTGCCGCTGAACTGATGGACCGAGTGGAACAGGAAATGGAAACAGCGAATTTGAAGGATAGAAGCGCGACAGCACACGCCATGTGGGATTGAGCGGGAAGCGGCTGGGGCAGGACGCGCTTTCGCAGTTTCAGGCATCAGCCTCCTTGCGCTGCGTCGTGCGCGGCCTGCGGGCGCAGGGCTTCGGCGGAAAGTTCGTCGGCGTGGCGCAAGCTGGGAAAGAGTACGGACCACAAACCGGCAATGGCGAGCGCGCCGATGCCGCCGTAAACGGTGGCTCGCACTGCGCCCCACCATTGCGCGGTGAGGCCGCTCTCGAATTCGCCCAGTTCGTTGGATGCTCCGATGAAAAGGGAGTTGACGGCGCTGACGCGGCCGCGCATTTCTGGCGGAGTGGCAAGTTGCAACAGCGAGCCGCGGATGATGACGCTGATGGAGTCGGCCGCACCGGCCACGAACAAAGCAGCCAGCGAGAGGCCGAGATGACGGCTGAGGCCGAAGATGATTGTGGCCGCGCCAAAGACGGCTACGGAAACGAAGAGGCGCAATCCAGTGCGGCGGCGGAAAGGAAAACGGGCCATGAGCAGAGACATAATTACCGCTCCCGCGGCAGGAGCCGCCCGCAGCAGGCCCAGCCCGCGGGGGCCGGTGCGCAGAATATCACTGGCGAAGATGGGCGTAAGCGCGACGGCCCCGCCCAGCAGAACGGCGAAGAGGTCGAGGGATGCGGCGCCGAGCAGCAGAGGCGATTGGCTCATATATTGAAAGCCGGCCAGGACAACCTTGAGCGAGATGGCGCGGTGCTCCATGCGTCCGACGCGCGTATGCATGCTTGCTATCAGCACCAGGGCCCAGCCCAGAGTACCGAGGGTGAAGACGTAGACAATGCCTGCGCCCTGCAACAAAGTATTGGGCACGAAGTGGACAAGGGGGAGCGTGAATAGAATGCCTCCCAGAGCGGGACCAACGATGGTGGCGAATTGAAAGACGGTTGCGCCCCAGGTGACGGCGTTGACGAAGTGCACCTCGGGAACGAGGTGAGGAATCAGCGCGGCGGCGGCCGGCCCGGAGAAGGTGCGGGCGGTGCCGATGAAGAAGAGCACGATATAGATGGGATAGACGCTGTGCACGCCGGCAAGGGCAAGCATGAGCAGTGCCGTAGTGCAGAAAACCTGGAGGCCGTAGCAGACGAGGATAATCTGGCGGCGGTCGAAACGGTCGGCAGCGTGACCGGCGGGCAGCAAAAAGAGGAGCCCCGGCACAAACTGGGCCAGGCCTGTGTAGCCGAGGTCGATGGCGCGATGGGTGATGGAATACACCTGCCAGGCGACGGCCACCGACTGGGCTGCATAGCCCAGGACGGCCATGACACGGGCCAACTGAAACCGCCTGAAGTCGCGGGAGGCAAAGGCCTCCATGCCGCGCTGGGGCTGCTTTCTGGGCGGGGTGTGCATTTGTCCTAGGTTATATCGGTTCGCCGGAAGCGAGAAATGAAAGGCCTGCTTCCATTGGACTCCGGCCGGGGTGAAGGGACGGGCAACGAATCGATGAACCCTGGAGGCAGGGGAGCGAATCTAATCGAAACCAAGCAAGATTAGAAACAAGCCTGCGCCAAGTATGCTCAGGCCAAATTGACCCCCTCAAGGCACCGCACTTCCCCGGCCAGCCTATACGAGAGACGAAAGGTAGAGGAGAAAACTGTTGTCAGAGTTGCAGCCCGCATCGCCGGCCCCGGCCAGGCACATGGAAAATCCCGACCCGGCCGGGCACGCCAGCTGGAAGCCGCGGGCAAATCCATGGCTGATTGCCATGACCGTGGCTTTGGCTGCGTTCATGGAGGTGCTGGATACGTCGATTGCCAACGTGGCTCTGCCGCATATTGCAGGCACCCTGGGCGCGAGCACAAACGAGGGAACCTGGGTGCTGACCAGCTACCTGGTCGCGAATGCCATCGTGTTGCCGCTGGGTGGATGGGCTTCAAGCGTGATGGGCAGGCGTAACTTTTTCGTTTTCTGCATTGTGGTGTTTACGGTATCCAGCTTTTTGTGCGGTGCGGCGCCCACGCTGCCCATTCTGCTGATCTGCAGAGTCTTGCAGGGAGCGGGCGGTGGCGGAATGCAGCCCATGGCTCAGGCCATCATGGCCGACTCCTTCGAGCCGCAGAAGCGCGGGCAGGCTTTTTCGATCTACGGCCTGGTTACAGTGCTGGCGCCGTCGATCGGGCCCACGCTTGGCGGCTGGATTACGGATAACTTCTCCTGGCGCTGGATATTTTTCATCAACATTCCGGTCGGCATTCTGGCATTCATTCTGGTGACGCGGCTAGTGGACGATCCGCCGTGGATCAAGCCCGACCGCTCGCGGCTGCGGCACATGGATTATGTTGGCTTGGGCTTTTTGACCATCGCCATGGGCGGGCTGCAGATCATGCTCGACAAGGGCGAAGAGAACGACTGGTTCTCTTCCGGGTTCATCCTGTTTTTCGGGTTTCTGTTTGTTGCGGGCATGATTGGCCTGGTGGTGTGGGAGTGGCGCCAGAAAAATCCTCTGATGAATCTGAAGCTGTTTCGCTACAAGAATTTCGCCATCTGCTGCTTCCTAATGATGCTGGTGGGCGGGGTGCTGAACGCAAATACCGTATTGCAACCGCAGTTCATGCAGCAACTGCTGGGCTGGACCGCGACGAACGCCGGTATGGCGCTAACGGCGGGAGGCTTCGCGCTTCTGTTTGTGATGCCTTTGGCTGGCTACGCGACGGGCAGGTTCTCTGCTCGTACGCTGACGGTGATCGGGTTCAGCCTGTTTGTGATTACTTTTCGCTACGCGGCCATGGTCTCAACCCTCGACATGACCTTTGCCGCCGCGTCGTGGTTGCGTGTCGTCCAGATGCTTCCACTGCCCTTCTGCTTCATCTCCATCACCACGGCTGCGTATGTTGGGATGCCGAGGGAAGAGAGCAACCAGGTGGCTGGCCTGATCAACTTTGCCCGCAACATCGGCGGCAGCATCCTGATCGCCCTGACCAACGCGCAGGTAACGAGCCGGGCAGCGTGGCACCAGCAACATCTGCAGAGTGCAATGCAGGCAGGCTCCATTGCGTTTCAGCAGCAAGCACAGGCGCTCGCAGAATTCCTCGGCGGGCACTTTGGCGGCTCGAACGGCATGAGCATGGCGCTGGCGAACATGTACGCGCAGCTCAACCGCCAGGCGGAGATGCAGGGCTATCAGGACGTGTACATGGAGCTGTCGTGGATGTCGCTGGGTCTGGTAGCGTTGGCCTTTCTGCTGAGCAAAAACAAGCCGGGCGAGGGTTCTGGCACGTCAGCGATTCACTGAGGCCACGCAGACGAGGTCCTCACTGCGAGATCGCGATTCCTATTTCGAACACCTTGGGATGCGGCACGCGTTTCGAACGGCGCGCCAGCTCATGAATTCAACATCTCTCGTCTCGACGTTGGCCCTTCCGGGCAATTGGGCCTATAATTCGTGCCAGAAACCAATCGACACAAAGAGACGCCTGTTTATTGGCATCTGATTTTTTGAGGAGGGTGTTATGTTGAAGTCGTTGATGCTGTTTTCCGCAGTTATCTTGTTCGCTTTTACCCCGACTCCGACGCTTGGGGCTGCGCCGCAGGATACCACCCCTGCACCCGTACCCGCCCCAACCGCCACAAACCCGGTGAAGCCGACGGCAGAGTCGCAGGCCAAAGCGAAAGCCATATACACAATTGACTGTGCAATGTGCCATGGCGAGAACGGAAATGGCCAGACGGAGGTAGCCAAGAGCATGGGCCTTACTTTGGCCGACTTCACAGATGCAAAGACACTGGCCGACAAGCCGGACGGGGCACTGTTCGAAGTCATCCGTAACGGCAAGGACAAGATGCCGCCGGAGGCTCAGGGACGCGCGAACGACACGATGGTATGGAACCTGGTCCTTTACATCCGTGGGATGTCGAAGCCGCAGCAGTCGGCACCGGCTCAGTAGAGTCCCTCGCTGTGCGCAGACGGCCAGCGGCCGGCACAAGTGTACGCGAGTTGGGTTGCAAATGAAGGCCCCTCCGGCTTTCGAATGAAGAGGGCTGGCAAGGGTGGCTGCACACTAGTGGCAGGCGCTGGTGCAACTCCTCCCGGCAATCATCAGCGACGAAGCAGTAGCAGCTTTAACTGCTTCTCGATGATTTTCGGATCGGTTTCGCCCTGAAATCGCGCGCGCACGATTCCGTTTCTATCGATCAGGTAGGTCAGCGGCAGACCAAGAACGCCACCATAGAGCTCTCCAAGATGGGCGTCTCCCATTGCAACCGGATAGGTCAGCTTCATTTTTGAGAGCAGCTTGCGCACGGGGGTGGGGCCGTCGTCCATGGAGATTCCGATGATCTGGAGGCCCTGGGGGCCGTCTTGGCGCTGCCATGCGGCGAAGATGGGCATCTCAATCTGGCAGGGGGCGCACCAGGTGGCCCAGAAGTTGAGCAGCACCACTTTGCCGCGGTAGTTTTTTAGATCGAGCCTGGCGCCGTTTAGGCCGGTGCGCACGAAGTTAGGCGCTTTTTTGCCGACCAGGGATTTGGCGGCAAGAGCGGAAGGCGCGCCGAGCGCGGCAACAGCAGTTCCCACGAGGAGAATCACTGCAAGAAAGCGGCGCGGAAGGATCCTGCCCAAAGGGATGCGGCATTGGCCGATGCGGAGCTCCATTTGCGGTGCATTTCCGCTAACGGCCGCGCTCAACCGGATATCCCTTTTCGGCCCAGTCGGTGCCGAAGTTGTCGGCCAGATAGAGAGCCTTGGCGCGGGTGAACCCTAGGGTGTGGAGAAGCCTGATGGCGGGCGCGATGTTGGGGCAGCGATTCCATGGGCAGCAGCCGCAATAGAGCACGATGAGGGTTTTGCGGGAGAGCGGGGCGACTCTGCTCTGAAGCTTCTGGAGGCCCTCGGGCTGCGATCCGGGTCCGGCGTATTCCGCCCCGGCGATATGCGCCTCGGTAAAGAGAACTCGCGAACCGACTTGCAGGATCAGCGGTTTGTCCGCGCCACTGGTGTGGAGCAGACGACTCAACTCCGCAGGCTGGATCAACTGCGCCTTTGGAATGGAGAAGGCGCTGTTGTCGGAGGGGGTGCTTATTTGCGCTGACGCGAAGGAGCAAACGAAGACAGCGAGAAGGACAATGGTTCCCGCTCTCAGGACATGGACTTTCATTGGGTATCTCCGTGGATATTTTACTCCTCGGAGTGCGGATGGCTGGCGAAAAGGCGCGCACAGACGAAGACGCCAGAAACCGAAGTCTCTGGCGCCTCAATAGGGTGACCTTACAAGTTACTCGGACCATGCACCAACCCGTTCGGCCATGCGCTGAGGTTCCGGGTTTCCCCGACTTCCTCAACTCAATGACTCTGCCCGCGATGGAGTTTCGAGTTACCTCGATTCTCGCATCCTTCAGCGCATCCAGTGCTAAAGCTTTGGGTCGCCCCTCAGCTCTGCTACCCCGGTCGCGCCTCCCGATGTGGCTGCGAGTTGCCCCGCACCCTGCATCTTCAGGCTTTGCCGGCGATGGATCTTCGAGTCGCCTCGAATCTCTCATCCTTCAGCGCTCCTGGGATTGAATCCACGGGTTGCCCCGACGTTTTCGCTCTTCCAGTTGCGCCTGCCGATGTGTCCTCCGGGTTTCCCCGGCGACTGCATCTTCCGGCTTTGCCGGCGACGAACCCCGCGAGTTGCCCCGCGATTGTCGTCCTTCGGCGCTGCTGGCGCTGGCGGCTTTGGGTTGCCCCTCAGCTTTGCGTTCCGGCTGCGCCTCCCGGTGTGGCGGCGGGTTTCCCCGTGCTCTGCACCTTCCGGCTTTGCCTCGGGTCTGAGTTTCCGGGTTGCCCCGAATTCCCTCTCCCTTGGCGCCGACTGATGGTTCCCCGAGTTGCCTCGGTTTCCGCACCCTCCGGCTTGACCGTCCCTGCGTCTTCGGGTTTCCCCGAATCCTGCATCTACGGCCTGGGTCGATGATGACTCCCGGTTCTCCTCGAACCTTGCATCCTCAGCGGGGCTGCGGATGAATCTTCGTGTCCAATCGGGCTTTGCACGTTCCCGTCTGACTCTGGATGCATTTTTACAATTTCAATCGGGCCCTTCATCGCCGGCAAGCCGACTTTGAAGTGTCGAGTTCCACCGCATCCTGCATCGTCTTGCCAGACCGGAACTGCGTTTCCAATTCCCTGCCAAGTCATCAACTGAAAAGGAGCTTAGGCCCGTTCAATCTGTGGAAGCAAGTGCAAAAAAATGATTAATTTGTGGATTTCACCAGTCTTGGTGCATAAATCTGACGGGGTTCGATGAGTTGAACTGGTTCTGGTGCAGATTGGGAGAGGAAGTATGCGATGAAGTTCGTTTTCTGAGGTTGAGGCGAGGGGAAATGGACGATTGGTGGCTGCTGGCGGGAGATTTTTGCGGAGCGATCAGCGGGAGCGAAAAAGTTGGCGCTGGGGGCCGTTTACACCCTGTTTTGCTTCAATTTTCGGGTCTTTTTTCGCGATTTTTCGTCAGCGGATTTCAGCAGGAATTTGGCGGGTAAGTTGTTGAAAAAGTGGATGGTTAGTTGCGATTTTTTGGCTGTTTCTGACTGTGCGGTGGTGGATTTTGGTGGCTGTAAGGGGCTGATTCTAAAGGCTCCACAGTTTCACAGGGAATAGGGGGGTGGGGGTCTCTCGGCCTTTGGGGTGTGAAACGGTGGCGCGTGGAGTGAGGGCTGCCCTTATTGTGCGCTCGATGGGGGTAATTGTATGCAAAGGGCAGCTCTTAGCTCTTATCCGCTAGCTGGCTGAATGCTGGGCTCGCAGAGGGTTTTGGCGGGTCGGCTGGGTTCTTGTGGTTTATATCAGGATGGATATAAATGAATTATGAGGTCCGCCGGATTCTTCGCGATTCGCGACCTTGAAGCAGCGCCTCGGAACGGATGCGAGGTGGGTTATGAGAAAAGCGAAGGCGGAGACGTTCAAGAGCGTGTGGGATGCGCTGGCGGATACGCCGGAAGATGCGGCCAATCTGCGGTTGCGCTCGACGTTGATGCAGCAGATCGCCGATCTGCTGAAAGAGAGCGGCTGGACTCAGGCTGAGGCGGCGGCGCGGTGCGGGGTGACACAGCCGCGCATGAACGATTTGCTGCGCGGTCGGATTGCGCGGTTCTCGCTGGATGCGCTGGTGAATACTGCGGCGGCGCTGGGGCGCAAGGTTACGGTGAGGTTGGAGGATGCGGCTTGAGTTTCGTGGGAGTTTGCTGGGTTGAGTTTTCTGCTGTCCCAGGTCTCAGAATCGGGAGCTGGGGCACCTATGGACGGGACCTTCACCCCTCCGTTTCAAGGAACATTCAGATATGGGACACCTGCCCAGTGCCTGATGAGGTTCAAGTACGCCGATTGGTAGCAAGTGTACTATTTTTGGACACTACAATTGGCAGCGGTGGCGGCTGATCCCAATCTCGTGAAAACGCTTTGCCAGGCTCTCGCAGTTCTGACGCCGTCCCAAATCGATTGGGTCGCTGCGGTGATTCGGCAGTTTGATCTTCCCTATGAATTTCATCGCAAAGAGGATTCAGACATCGTCACCCCCGCAGTACTCGACATGTTAGGTGATGCGCTTCGTATCCACCATGCATTCAGCCGCCAAGCATTGAGCAAGGACCGTTTTGAATTTGCTTTGGAAAGATCGTTGAACCGTGCTGGGATTCACGCTCAACTTGCCGCTAACAGGACAAATCGTGGACACGATTTGACGGTTAACGGGATTCCAGTGAGCCTCAAGACACAAGCCGATAGAAGCATCCGTATCGACTCATTGCACATCAGTAAGTTTATGGAACTTGGCAAAGGGGCGTGGGAGTTGCCTCTTCTCCTCGATATGTTCCTTGACCACATGCACAGTTACGAGCGAATCTTTCAGTTTCGCTGTCTGCTGCCGGGACCGACATCGCATCTTTACGAGCTGGTTGAAATCCCAAAGAAGCTCCTGCAGGAGGGAACAAACGCGCAACTCGTCATCCAAACGAAAAGCCGTCAGACTCCGCAGCCTAGCTACGGTTATGTATACGATGCTCACGGGAAACTTAAGTTCGCTCTCTACTTCGATGGTGGGACAGAACGAAAGCTACAAATAAAAGCAATCAGGAAAGAGCTCTGCACCGTCCATGCGACTTGGGGATTTGAGTCAACGTCCCTTGAGCAGTCTATTTCTAGCTAGGTTTGCGTATTCTTCGCTGATTTCAATTCCTGTGCATTGACGTTCTAGCTCATTGCACACTACGCCAGTCGTACCGGACCCAAAAAATGGATCCAAGACCCTGTCGCCTCGTCTTGATCCGGCTGCGACACAGAGCCTCACTAGAGATCTCGGGTAGACGGCAAAATGCGCGCCTGCGTATGGCTCAGTGTTGATGTTCCAGACGCTGCGTCTGTTTTTCCGCCGCCGTGAATTGTCCTGTGCCGGTTCCTGAACCGATTCATGGTCATAGAAATATCGTTCCGATTTTGAGAAGAGAAAAATGTACTCGTGCGATCGAGTAGGGCGGTCCTTCACGGATTCCGGCTGACAATTGGGCTTGTTCCAGATCATGTCGGATCGCAAGTACCAACCGTCCGCCTGTAATGCAAAGGCTACTTTCCAAGGCACACCTATCAGGTCCTTAGGCTTGAGGCCATTGGGTGTTGGGGCGCGGTACGACATGCCTCGACCCTTGTTTTTAGCATCTTCGTCTCGCCATGTTCTTCCTCCGCTCGTGTAGCTGTCCCCAATGTTCAACCAGAGTGTTCCATCCGACGCTAGAGCCCGGCGCACTTCTCTGAAAACTGCTACAAGGTTTGAGATATATGCGTTGACTTCCATTTCCGCGCCAATCTGCCCCTGCACCCCGTAGTCGCGCAAGCCCCAATACGGCGGGGAAGTGACTACCGTTTGGAATAGGCCATCGGGAAAGCCCGCCAGTACCCGGCTTGCATCACCGACAAGAACTTCGCATAAGTTGCGAGGATTCCGTGAATCATCCGGCTGATAGTCCGGATCGAATTCCGGGAATAGCTGTAAAACCCTACCCATAACGCCATTCTACTTTGCGGGTCAATTGGCTGGTGAGGATTCTTACGGGTTCTCTCCCGAGCGATTCCAGTTCAGGAAATATTCCGCAGATGGCGCGCCTTTCGGTACTCCAACCCTCCTCGTCTGAAAAAAATTGCGGCGAGAATGTTGGTCGGACGTTGCAAGGGGCGGCTCGGTCTTGCCTCTGGGAATCTGTGCGGCACTACCCTTGCCCCTTTGCGAACATTTGCTTTGATGCCGCGCTGGGCTTGGCGGGTGCGTTCTTCGTTTTCGATGAGAGAGAAGCGGACGTGGGCGTCACCGTAGTCGCCGAAGCCGATTCCCGGAGACATGGCGGTTTTGGCTTCTGTCAGCAGTAACTTTGAAAACTCAAGAGAGCCTAGTTTGTTGAGGCCGTCGATGGGGACGTCGCTGCGCTTACGGTCGATTTCGCAGATTTTGTGGACGCGGTTTTGGGGGCCTTCGAGAGCGGCGACGAGGGCGGGCTGTGCCTAGTCGTGGAGAACGACACTGACGAGGGAGCTGTTTACGCTCATGCTGCCGGCGTTGTAATCGATGGAGCCGAGGTCGCGGAATCGATTGAGGAGGAAGCTGACGCGGGAGCGGGTGGTGCCGATCATCTCGGCAAGTGCCTCCTGGCTGATTTTTGCGATGACCGGAATAGGCTTTGACTCCTGATCGAAGTTGGTCATGAGCAGCATACGGCAGCGCGCAAGCGGCGCGGATGGCCCGGCGCTGGTTTTGGGCGGGCAAGGGGCTGGTGAGCTTGATTGCTCAGACTGGCAGGTGTGAAACGCATAAGGTTGGACTTGCCTCATGCATTGGAACCATGCGCAGAGAAAGCGGCGCAGCGCAGAGACAGAAAAAGGTGTACTTCGTGAAGAAACTCATTATGTACGTTGCGTTAGTCAGCATGGCTTGCCCACTCTGGGCGTCGACGGATCGGGAAGCATCGATTGACCGGATGGATCATGCGGCCAGGGTCATGAACGAGATTATGGCTGCTCCGGACAACGGCATTCCCCAGGAAGTTCTGGAGCATGCACGGTGCGTAGCCGTGGTTCCTCACCTATTGAAGGGCGGTTTTGTCTTCGGCGCGGAGAACGGTCGTGGCGTGGCGACATGCCGGACCGCACATGGCTGGAGCGCGCCTGCGTTCTTTGCGATCACGGGCGGAAGCTGGGGATTGCAGATTGGCGTTGAAGGCATCGATCTGGTCATGGTCATCCAGAACGAGCGCGGGATGCAGCAGCTGATTTCGAGCGGTTTTAAGCTTGGTGGCGATGCCTCCGCGGCAGCCGGTCCGGTTGGGCGTCATGCCTCGGCCAACACCGATTGGAAGCTGAATACGGAGATTTTGACTTACTCGCGGGCTCGGGGTGCTTTTGCGGGCATCTCGCTGACGGGCGCATCTATTCGCCGGGACGACGACTCGATGCGGGCGATCTATGGACGCCATGCGAGCACCCGCTCGGTACTGGATGGGAAGGTTGCAGTGCCGGCTTCTGCCGATGCTTTCCTTGACTCGGTTCGCGGCGCCAAGTCTCAGGCAAGGGCAGCCGGGGAACGCTAATCCAGTTGAGTTGAACCCAGAAACCGTACCACCGAGGAGGACGCCATGCTTTGGACAATCTTTGTAGTCATTCTAGTGCTGTGGCTGCTGGGCTTCAGCTTACACATTGGGGGCGGATTGATTCATATCCTGCTCGTAATTGCGCTGATTGTACTTGTATTCAACCTGCTATCGGGACGGCGGCGCATTTAGAGGCGCGTTCAGTGCCAGCGAGTTTCCCCGCAGAGCAGCTTTACCACTGAGCAGCTATAGCGCCGTTGATCGGGATACGTTCAACGGCGCTCTCAGCATTGGAATTGGAACAGGGGCAATAAGAATGAAACATATTGGATTGGTTCATACAGCTATGCTTTCGCTTTTGCTGGGGGCAACCGCGTCGTTTGGGTACGCGCAGCACGACGACAAGGGCCACGGCCAGGATAGACAGGACAACCATGCGCAGTCTACAGGCGCGCAGCACGGGCAGGCACAACAGCGCGGGCAGCAGCAACAGCGCGGGCAACAGCAACAGCGCGGGCAGCAGCAATGGCACGGGCAGGAGCAACGACCACAAGAGAGGCAGCAGCGCATGCGGCAGGACCAACAGCGCATGCGACAAGACCAGCAGGGGAATAGCTGGCAGCGGCATCGGGGCAACAACTTCGACTCGCAGCACCGGACATGGGCACAGCTCGGCGGCTACCATGGCTATCGCGTTCCCGAAGGCAGATTCCGTACGAGGTTTGGTATGGGCCATAGCTTTCACATACGTGGTTTGCCGTTTATGGAGGTTGGCGGGCGGCCGCGTTTTCAGTACGGCGGCTATTGGTTCAGCGTGATGGAGCCTTATCCCGAGTATTGGGGAGATGACTGGTACCAGAACGACGATATGTACGTGGATTACGACGACGGCGGCTATTACCTGCACGACCGCAGGTTCCCAGGTCGGCCCGGTGTTGCAATCAGCATCTCGTTTTAAGGAACTTTGGTTGGCAGGTTGAATTCGAAGTTAATCGGCCGCGCATCAGGTCTCTGATGCGCGGCCGATTTGCGTGTAATCCCGTTCACTTTTTACCCTTTGGCAAACATTTGCTTGATGCCGCGCAGGGCCTGGCGGGTGCGTTCTTCGTTTTCGATGAGGGCGAAGCGAACGTGCCCGTCGCCGTAGTCGCCGAAGCCTATGCCGGGGGAGACGGCGGTTTTGGCGTCTGTTAGCAGGAGTTTGGAGAACTCGAGCGAGCCTAGTTTGCGGTACTGTTCCGGGATCTGGGCCCAGACGAACATTGTTGCTTTGGGCGAAGGGATGGCCCAGCCTAGTTTGTTGAGGCCTTCGATGAGGGCGTCACGGCGCTTGCGATAGATTTCGCAGATTTCGTGGACGCAGTCCTGGGGGCCTTCGAGGGCGGTGATGGAGGCGACCTGGATGGGGGTGAAGGTGCCGTAGTCGAAGTAGCTCTTGAGGCGGGCGAGGGCGGAGACGAGGACGGGGTTGCCGACCATGAAGCCGACGCGCCAGCCGGGCATGTTGTAGCTCTTGGACATGGTGAAGAACTCTACGGCGACGTCTTTTGCACCGGGGACCTGGAGAACGCTGGGGGGCTTGTAGCCGTCGAAGGCGATGTCTGCGTAGGCGAGGTCGTGGATGAGATGGAAGCCGTACTCGCGGGCGAGCTCTACGAGGCGCGCGAGGAAGGGCAGCTCGACGCACTCCGTGGTGGGGTTGGACGGGAAGTTGACGATCAGCGCCTTGGGGCGCGGGGTCATGCGCGGGATGAGTTCCTCAAGCTGGGCGAGGAACTGCTGCTGGTCGTGGACGGGGACGCTGACGATGTGGGCGCCGGCAATGACGGGTCCGTAGATGTGGATGGGGTAGCTGGGGTTGGGAACGAGGACGGTGTCGTTGGAGTCGAGGATGGCGAGGCAGAGGTGCGCGATGCCCTCTTTGGAGCCGATGGTGACGATGGCTTCAGAGTTGGGGTCGAGATCGACGTCGTAGCGGGTCTTGTACCAGTTGCATATAGCCTTGCGTAGGCGCGGGATTCCCTTGGAGACCGAATAGCGATGGGTTGCGGGCTTGAGGACCGACTCGATGAGCTTGTCGACGATGTGTTTGGGGGTTGCGCCGTCGGGGTTGCCCATGCCGAAGTCGATGATGTCTTCTCCGCGGCGGCGGGCGGCCATCTTCATGTCGCCGGTGATGTTGAAGACGTAAGCGGGCAGGCGTTGAATGCGACTGAACTCTTCCATGATGACTCCAGTTTAAAGGCGCGAGGCACATGCACCTGGCGGAAAAAGGGTGCGATGACCCTGAAGAGGAACCAATTTGTTGAAGATTTTGAAGGGATGAGGTGGAACGAAGCTAGGCGGGCGAACCCGCCGCAGCACTGGCCGCACCGGCGCTAAAGGTGCGCGCGATGGAAAGGGTGCGAAGGTTGGCCGGCTGCTGCATGGATTTGATTATAGCGTCATTGCAGGCAGGGCAGGGTGGTTGGATTGCCATGTCCCATCTGCCGCGGCGGACGGGACATGGGAGGCGGCGCGGCTGCCTAGTTGCCGGCGGCAGCGGTCGGTGGGGCGGTGGCTTCTGCGTGGGCGAGGACGAGGGCTGATTGGGCGGCGGCCTGCTTGTAGTAGCCGACGAAGCGCTGCGGCTCGGCGGCCTGATAGGGAGCGAGGTTGTGGGCCCAGCGGAAGCCAATGGGCTGATAGACGAGCTCGACGGCGACGCGGAAGGGGCCTTGGGTGGCGCTGGCTGGGATGGCGTAGTGCGTGGTGGCGGAGCCGGCGGTGAAGTCGGGGTCGGCCAAGGCTTTGCCCACGACGGCGATATCGGGCGTGGCGGTTTGCTTGTCAAAGCCGGTGGGGAGGATGCGGTTGTCTTTGAGGTAGTGCGTGGCGGTGAGCAAGCCGGTGGTAACGTGATCGGCAGAGTCGCCGAGGATGGGCTCGAAGATCTGGACCTGGTCGGGTGCGGTGATGGTGGTGTAGTGGGGCGAGTAGCGCGTGGGGTCGGTGTCGTTGACGTTGCCGACGATGGAGCCGTCGGGGTTGAGCTTGCCGGACTCGAAGATGACGGAGCCGTTGGCGGCGGTGACGGTGACGTGAAGCCAGGCGCGGCGCGAGGGATAGGCGGTGGGGAGCTTGTGGCCGGTGAGATTTTCAACACGGACGGCGAAGGTGAGGTTGTTGCCAGCGAGTTGGAGCGGGGTGAGGGAGACGTGCGCAGCCTGCGTCTGGAGGAAGGCTTTGGTGCGGGCGGCCTCGGCGGCTAACTCGGTGGGGAGCGCAGCGACGGCGAGCTCGTCGTGGTGTGTGTTGAGCATGTCTTCCATCAGGAAATTTGCGCCGGTGAAAGTGTGCTGATGGACGCCGTCGCGTGGCTCGGCGAAGAGCGATGCGATTTTAACGGCGCCTTTCACGGCGGGCATGTGGCACTGCTGGCAAGTTTGCTTGTCTCGGTAGTCGCTGTGCAGCCACTCGATGTAGGGCATCTGCTCGGGGAACCGGCCGATTTGCTTTCCATCGGGGCCGAGGGTTGGGGTGTAGAGAGTGTGGCAGGAGCCGCAGAGGCCGGCATCGCGGATGTGAGCGGCCTGCGTGGGAGTGTAGCCGGTTGCGCTGGTATGCATGAGGGCTACATGGACGGGGTCGGCCAGATAGGGGCCGTAGACGATGCGCGGATGCTGGGCGGGACCGGCGACGGCGACGTTGCCGTTGTAGGTTGCGGGTGTTCCGAGGCCGGTGGATTGAATTTGATGACAGACGGTGCAGGTGACGCCATCAGCCGCGGCGGCATCGGCGTTACTGTCGAGCTTGAGCGGGAGGCGGGAGAGAACATCAGTTGGGTGGCCCTCGTCCGTGTCAATGAAGTGCTGCGCGGGCATGTGGCAGACGGCGCACTCGTTCTGGATTGCGACAGAGGCGCTGGGGTGGTCGAGCGTTTCGCGGCGGACGCTGCCCTGCCAGTAGGGATCGCGGGCCGAGTTGGCCATGATGCTTGCGCGCCACTCGAAGCCGATGGAGACGTCCTCACCAGTACTGGTCTTGAGGTTGTTGTGACAGACCATGCAGCGGCTGGAGGTGCGGAAGTCAGCGGCGGGATCGGACGGAGCAGCGGCCTGTGCATGGGAGGCGCAAGGCGCCAGACTGGAGGCGAGAACTGCAGCGGCGAAGAATGCAAAGAGAGGCGTGCGGTGCGTCATTTTCGATTCCTCACAGGAGCCGGTTGTGGGGCCAGTTCTATTATCCATGGAAACACAGGGGGCGGCCGTGGCGGACGGCGGAGGTACGCAATGCGCGTACGTGGAAGGCGCGTAGGCTGGCGCGCGAATTTATACTTATCGAGACATGCAAGAATTTTTACCTGTAAGCGAACAGATGGACCTGCTGGAGAAGGGCGCGGCGGAGATTATCCGCGTGAGCGACCTGCGCGAGCGTTTGGAAGACAGCCGTAAAACGGGAAGGCCGCTGCGCGTGAAGGCGGGCTTTGATCCGACTGCGCCGGACCTGCACCTGGGGCACACGGTGCTGATGCGGAAGCTCAGGCACTTTCAGCAACTGGGGCACCAGGTGATTTTTCTGGTGGGGGATTTTACGGCGCTGATTGGCGACCCGACGGGGCGCAACGTGACGCGGAAGCCGCTGACCGTGGAACAGATCAACGAGAACGCCGAGACGTATTTAGCGCAGGTGTTCAAGATTCTGGACAAGAGCGCGACCGAAGTGCGCTACAACAGCGAGTGGCTTGGGAAGCTGGGGTATGAAGGGACGATTCGGCTGACGGCGCACTTTACGGTGAGCCAGATGCTGGAGCGGGACGACTTTCACAAGCGGTTCCAGGCTGAGCATCCGATCAGCCTGCACGAGTTGCTGTATCCGGTGATGCAGGGGTACGACTCTGTGGCGCTGGAATGCGATGTGGAGTTGGGCGGGACGGACCAGAAATTTAACCTGATGTGCGGACGGGAGCTGCAACGGCAGTATAGGCAGAAGCCGCAGATTGTGCTGATGACGCCGATTCTGGAGGGCACGGACGGCGTGCAGAAGATGAGCAAGTCTCTGAATAATGCGATCGGGATTAACGAGCCGCCTGCGGAGATGTACGGGAAGCTGATGAGCATCAATGATGAGTTGATGTGGAAGTACTGGGTTTTTTTGACGGACTTGAAGCAGTCGGAAGTGGACGCGCTGCGGGCTGAGGTTGCCGCGGGCACGGTTCATCCGATGGACGTGAAGAAGCGGCTGGCGCGAACGATTACTGCGGGGTT
>Ga0307377_10002827_pt1 | contig 20153 bp, 16 predicted proteins | sample TR3MG_FD_202535 | JGI IMG/M metagenome (GOLD analysis project Ga0307377, IMG submission 202535) | Soil microbial communities from Risofladan, Vaasa, Finland - TR-3 | ecosystem: Environmental > Terrestrial > Soil > Coastal area > Acid sulfate soil | place: Finland: Risofladan, Vaasa | collected... | reverse complement strand
TGTTCTTCTTAAGTTCCAGGATGGTGTAGGAACCGACCGTCGACCCCTTTCCACAGGGGAAGGCCAGTATCCTTCCTTCCACGTTCTCCCCCTCCCTCCCGGAAGCCACCGTCAGTAGGCCGCTGCGGGGATCCACGCCACCAAGGAAACTGAACGGTTCATTGATCATCAGAATTCGACCGATGACCTTCCCTTTGAATATCGTGCGACCCTTGATCCTCATATTATCAACTCCAACAGTTCGCGTTGCGAACCGCAAAGGACCTTCTGAGAACATAAACCTGGAAGATAGGAACAGGCCTTGGCCGAGTTGCTTGCTGTGACCTTATGCACCCCTTCGATGGGCGCTACCACCATGCAGGTGTCGCAGAGCACCTTGCCGAACCTTTCCAGCACAGCTCTCTCCTTCGGGCACCGAAGATAAACGCCCTTGGAGGTACAGAACCACACCTCCACATCGCTCTTCTTCGTTTTTCCCTCGAGGAAGATCGCCAATTGCTTCATTTCGGTCTCCGAAAGATGAGGACATCCGATAGCGATGAGATCCGGCACTTTGGCACTTGTCAGACGCTGAAGGGTGTCTTCGATGTCCTTCCTGGTGATATGAACGGTCTCTAATCCCTCGAGGGATGTAGGCTGATCGGGGGTGACCTTTTCCACCATGAAGAATGCTACCGACCCAGATGCGGCCATCGCTGCGGCCAGGGACTTGAGGCCGTTGACGTCGTTACCCAGCCCTCTGAAGAATGGGATGCATGCCCCCAGTTTACGGCCGACCGCATGCCCGACCAGGGACCACTCGTCCTTGGTGATGTCCTCATCGACCTGTACGATATGTGTTGGTATACGATTTTCATCCAGATGGAGACCATAATTGGGTGTGCGACCTATTATGGCCGCGGCCAATGCTCCCGGCCCTCCTTCCCGATTGGTCCGAGCACCCAGTACAGAATTGGCAAAGGATAGCGCGGAGGACTCGGCCCAGGCGATGTGATCGCCTACTTTGGGCCGATTGGTCAGCAGATAAGGGGTGCAGGTACAATTGACCTCCACCCCCATCTGGCGGTAGAGGTCGATGATGTGCAGTTGCCTTTGGGCAAAGTGTTCGGTCACCCCCATCTCCCGCCAGCGTTCAGCATCCATTCCCATGGGGTTGAGGGTGGTGGGGACCATGACCTTGGAATCCTTGGCCATCTCCTCCAGGAATTCGATGCCTCCTTCGCCGATGGTCTTATATGACACACCGGAAAGGTGAGCGGAAGTGATCGGAATGAGGCGGTCAGCGCCGTAGATGGCCCCTAACGCCACCAGAAGCTCCATCGCTTTCCGCTTTCCGAGACCGTGTTCCCCGGCGAGCATGGCCTCCTCTTCCAAAGTCAGTTGCATGAATGCGGAAAACAAGCTCGATGGATAAGTAAGTAGTGGAAAAAATGTAAGGAGAAAGGCGGGCCTGCTGGGAATTTCGCCCCCATCCGGAGATGGCAGGATTCGAACCCAGGTTCGAGGCTTCGGAAGCCCCAATGATATCCAAGCTACACTACAGGCCCGCGGTCATTGGGAAGGTCCCACGACCTATTAACCTGTTCCCTCGATGAGGGAGGAAGATCGGGCCCGAGCTCACTTCTTCTTGAACTCGGTGTAACCACATTTGCCACAGGATGTCCGGTCCTTGTGCTCTCCCAGGAACACACCAGGCCCGCACTTGGGGCAGTACTTCTTCAACCGTTCAAGCTTGTCTCCCTTGGCATTGTAGTAATTCTTCTTGGCCGAGGGTGTCTCCTTCTTGACTTCCTTCTTCTTGGCTGCCATGTCAACACCTTACTTCTTCTTCGAAACCTTCTTCGGCTCGGACAGTCCGTTCCTGGCCTGGAGATAGTTCTTCTCGAACTTTTTGGCCGACTCTACACTGCCGTATACCTTGGCGTAGCCCGTGCTTACGCCCATTCCGAATTCGGCCTCCATGTGGTCGATGATGACCTTTTCCTTGCCTACCGCCAAAGCCTCCGCCAACTTGACCTTCACATCGGCCCTTTTTGGGGAACCTTCTCCTCGGTGGTCGGCCTTGAAGGACACTTCGGTCCTGTCCATTAGGACGTTGGGCCTCTTGCTTTCGATCTCGATCTTCACTTTAATACCTCCATTGAGCGTATCAGTTCGCGCGCCGCGTGGTTTATTTTGGCGTCAGTGTGAACCAACACCACTCCCTTTCCAGGGAGACCATAAAGGAGACAGGTACCTTCTGGAGCCAACGCGGCGCAGACCAGCGCAGCCAGGTCCTCCTCTCCTTGAACCCGGACCTTGACCTTATCCTCGCGGCCAAGACCATCTTTCATGGCCTTTACCAGCTCAGGGGTGATCAGTCCTGGGGGGTTCTCCACCAGTATCTCCGGCACCGACAGGCGGTCTACCGGGTGCTCATCAGCATCCAGCTCCATCCTCTCGTTGCATCGATCGTATACCGTAATGTGGGGGATGACGCCCTTGTTTATAAGGGTGGCGGATACGATGTCCCCCACAGTGATTATTTTCTTACATTCGAGAAGATTATCCAGGAGATCTTTGTCCTGAAGCAGCTTCCCGAAGGGCATGCCAAGTTCGCTCCTCAAGCTATCCGGCAGACTCCAACCTTTTGGAGGAACTACCAGTTCAGCGGACTTTGAGGGCGTACTTGCCATTCTCATTTATGCCCATCCTCTTAGCTATCTCGGATTTGGTGTGATCGATTATGACCACATACCCCTGCCATTCCTTGGACATGTCACCAGCGCAGCGAGGGCACTTATCCTCTTCAGAGATGAAAGAACAGGTCTTGCAGGCCCTGATCACCTTCATTTCTCGACCTCCTTCCTGATCCTTTCCTCGGTCAACCATTCCAGCTTGCCCAATCCGGGCTGTCTCATGGTCAGGCCGATCTTGCTCTCGCGCGGGTTCATCTCATTGAAGGATAAGGCTACTATCCTGGAGCGGACGGTGTCACCGACCTTCAGGTCACGCTTGGTGTCCTTGCCTATCAACCGTTGGTTACTGTCATCGACATCGATGCGGTCGTCCATTACCTGGCTGATATGGAGTAGTCCATCAAGAGGTCCAAAGCGCACAAAGGCGCCGAACTTCAGGATCTCACAGATATTGCCCTCCACTACCTCCTGGATCATGGGCCTGAATATGAGCGAATCGAATTTGACGGTCTGATAGACCGCCCCATCGCCATGCACAATGCGACCGTCACCTACGGTCTCGATGTTCTTGATGAGAACGGTGAGCGAGTCGTTTCCCTCGATGCGGCCTTCGTAAGCCTCTCGGGCCAACTCGTTGACCACCTGGTTGACGTTATCGCCCAGCCGGTCAGGGGGAATGCGAACGACTCTCTCCCTTTGGGTCAACAAATACATGAGTAATCCTCTTAACTACCTTGGCATGATAAATCGGTTATATAAAGATTGAGCAACGAGCATATAAGCATTGGGGATGCTGGATAAAAAAAAGGGAAGGAAAAGGGTTTGCTTCAGACCACGAACATCACGGCGAAGACCAGGGTGATGGTGGACAGGAGCTTCACCAGCACGTGCAGGGAAGGCCCGGCGGTATCCTTGAACGGATCTCCGACGGTATCTCCGACCACACCAGCTGAATGCACTGGTGTGCCCTTTAGGCCTTGCGACTCGATGTACTTCTTGGCGTTGTCCCAGGCGCCTCCTCCGTTGTTAAGGAAGAGGGCCATTAGCACACCGGCGATGGTCGCTACCATCAAGAAGGCACCGACTCCCATGACGGCCATGTCGTTGGTCTCAGGGTATGCGTACCTGAGGATCAGTCCCAAAGCCACGGGGACCACGACCGGCAGTATGCCAGGCAGCATCATGGCCCTCAGGGCCCCCTTGGTGCTGATGTCGACGCAGGTGGCGTAGTCGGGCTTCTCGGTTCCGGCCAATATGCCGGGCCTCTCCTTGAACTGACGGCGTACCTCGGAGATCATATCTCCGGCGGCCTTGCCCACGGCGCGTATGGCCAGGGAGGTGAACAAGTACACCAACATGGCACCGATGAGGGCCGATACGAACACGACCGGCTGCATCAGGTCCACGTGGAAGTTCTCGTAGAAGGTCAGGATGTCGATGCCCCGGATCCTAGCTACCTGCTCGAAGAACGCTCCGAACAATAGGTAGGCGGCCAGCGCAGCGGCGCCCATCGCGTATCCCTTGGTCAGGGCCTTGGTGGTGTTGCCGATGGAGTCCAGGCGGTCGGTCCTCTCACGAACCTCTTCCGGCTGATGGGACATCTCGACGATGCCACCAGCGTTGTCGGTGATAGGTCCGAAGGTGTCCTCCGCGAGCACGAAAGCGCAGGTGGTCAACATACCCATGGTGGCCGCGGCAGTTCCGTACAGCCCATAGACGAACTTGAGGTTCTCCACGTCGGTGACGCTTCGACCCAGTTCGAACGAGGCGATCAATGCCAATGCGATGGCCAACACCGACAATGCGGTGGTCTCCATCCCTATGGATATCCCAGTGATGATGTTGGTGGCGGCGCCGGTCTCAGATGCCTTGGCGATCTCCCTGACCGGGCGATACTCACCAGCAGTGTAGTACTGGGTGATGTAAACGATCGCGATGCTGAGAACGATGCCGATCATACCGCAGTAGAAGAAAGCGATCTGATGATCCAAGAGCTGGTCCACTGAAAAGTAGAACAGTATGGCGGCGATGATGCTCGTTACATAGTAACCGCGATTGATGGCCTTCATGGGGTTCTCGTCCTCGCTTCTCAGCTTGACGACCATGATGCCCACCAGGCCGGCGATCAACCCGAAGGCGCGAACGACCAGAGGGAACATGAACCAACCGGGGTTGCCAGTGATAGCAAAGATGGCGATACCCAATATCATGGCACCGATGTTCTCGGCAGCGGTGCTTTCGAACAGGTCAGCGCCACGACCGGCGCAATCTCCGACGTTGTCACCAACGAGATCGGCTATGACGGCAGGGTTACGGGGGTCATCCTCGGGAATACCCGCTTCGACCTTACCAACCAGATCAGCACCGACATCGGCGGCCTTGGTATAGATACCGCCGCCCAGCTGAGCGAACAACGCCGCGAAGCTGGCGCCGAAGGCATAGCCCACGACCAAGAACAACGCATCGAGGTATAACGCAGCAGAGTCAGGGGCTCCAACGGCCACCCAAGCCTGGTAAACGAAGAATATTCCGGCGACACCTAATAGGCTCAAAGCCACCACGGCGATACCGGAAACGGCACCACCGCGGAAGGAGGTCAGAAGCGCCTCGTTCATAGAGCGCCTTGCGGCGCTCGCAGTCCTAATATTCGAATTCACGGACACGTACATTCCGATGTATCCAGACAGGGCAGAGAAGAAAGCACCCATCAGGAACGCCACACCTGTCCAAAGGTTGATCCCGACTGTAATCAGGACGCCCAATATGACACTGATGATGGCGATCGTCTTGTACTGACGAGCAAGATAGGCCATCGCACCTTCGCGAATAGCGTCACTTATGGCTTTCATCTCAGGAGTTCCAGTATCTTTCCTGAGGATCCACCAAGTGAGGTATCCAGCGAAGAGGAGCCCTATTATGCCCGCGATCGGTATTATGTAGTACAGAGGATCGTCTAGCATTACTAAGCCTCTTATAAATTCCAGCCTAGATATGGGTACTTATATTAATCATTTAGGACGAATTACAACATAAAAAATGTAATCTGGCCTCGATCAACTCCCATGATGGCTGGATGGGCGGAATAGGACGAATCGAGGCTGATTTTTTTTGTTTTTTACCTAGAATCGAGCCTTGAGCACGATGAGGCCTTCCTTACGAGAGATGTCGATGGAATGTTTCCCGGTGACGTGATTGGTGCCCCTCATCTTCAGTACCTCGAGGTATTTGCGCCGGGCACCAAGTTCCTCGGCCAGATGTAGCAGCACGATGCCGTCCACAGCGTAGGAAATCTCAGGTGGGTACAGTTCACCTGGTAGTACCTCTCCGGTGACCAATGTGGTCGCGTTCCAGTTCTTCAACCTGTTTGTAAGATCGAAGAGGAACTGCCTGTATCCGTCCTTGAACATCTCCCCCACCACGGTTATGGGATCGATGACTATACGCTGAGGCATCACCTCGGCGATACGTTTTTCGATGGCCTCCAACAACGCGGCTGAATCTCCGCCACGAAGGTGATTTCCCAGATCTTCATAGACGATCTCGTTTTCGAAGAACTCAGGTCGCATGAACTCGAACTGGGATGAGAAACGCAACATCCACTGTGTCGGTTCGCTTAAGGTCGTAAAGTAAAGCCCCTGCTCACCCCTCGCCGCCCCTTCGGCTAGGAATTTTAGGGCGAACGTGGTCTTTCCGGTACCGGCCGTGCCCGAGACGAGGATCACCGAGGGGAAGGGGAAACCGCCCTCGATCATGTCATCGAGCCCTGGTATTCCCGTCTGTATTCGTGCCAGATCGGAACGTCCTATATCTGTCGATTCCATTAACGAATCCCTCCACACACATTTGGTTCTATGATCTGTAATCGAGGCCGGTTAAAAATTCGAGGAACGCTTTCCGTGCTCAGGTCCAAATGCGGTCTCCCATTGGACGATGCCATCTGAAATAGGTTAAGGTTACGTTCCTTGTCGATCACCATTGGGATCGTGACCTTGCCTTCGAAGGTCTTGATGAAATCATCAAGGAACGTCTGGACAACTTGATGACTGTTGAAGTTCAGTAATGTGTTCAGATTGTCTACGATCGCGAAACTGCATTTGCTCATGTCAAACCCGGAACTGTTGGAACGTGACGACCATTCCCTGAGAGCTTCCGGTAAGGTATCGATATTGCGCGGTCCTTGAAGAAAGCCCACCCTGGCTTCGGCTTGTTTACAATCCGATGAAAATCGGGCCACCGCATCCACGAACGTTAGATTTCCATGGTCTATCTGGTGCATGTTGAGCAGATGTACCATGTACTGATGGGGCCGATCGACAGAGATGAAGATCCCGTTTCGGCCTTCTTCCGTTAAGAGGCGAAGTAGGACTAGCTCGACCCGCACGAACTGCGTGGTCTTAACGTCCATCACAACCGGCCCAGTACGTGGCGGATCACCAAGTACGTCCTTGAGCCGGTCGAACAATAAAAGATCCTTCTCGTTCATCCCGACTCTGCATCCGCCAGTACTGTATTTAAGGTCTTTTGAGTGGATATCTAAAAAGATATTCATAAAGAGGTCAAAACGACCGCATATGAAGGCTGGGCCCCATTGAACTTTTTATATTATCTAAGGCCATAAGGGGCAGATTGCTTTGCTTGGCGGTGACGCCCTCGGTCTGATCCTTGTCTACGCCTATGTGGGCATAATGGTGGTAATAACCACTAAATGGGGATTCTTAAAGAAGAGGTCCTTCCATCGTAAGTTCATTCATATCATGATAGGGAACATCGCCATCTTTTGGTGGGTGTTCGATACTAATTACATCATGGCCCTTTTAGCAGCCGCCCCTTTCATCCCCTTGCTACTATTGTTCTCAAGGTATGGGGATCAGGATGGAGGGGCGAAAGGAGGATTGAAAAGCGGGTTAAAGGGGTCGGTCCTTTGCACCGCATCTCACGACGGTCATAAATTGGGCCTAGTTTATTATGCGATTTCCTGGACCATTTTGGCATATTTCGCCTTTGGTGACCTGGTCATCGCCTCGGTGGGGATCGTGAGCATGGCATACGGGGATGGTATGGGGGGCTTGATCGGGAAGACGTACGGGAGGAGAAAGATCAGAGGGAACAAGACCCTGGAAGGGACAGCGGCGGTCTTTTTCTTCGCCGCTCTTGGCATATTCATCATCCTTAACTTTTACAATCTCCTTTTCAACGCCGGCCTTTACGGTGATAGGACCATCGCCCTCCCCCTGACGGCCATTTTGGCCTTGGGTCTGGGCGCCTACGTTGCGATCGTAGAACTCTACACACCAGGCGAATATGACAATTTGGTGATCCCCTTATCTACCGCCCTGATATTGGCCCTGACGGGCATCTGGGGTGCTTGATCGAATGGAAATGATAGTCGTGGACGGGATCGATGGCTCGGGCAAGAGCACCGTGGCAGGGTGGATCGCTGAGCATTACCGAGGAAGGGGGGAAAAGGTCCTGATACGCACTCACCCTTCTGATTCCTGGTTCGGCAGACTTAGCCGACGTTCCCTGACGGCCGAGGGCAAGCTCATGCGCCTGGTGGCCACCATCTTTTTCATCCTCGATGTATTGAACTCGTTAAGACTTCTGCGCCGATGGCACGACTATGACAAGGTCATTTTCGTACGTTACCTGATGGCCACGGCATATTTGCCTGCGGGGTTACATCATTACGGTTACCGTTTCTTTTGCAAGCTGCTCCCCATCCCTGCCCGGCTGCTTCTTGTCGATACCACTCCGGAATGCGCTATTAGAAGGATAGAGGATAGGGCGCACGACCGGGAGATGTTCGAGAACCTGTCATCATTGAACAAGGTTCGAGCAAAGGTGCTGGAGCTTTCAGTGAACGGATGGGTGGTGTTAAATAATTCCAGCAGTTCGGAGAAAACCCGGTCTCAGCTATCTCAGGTGCTTTCTTCCTGGGACCCCCTTAATTGAAGGGACAGTAGTAGCAACAGTGGTATTGCCACCAAGGTAAGCAGGAAGCCGACCAGAAGGAGCGTATCGAACCCGTTGAAGGCGTATATCGGCGCGAAGATCAAAGGTGCCAGGGAATAGCCGAAGAAACGGGAGCTGTTGAAGACCGATGAAACAGTGCCTTTGAGGTCGGGAACTATCTCCACGGTCATCGTCAGCAACGATGCCCATATGAAGGCGGTGCCGGTCCCCAGGACCAGCAATGAAAGTGCGAAGGTGATCCATCCGTTGGAAAACAGCAGCAGGACCATGGCCAGCGCCACGACGGAAAAGCCACCTATGGCCGTAAGGATACGCCCTTTTGAGTCCACGAAGCGGCCGCCGAGGGGAGCGGCGAACATTCCAGCTATGCCGCTCATGCCGATGAGCAGGCCGATATCCTCCTCGCTCAATGATAAGGGTGCCAATGAAAGATGGTCCGAAAGAAATCCTATGGCCCCCATATAACATAGGAACGTCAGGAACCCTAGAAGGCAGAGGGCGATCACCCCTTTAGACCTCAACGCCTTATTGATGTTGGACCAAAGCTGGGTTCGGGACCTTGGACCCTTTACCGGTATGGTGCAGGCGGTCCGTATCCAGAAGGTGACCGCAATGGCTAGAACGGCCACCAATACGAACATCCACCGCCAATCATACTGGGAAAGGAACCCTGCGATCATGGGTCCGCTGGCAATACCGGCAGTGGTGAACGCACCGAAATATCCCATGACCCTGCCCCTCTCATTGGGCGGAGTAAGGTCCCCAAGCACTGCCAACAGTACAGGGTTAACGAACGCGAAGCCGAAACCTTGAACTGCCCGTCCCAGGTAGAACGAGTACAGGTCTGGCCCGACAACGCAGATGATACATCCAAGGGCGTAGATCATGAACCCGATAGTGATCAGCTTACGTCGTCCGAAGACGTCAGAGATGGTGCCAGAGAACAGATTGAAGAAAGCGAAAGGGAGCATGAAGAAGGTTATGGACAGCAGTATCTCTTCCGGCCCCGTTCCAAACTCCAGTTTCAGCACCGGGATCATGGCCAGTACCGCGTTCCCGGAAAGAGGACCGATGAAACCACCGCTCAGCACCGCCAATCGTTTGCTGTCCATCGTTCTTGAACCGTTCTTAAAGAATAAAGTCCCTCCTAGCCCTCTTGCCGATGGCCCAATGGTCCGTCCTCGAGAATATGTTCACCGTGCTCGATGACGACCTGACCTCCAGCTTCCATTATGACATGAAAGAAATGATGAAGATGGGACTCCTGGCCACTATTTTTTTACAGGTTCGACCACCGATCATTCGTCGAGCTCCTGAACTTTGTACATCATACTACATTTTTACCTAAGATAACTTATTTCTATGGCCAGAGAATAGGAGGGACGATCATAATGGAAGAACGCAAGGTAAGCGACATCAAGGTCGACACCGGCATGACCGTGGATCAGTTGGTCAAGGCTATGTCAGATTCCGGAGGATTCACCGCAAAGAAACTTGCCGACGCGGTGGACATCGTGGAAAAGATGGTGAAGGACGAGGAATGCCTTACCTTCCTCTCCTTTCCAGCCTGCCTCATGGCCACCGGGACGAGGGGGGTCATAGTCGAGCTGGTAAAACGCAAGCTGGTGGACGTGGTCATCACCACATGCGGCACGCTCGATCATGATCTGGCGCGCAGCTGGAAGCATTATTACCATGGCGATTTCAATATGGACGATGCCGAGCTGCGGGAACAGGGTATGAACCGCCTTGGCAATGTCATCGTTCCCGACGAGAGCTACGGCCTTGTGCTGGAGCAGCGCCTGCTCCCCATGTTCGAGGAGATACTGGCGGGAAAGGAATCGATCTCGACCAGGGAGATAATCGATGAGATCGGCGCTCGTCTGGACAACGAGGATTCCCTGCTTTACTGGGCTCACAAGAATCAGATCCCCATATTCGTCCCTGGCATTACCGACGGTTCCTTCGGCAGCCAACTGTGGATGTACTGGCAGACCCACCGTAACCTGAAGATGGACCTGTTCCAAGATGAGCAGGACCTCTCCGGACTGGTCTTCCACGCCGAACGCAGCGGAGCGCTCATCATCGGCGGGGGCATATCCAAGCATCATGTCATCTGGTGGAACCAGTTCCGCGGTGGACTGGATTACGCTGTTTATATGACCACGGCCGCGGAGTATGATGGCTCCCTAAGTGGTGCCCAGGTGCGCGAGGCCATATCCTGGGGGAAGGTGCGGGAGAACGCTTGGCAGGTGAACGTGGAGGGCGACGCCACCATCACCTTGCCGATCATGGTAGCCTCACTGGTAGAGCGATTGGAATGAAACGCGTAACGGTCATCGGCGGGGATGGTATCGGTCCTGAGGTAGTGGATGCAACGATGCATATCCTGAAAGGCATGGACCTGGACCTGGAGTTCGTAGAAGCGGATATGGGACTGACCAGCTTCAAGCGTACCGGTCATTATCTACCGCCGGAGACGCTGAGCATCCTAGAATCGTCCAAGGCGGTATTGTTCGGAGCGATCACTTCTCCGGTGACCGCCGATCCCTGCTACCATTCCCCACTACTGCAACTACGCAGATATTTCGACCTTTACGCCAATATACGTCCTTGCTTCCCCATTCTGCCAGAGTACAAACTGGTCGACCTGAATACCGTCATCGTACGAGAGAACACCGAAGGCATGTACACCGGCCTGGAGAGAGAAGAGGACGGGAAGGTCATCCTGGAGCGTGTGGTCAGCGAGAAGGGTTGCCGACGCATCGTGGAGAAGGCCATCAAGGTCTCCAAGGTCATGGGCTTCAACAAGATCACCTGCATCCACAAGGCGAACGTGCTGCGCAAATCGGACGGTCTTTTCAGACGGGTGTTCTACGAGGTCATGGAGGGTTCTGGACTCATTGCCGATGATATGATCGTGGATGCTGCCGCAGCGGCATTGATATCCAAACCCAAATTTTTCGAGTGTATCGTCACCTTGAACCTATACGGGGACATACTCTCGGACGAGGCCGCGGCTTTGACAGGAGGTCTGGGAATGGCACCGTCGGCCAACATCGGTGATCGCTTCGGGCTCTTCGAACCGGTACATGGCAGCGCCCCGGACATCGCTGGAAAGGGCGTGGCCAATCCTTCGGCCACGATCTTGTCCGCCAGCCTGCTATTGGAGTTCGTTAAGATGATGGACGCCGCAAGCAGTCTTCAGTCAGCGCTGGTGCAGACCTTGAACGAGGGGGACCGGACCAGGGACATAGGGGGGACGCTCGACACCATGAAGTTCGCCGAGAAGGTCTCCGAGAGGCTCACCAGACATTAGGTCTGGGGGCAATTATTTCTACCCATGGGGCAATTATTAGTTCATGACCGGGGACCTTAAGAGCCGGGTTATGGCCAAATGTCGGGACATGGGTGTGGACATCATCGGTTTTGCATCCGCCGACGCTTGGGAGCAGCCTCCGTTCGAACCCTGGCCACCGGAGGCCTTTCGACCCAAGGCGATATTTCCCGGCTGCCGCACGGTGATCGTTCTCGGCCTGCCGGTGACGCTGCCGATCCTGGAGACCTCACCATCCATCTGGTATCAGGAGCTATACAAGAACATCAATGCCCAGCTGGATGAACGGGCTTATCAGCTTTCCGAGTTCCTGAACAAAAAGGGACATGCCTCCGCCTACGTCCCACGCGATGGGTATGGGTCTGTGGAGCTGCTGCTTGACAATCCCTACGCCTTCTTCTCCCACCGCCACGCCGCCTACCTCGCTGGACTGGGAACGTTCGGGCTCAATAACATGCTGCTGACCAAAGAGTGCGGGCCGAGAGTGCGGTTCGTCTCAGTGTTCACCACTGCCGAGATACCCGCCGGGAAACCGATGGACAAGCAGCTCTGCATCCGCTGCAAGCGTTGCATCAAGGCCTGTCCGGTTCAAGCCATAGGCGGAGTGGAATACCCACAGATCTCAATTAACAAAGGCCGATGCACTCGTAGAAGCATCAGCCTTAAGAAGAAGTACCGATCCCCCTGCGGCATATGCATCAAAGTGTGCCCCGTTGGGGAAGATCGTAAGCTTTACGGTAGGAAGGACCTCGGCCTGTACGGTGACCCCGAAAAGGACCCGGCACTTTTCAGGTCTTGGGAGCATGTACGTACCTACGGTAGCCTGTGAAATATGGACCCATGTTGTAAAATCCTTCCTTTTTAAATAAAACGGTAAGTTTTAAGGTGACCTGCGGTCAATATGTATACTAAAGCGTAGGAAACGATTGTAAGATCGATCTAGCTGAGCAGTAGGGCTCGGGCCTACCGGCGAAGATGATCCACTTGGTTCCTTTTTCTCAGCACCTACGTGAAACGAGGTGAATATCTGTGTTGAAAGGGGGCATGGCACTGATAGTTGGGGGGCTCTTCCTGCTTCTGGCGTTCCAACCGATGACATTGGACGCAAATTCCATGGTCGGAACGGAAGATGGCGTTGGAGACGGTTCGGTAGTGGAGACGGCATATCAGGACCTCACCGTCCTCGTAGAAGAGCTGATGCGGGTGACGTCCGACACCAACCATTCCGACGCGGACGGGATGCCAGATTCGGTCGAATGGGTCATAGGTACGGACCCTTTTAACGATGATTCCGATTTTGACGGCCTGAACGATTACGAAGAGATATTGTTGAGCATGGACCCCGAATCGCCTGATTCGAACAATGACAAGTTTCCAGATTACAAGGAGGTCATGGGCGTACCCATCGATCTTGACGGGGATGGACAGCCCAATGCATGGGACTGGGACAACGACGGGGACGGTGTTGTGGACTATATCGACCTGTCCCCCTTCGCTTCAACGTCCTTGATCAGCGAGACCCAGGTCGAGATCAGCTATAGCGGCGATCCCCTTTTCGTAACATTTCAACTCAGGACCGCCGACCCTGACCACATGAAGCTCCTGTTCCAGACCTGGGATTGGCCCAATGACCGCGCGGGGACCATGAAGGACCTGGACAAATCGACCGAGGACATCACCATAGCCCCGATGCTCAAGGTGGATAGCTCGATCCTTCCGCCCCAGGAGGACATACTCGAATATGGGATGGTCGTTGAGGAGGGAAGCATATACGTGCCATTGTTCCCGGTGTGGGAGATGGGGAACGTAGTGGCCTTGAAGGCCCGTATGTACGTCCCCTCCCTGGGGTCCCCTCAGACCCTGGACCTAACGGCCGAACTGATCTGGAAGGTCAACGGGAAGACGGACGTGCCCATCGCGTCCCTGGAATGGATCGATGGGGGGCATCTGGCATTGGATCCGGAAGGCAAGGCGACCATCTCCTACGGAGAGGTATCGGACAACGAGACCCTTGAATGGACGGAGCTGGGGGGCGGGAAGGTGGCCATCGTCGGTTCCAATGGCCTCTATCTCAACGTCGATGACAACGGGTCTGTCGATTTCTCATCTGGTACCATCGAGGAGAGCACGGTCTTCACCAGGATCTATTCGGAGGGCGGGAGCGTCAGATTGACCGCCTTCAACGGCAACGATCTGGCTGCGGACTGGGATGGTAACATCAGGGCCGATGGCAACGAGGGCGAAGGGATGGACGAGTTCATCAAGGAGGACCTGGGGTTCAGGAAGCACACCGTGACCTTGGCCTACTATTATGAAGACTTCATCCTGACCGGCCTGTCGGCCGAGGAGAACCACGGGACCGATGTCGCCTTGGTGTATGGGGATGATGAACAGAACATGGTGGCGGCCAATCTGATCATGGCATATGAGTTCCTGCGCGACCCGGAGAACGACATTCCGGACATCGACGACATTCTCGACGATCATGACCTCATCTACCGCATGCAGACCGCCGGCTTTGCAACCAGCGATGAGGCTGTAAGGGCCATTACCACTTTGATGATGCCGATGGCCAGAGAGAACGCCAGCGGAGTCGGCCTAGCGTTCTACATCACCGCTTTCATCGATCGTTCCAGATGCATCGAGATGTCGGATGTGGCGATGGCCACGGACATCAACGGTACGTTGGTGATGAACCTTGATAATGTGGACCTGGTGACCTCGCGCCTTCTCAAGACCAGCTGGTATGAGGATGACGACGAACAACCGCTGGACCTCCATGAGATCGTACAGACCATGGGATCCTGGGGTTTGACCACCGAAGAACTAGCAAGCCTGACCGGCCTCATGGCGAGCTGGTGCGTTGGAGAGGTCACGGTGACCCATGTCAACTCAGTACCAATGGAATTCAACTTTCCGGAAGGGGAGTTCATAAGCGAAACGGTGGACACCATACTGAGCTTTGGGCTGGGGGCCATCGACCTTCTCATGTTCCAGGTGGAGATAATTACCACGGCCTACGCCTTTTCCGAGGCCTTCGTGGCCGTGGGGAACATGGTAAAGACCGGGTTGGAAAGTACCTGGAAGCTGTTCAAGCAAGCTTTTACCTCCGTCAGGAACTCCGTGCAGGGCGCGGGCTCCTTCATGAGCCGGGTCAGTACGACCTTGAATGTCATAGGGATCGTCATCGCCGTGGTCATCTCCCTATACGCCCTTTTCTCTATAGGCTTCGAGATGGGCTGGACGGCGGTGGGGACCGGAATCGCGGTCACCACGGCAATTTTCACCCTTGCCTATACCCTGATACTGATAGGCATAGCGAGCTTGGGGCCCGTGGGGGCCATAATCGCCGGGCTGATAGCGATTGTGGACGTGATAGGCCTGCTGCTCTTCGGTTCCACCTGGGGGCAGGAATTCCTGAAATGGCTGATCGATGTTTTCACCGATACCAACATACGCAGCGAGGTCAACTTGGATACCATAGGGTCCGATACGGGGCTCATTGACCTAGATGGGAACGGGATCGATGCTGGCGATCGCATCTGGTTCAAGAGCTGGCATTACGGAAACGTCACCATCACTTCCGATGGAAGCGAAAGCGATGTCCGTGATAGTTACATCATACCCCAACAGACGATGAGCGTGCCCTGGTACAGCTGGTCCGCCACCGGTGGGAACTACACGGTCCTGGAGACCAGCCAGACCTCGAACTCCAAATCCACTTTGTACGAGACCGAGGCCTGGGTTCAGCCCGGGGTAGGAATGGTCAACTTCCCTGTGGCGGTGGGCCTTCGCGCCGATTACAATGTCTACTACGACGATTGCTGGTGGTTCTTCGGCTGGTGGTGCGATCGGGAGTCCTATTCTGACTCCCAGAGTAAAGGATGGACCACCCTGTACTTCGATGTCATGCCCGGCAGCGTGGACGAGTTCGCACTCTGGAAGAGCATTAAATCAAACGATCGCGACGGGGACGGATTGAAGAACGAGGAGGAGAACGGGACCAGCGCTTGGTCCTGGGACACCGATCAGGACGGTCTGGGGGATGAATATGAGATCCAGATCGGAACGGACCCGGCACTTGCCGATTCCGACAAGGATGGGGTGAACGACCGCGAGGAGCACATCTGGGGTTCCGACCCCTGGTCATACGACTCGGACCGGGACGGGCTCACGGACATCATGGAGCACTCCGGTTGGGTGGTCAATTTCACCTACCAGGGGACGATGTTCTACTGGCACGTTCGTAGCAACCCCTGCACCATGGACGGTGATGGGGACGGCATCACCGATCTGGAGGAGTATCACAGCCTTCTCAACCCCGTGTCGGACGACACCGATGGTGACGGGGTGAAGGACGAACTGAGAGGTTACTACCAGACCAGCCTGGAATACTCCATGAGCTTCGGGTATGGTCTGATCGAGGGCGATTGGGGGGACACCCGCTGCCTCGCCATAGATTCGGAGGGAATGGTGTATAGCAGCGGTTACGAGGACACCTCGGTCCACGTGTATCATCCCAACGGGACCTTGGTCGATGTCTTCGATACCCCCATCCTCGGAGTGGTGAAGGACCTCGCCATCGGACCCGACGACAACCTGTACATCTGCGGCAACCGCGAGGTACTGGTCATGAACAGGTCGGGAGGTCTGCTTCTTGAGATCGACCCCTTCCTTTCCGGCGATTCCTCCCTCTACGTCCTCGAGGGCATAGCTCTGGACGAGAGCGGTCAGATCTTCGTATCTATGGACGATCATGCATATTCCGACACACAGCCCGGTCTGGTTCGCAAGTATCAGACGAACGGCACATACGTGGCCGACATCATAGTGGGGAACATGAGCATCGATCGCTGGTATGACTACTACACAAAATTCCACATCGGTCACGATGGTCTACTGTATGTGATAAACAGCACACTTATCCAGGTGTTCGATCAGAACGGAGTGAAATTGCGTGAATGGGGCGGGTACGGGAACATGCCGGGACAGTTCGCCGACCCCAAGGACATCATCGTGGACGAGGACGGGAACGTATTGGTGACGGACTCCTATACCCCTTACATCTTGGGCAACGCCCTGGTGCAGAAGTTCACCAATACAGGCAATTGGATGTTCTCTTTCGGCTATGAGGGCGAATATCCCCAGTTGAACGCGGCCAGGGGCATTGCGCTGGACGAAGACAATTCCATCTACATCGGCGAAGGTGATAGCGGTTATATACAAAAGTTCTGGCACAACACAACCTGGATAGGCCCAATTCCGCCAGAGGTCCTCGATTCTGACGGGGACGGGCTCAATGACGTCTCCGAGGAGACGGGCTGGGAGACCACCGTGACCACGGAGCATGGTCCAGGATCGGTCGGTGAGACCACATGGGTGAGCAGCGACGCTTTCTCCACTGATACCGACAAGGATGGATTACCTGATCCCCAGGAATTCGACGTCGGCAGCGACCCCCGTTCGGTGGACACGGACAGGGACAACCTAAAGGACGCAATTGAGATCGCCATGGGCACGGACCCCTGTCATTGGGATTCCGACGGGGACGGACTGAGTGACGGAAAGGAGGTAAAGTTCGGTAGCGACCCCTTGCATCCTGATCCCGATGGGGACGGTCTCAACGACCTGGCGGAGTTCGATCTGGGGTCCGACCCGAGGAAGAACGATACAGACCAGGATGGACTGGGGGACCTGCAGGAGGCCTTGGCCGGTTCGGACCTGATGGATCCTGACTCGGACGATGACTTCATGTTCGACGGCACCGAGTTCGAGACCGGGACGGGATTGAACGCTGACGATTCGGATGGCGACGGGATCAGCGATGGTTACGAGTCCCTTTACGAGACCGACCCCCTGAATGGAGATACGGACGATGACAACCTCAGCGATGGCTTCGAGGTGGCGACCTATCTGAACCCCCTCTCGAACGACACCGACGGGGACGGACTGAACGATTCCTTCGAACTTGAGACCGGCCTGAACCCCCGTAGCCAGGACTCGGACGGGGATGGTGTCCCTGATGGTCTGGATACGGACAACCTGTTGTTCCTGGACCAGGATGTGATGCTGGTGATCGATTCGGCCCAATTCAACGACACGTTCTTCAACGAACTGACGAGCCGGGTCAACGTCACGGTTGTCACAGCCCAGGAGTTGATAGACGAGCATTACGAGGCCAAATACATCGTGCTGGTTGGCGATCCGGCGAATGGAGCGGGTACGGCCGGAGGGCTCATCTCCCAGTTGCTTTCCGATTCGGGGAACGTTTTGGACAGCATGACATCATCACCGATCGATAGGATGGCGGTGAGGTACGGGGTCTGGAACGCTACCCAGACCGTGGTCATGTTCTCCATGACCTATGATACTGATGCCATCAGGGCGGTCGGGGTTCTCAAGAGCATGAGCATGACCGTCAGCGAAAAGGGCTATATGGTCCAATATCACAATCCCCGAGCATGCTTCAAGCTCGATTTGATCGATAGCATGCACCTCACAGACACCTTCATCTGGGCGAAGCTCGGGTCCATGGACACCTTTGAGGTCGGGGTCACCAAGGTGAACGCGACTGAGGCTCCATCTACCATCGGACCAAGCACGGGAATCGCACCGGGATGGATGGACCTGGACAAGTTCGTGAACGTCGAGCTCAGCCTCGATGACCCGAACACGACCCTGGAAGGGGCGTTGGTACGCATATATTACACAGACGAGGAGCTGGACATGAACGGGGACGGGGACACCGATGATCTTTTGGACATCGATGAGCAGTCCATTCGCCTCTGGTCGTTCTCCAGCGACGATGGTCGATGGGAAAGGATCGGCTCAGGGCTCGGATCTAACACGACCGGGGTGAACACCACAGACCAGGAGATATTCGGAATCCGATATTCAGGTTACGTTTGGGCCAACGTGACAGAGCTCGGATGGTTCGCATTGGCCGGAAGGCCCCACGCCATCGATGTTCGGATCGACATCAGGTCGAGCGACGGAAATGACAAGATGAGCATCAAGAGCGGTGGGCTGTTGAGGGTGATCATCTACGGGAACGAGGACGCCGATGGCATCTGGATCGACGTTGCGTCACTCCGGATCGGGAACGCCGGTGTCGCCACCCAGAAGAACGATCGGTTCAAATTCACATGCAAGGACGTCGACCGTGATGGCTGGAATGACCTGGTGGTCTACTTTTCGGTCTCTGATCTCGTCCAGAACGGCGAACTGACGGTCTCCACGGAACTCCTGGAGGTGAACGGGAGTTTGGATGAAACACATGGCCCGCTACCCATACGAGGCTATGGAGCCGTTGTCATCGCTCCGGGCCAAACCCGCTAAAACCCTTTAAATCACATTTCAACGAGGTTTCCAGAGGACATGCTAAAATGATCCCATTGAAAGGGATCCATCGATAGATCATTATATGAACCGTGATCGGAACGTGTCTCGTTGAATAATATTAAGTACCGTCTTTCATTCCAGATTAACGATGAGCGACGCCGAGAATGATCTCCCCCGACCGATCATCGATGAGGACGAATGCAAAGGGTGTGGACGCTGCCTCAGTGCTTGCCCTAAGAAGGTTCTGGTCAGATCGACCAAAATGAATCGCAGGGGATTTTACCCGGTCCAGTACTCCGGTCAGGGCTGCACTGGCTGCGCCATATGCTTCTACAATTGCCCGGAACCCTATGCCATTGAGGTTCGCGACAAGGGGGAGGAGTGATCCCATGAGAAAGTTCGTCAAGGGAAATGAGGCGGTGGCCATTGGAGCAGTGTACGCCGGATGCGAGATGTACTTCGGATATCCTATCACCCCTGCGAGCGACATAGCACACGCGGTGGCTGAATACTTCCCACAATTAGGAAGGGAGCATCTGCAGGCGGAATGTGAGACCGGGGCGATCAACATGATATTCGGTGCGGCCGCGGCCGGTAAGTTAAGCATGACCGCCTCCTCCGGACCGGGAATATCCTTGATGCAGGAAGGCATGTCATACCTCGCCGGAGCACAGCTACCAGCGGTAGTGGTCAACGTTATGAGGGTAGGACCTGGATTGGGCAACATCGGCCCAGAGCAGGGGGATTACAATCAGGCGGTCAAGGGCGGCGGCCATGGCAATTATCACAGCCTGGTCCTGGCGCCCGCCTCGGTACAGGAGATG
>Ga0307377_10002824_pt1 | contig 20164 bp, 15 predicted proteins | sample TR3MG_FD_202535 | JGI IMG/M metagenome (GOLD analysis project Ga0307377, IMG submission 202535) | Soil microbial communities from Risofladan, Vaasa, Finland - TR-3 | ecosystem: Environmental > Terrestrial > Soil > Coastal area > Acid sulfate soil | place: Finland: Risofladan, Vaasa | collected... | reverse complement strand
AAAAAAATGCCCCCAAACCAAAGGGGGAGGCCGGGGGCAAAGTCTCAACAAAGTTAAGACACACGCTCAGGGAGGAGAAACGTGGAATGACTCGCATCATTCGCTCAGTAAGATAAGTAAGTCCTGAATTAGTTCCGAAAAAATAACATTGGTAGGAAAAAACATGCATTCACTAGGGCAATACCCACATAAGCGCATGCGGCGAATGAGGCATGACGGTTTTTCGCGGGACCTGATGCGTGAGCATGTGCTTACACCGTCAGATTTCATCTACCCTGTTTTCGTTCTGGAAGGGAGTAACAAGGCCGAGGATGTGAAGTCGATGCCTGGGGTGCAACGCAAAACCCTGGATCTGCTGCTCAAGGATGCCGAGCAATGCGTGAGGCTGGGGATACCGGTGATGGCGATATTCCCGGTGATCGACACCCCGTTGAAGAGTCTGGACGCGCGTGAAGCCTACAATCCGGACGGCCTCGTGCCTCGTGTAGTTGCCGCGCTGAAAAAGAATTTTCCGGAACTCGGCGTGATGACAGACATTGCCCTTGATCCTTACACCAGCCACGGGCAAGACGGACTGATCGACGCGAGCGGCTATGTTCTCAATGACGAAACCGTTGCGGTGCTGGTGCAACAGGCCCAAGTCCACGCTACCGCCGGTGTAGACATCGTCGCGCCCTCGGACATGATGGATGGCCGCATCGCTGCAATTAGGGCGGGTCTGGACGCCAACAAGAATATTCACACCCGCATCATGGCTTATTCAGCCAAGTACGCTTCCAGCTTTTACGGCCCTTTCCGCGATGCGGTTGGCTCCAGTGGCAACCTCGGCTCGGGAAACAAATACACCTACCAGATGGATCCGGCCAACACCGATGAAGCGTTGTGGGAAGTCGGCCTCGATCTGCAGGAAGGCGCAGACATGGTGATGGTCAAACCCGGCATGCCCTACCTAGATATTGTGCGCCGCGTGAAGGACGAATTCAAGGCACCGACTTTTGTCTATCAGGTCAGCGGCGAATATGCCATGCTCAAAGCCGCGTCCCAGAACGGTTGGCTTAACGAAAAAGCATGCGTGTTGGAATCCTTGCTGTCGTTCAAGCGCGCCGGGGCTGACGGGGTGCTGACCTACTTTGCGCTGGATGCGGCAAAGTGGTTGAAAGACTGAGCCACAGTTCAAGGAAAAATTTCCAAAAACGGGACGGTTTGGCAAATTTTGTTCCAGCGAATCAACCCGCAAGCAATGTTTGTACCGCAGCAATATCCGCATGGGTCTCAGGATGGCGGCTGCCGCTGTGGCGGGCGTTTTCGGGCAGGACAATGATGTGCGTCTGAGTTCCGGAATCACCGATCAGGGTATAACTGGGCACGGTTTCTTCCCGCCCATTGACTCGCGCCTTCCATACGCCGTCCTCAAAATCGATCTTGTGCTTTAGCAGGAACAACAAGACAGCCTTAGCGTCGTCGCTGAACAGCATCAGGTTGATATCGGATTGTCCACCTGCCGTGCCGTTCAATACCGAACCGGTCAGGTAGGGATGAAAATCTGCCAGCAGCCGCATGGTGGTGAGCGCATCTTCGCGAAGCTGATGAAGGATGTCGGGGTGGCTGTCATGCTGATAAAGCGAGCGATAGCTGTTCAGGGCGTCATCCACTTCCTGATTGCTGGGCAGGTGCTGCGTGTCCGCGGCGCCCAGTTGCCGCGCAGCCTTGCGTTTGGCAAAGGCATGGTCGGTGATGCCATCCTCCGCCATCAGTTTCGCGGCCTGGTGCGCCAGTTGCTCACGCATCAGGTCGCGACGATTCGCGTATTCTCTTGGGATGCGTTCTCTGCCCATTCCGGTTCTAGAGCAATTGATCCCTGACGGTGTCGGTCGGCCTGGTTTTCTGGCCGGGTACAGGCATGGCACGCTCTGGGGGGACGTTCTCCTTGTAAAAGTAATCGACTAGCGGGCTGTTGTCATCGCGATAGCCATCAGCATCAATGTGAACCTCGACCATGGTGTCAGGCATGGTGTAAGTGGCCTCCGGAACACCCTTGAGCACCTTGCCCATATAACTGATCCAGATAGGCAATGCAGCTCCACCCCCGGTTTCTCTGTCGCCCAGACTGCGCGGTTGATCGTAGCCCATCCAGGCGATACCGACCACGGTCGGCTGAAAGCCGCAAAACCAGGCGTCAATAGAATCATTTGTGGTGCCGGTCTTGCCGGCCAGGTCTTGCCGGCCAAGTTGCATGGCATGAATGCCCGTTCCATGCTTGACCACGTCCTGCAGCATGCTGACCATGGTGTAGGCGTTGCGTACAGAGATGACCTGTTTCGCGCCATCCCCCGGCACTTCAGGTTTTGCCTGGTAGAGCACGGTGCCCTGTGCATCTTCGATGCGCTGAATAAAATAGGGATTGACGAGATAACCGCCGTTGGCAAATACAGAATAGCCGGTCAACATTTCCATCGGCGTGACGGAACCCGCTCCCAGCGCCATGGTCAGGTAGGCCGGGTACTTGGTCGGATCAAAACCAAATCGGGTAATATAATCGTGCGCATACTCCGGAGTGATGGATTGCAATATGCGTATCGAAACCAGGTTTTTTGATTTGATCAGGCCTTCTCGCATGCTCATCGGACCCTCGAATTTTCCGTCGTAGTCCTTCGGTTCCCAAGGCTGGTTGCCGGTTTGTTCCGCATCGAAAATTAACGGCGCATCATTGATTATGGTGGCAGGGGTGAAGCCTTTTTCCAGCGCGGCGGAATAAACAAAAGGTTTGAAACTTGAGCCGGGCTGCCGCCACGCCTGGGTGATGTGATTGAATTGGTTTTGGTTGAAATCGAAGCCGCCAACCAGCGAATAAATTGCGCCAGTGCGCGGATCCCCCGATACAAATGCCGCTTCTACTTGTGGCATTTGGGTTATTTGCCATGCGCCTTTGTCATCCTTGTGCAAGCGGATGATAGAGCCGGTACGGATGCGCTGGTTCGGTGCGACTTTCTGGTTCAAAGCAGCTTGGGCGAAATGCAAGGCATCCCCGCTGACTTCGACAATTTCGCCCCCCTTGCAATAGGCGCGAATCAATTTGGGTGTTGCTTCCAGAACAACAGCGGGAATCAAGTCGTCACTGTCGACGACGTTCTGCAAAGCTTCATCCATTTGGTCGGTGTTGTTGATGTCGCCATGCAAGTCAACGAAACCCTCCGGCCCGCGATATCCCTGGCGGCGGTCGTATTCCATAACGCCCAGACGTACGGCTTGATAGGCGGCGAGTTGATCCTTGTCCCTGATCGTGGTGTAAACCTTCAGTCCCTGGGTATAGGCATCTTCCTTGTACTGGTCATAAACAGCCTGGCGAACCATTTCCGAAAGATAATCCGCTTTTACGCTGAATTCCTGGCCGCCGCTCACGGTCACGATGGGCTGCTGCTGGGCAAGCTGGTATTGTTCATCGCTGATATATTTCAAGTCATGCATGCGGCGCAGAACATAAAGCTGGCGAAGTTTGGCGCGCTTCGGATTGACCACGGGATTGTATGCAGAAGGGGCTTTGGGCAGTCCGGCCAGCATGGCCGCTTCGGCAATCGTGAGCTGAGAAAGCGGTTTGCCAAAGTAAACCTGTGAAGCCATGGCAAAACCATAAGCGCGCTGGCCAAGATAAATCTGGTTGATATAGAGCTGCAAGATATCGTCTTTGCTCAAATTATGTTCGATCTTCAGCGTAAGCAGGACCTCATCGAATTTGCGTCTCCATGTTTTTGCCTTGGTAAGGAAAAAATTGCGCGCAACCTGCATGGTGATGGTGCTGGCGCCCTGTCTTATGGAGCCGGCAGTGAAATTGGACATCGCAGCGCGGATCACACCCATGTAATCTATCCCGCCGTGCTCATAAAATCGATCGTCTTCGGCGGCAAGAATGGCATGTTTCATCACATCCGGCACGTCGGCTATCTTGACCAGCGCGCGGCGCTCTTCCCCGAATTCTCCCAGCAACGTATTATCCGCGCTGTAGATGCGCAGCGGTATTTTTGGGCGATAGTCGGTCAGAACTTCCAGAGAAGGGAGAGCCGGATAGGTAATTATCGCCGCCATGCCGAGCAGTATGGTGGGAAGCAGAAACAAGGTGAGAATGGCAAGAACAAAGGGAGGCCAGCGACGTAAAGACATGTGTGGTTGTCCGAAATAAATTAACAGTGATATGGTGCAGCTAATTATATCGGCTCTGAGGAGATAAATAACCCCTAAAAATAGCTTTACACAATTTATGCTTATTGCTAGGATTTAAACCACTTTATACAAATAGAGCGCTAACCAGTCAATGCTTAAAGTAAATTTTGACATACCGCTTGATTTCCTGTGGGCCAAATCACCACCGTTGATCGGGGTTGATATCAGCGCGTCATCAGTCAAGATGGTCGAGCTGAGCGCATTGCCCAAGAATGGCGGCTATACCATTGAGCGATATGCAATCGAGTTGCTGCCCAAAGATGCAATAACGGATGGCAATATCAACAATCTAGAAGCCGTGTCTGAAAGTATGCAGCGGGCCTGGAAGCGCATGGGCACGCGAATAAGGAATGTAAGCATGGCACTGCCCGCGGCGGCAGTGATAACCAAGAAGATATTGCTACCCGCGGGATTGCGCGAAGAGGATTTGGAATATCAGGTCGAATCTGAAGCCAATCAGTACATTCCGTTTGCATTGGAAGAGGTTAACCTCGACTTTCAAGTGATCGGCATCTCGCCCGAAAACCCCGACGAGTTGGAAGTGTTGCTGGCCGCGTCTCGCAAGGCGAACGTTGAGGACCGTGTTGCCGCAGCCCAGTTGGCCGGACTTAAAACCTTGGTCATGGATGTCGAGCCTTATGCGGCCGAGATGGCCTTCGAACAGATCAGTGTTCAACTTCCGGATGCCGCAGCAGACAAGTGCGTGGCATTGATCGATATCGGCGCGAACGTGATGAACGTCAATGTGTTGCGCAACGGGCAATCGGTCTACTCCCGAGACCAGCAGGTTGGGGGAGACCAATTGACCGAACAGATACAAAGCGTGTTTGGTTTGTCTGCCGAGGAGGCGGAATCAGCCAAACGCAATGGAGGTTTGCCGGACAATTATGAGAGCGACGTTTTGTCGCCCTTCCGTGAAAACGTGGTGACCGAAATTGCGCGCGCATTGCAATTTTTCTTTACCTCTACCCAATACCATGAGGTGGATTACGTTGTTCTTTCCGGCGGATGCGCGTCATTGCCCGGACTGGATGATGCGGTTGCGACACGCACCCAAGTCAGCACCATGGTGGCAAACCCGTTTGCGCTGATGAAGCTGTCGAGCCGGATCAAACCGCGGCAATTGCAGACGGATGCACCCTCGTTGATTATTGCCTGCGGTCTGGCTATGCGGAGGTTTGACCCATCGTGATACGCATAAACCTTCTGCCCCATCGTGCTGAAAAACGCCGTGCCCGCCAAATTCAATTTATCGCACTCAGCGTAATTTCACTAGCGCTGGGGGCCCTCCTGGTAGGCGTCGTCCAGGTAGCAATTGATTCTCAGATATCCTATCAGAACAGGCGCAATGACTACCTGAAGCAGCAAACGGCGTTACTGGACAAGCAAATTGCAGAAATAAGAAAGCTCCGCGAACAAACGCAGGCTTTGCTGGCACGCAAGAATGTAGTGGAGAACCTGCAAAGCACGCGGTCAGACGTGGTGCATCTGCTGGATCAGATGTTGCGCATTTTGCCTGACGGGGTATATCTGAACACGCTGAAGCAGACAGGCAACAAAATCTACATCGTTGGCTACGCCCAGTCCAATGCGCGTGTCTCAACTTTGATGCGGGCGATTGATGACTCGCCGTGGCTGGATTCTGCCACGTTGATAGAAATTCATGCTACCAGTGTGGGCGGCCGGCGCATCAACGAATTTTCGTTGACCTTCAATCTGACCAAACAGCAAAAGCCGTCCAACCCTCCGACCCCGGGCAAACCTTCCGGAACAAAGCGTTAAGGTGCCATGATGAACCTGGATGACCTGAAAAATAGTTTGATCGACCTGAAAAGCCTGAATCCAAAGACGCCGGGTGCATGGCCATGGCTTGCGAAAATCATTGCGTTCCTGGCGATGTTCATCGCCGTTGTTGTGGCGGGCGCATTTTTCATTTGGCAGGACCAATGGGCAACCCTGAACAATGCACGGCAACAGGAAGGCCAGCTGAAAGAAACCTTTCTGAATAAAAAAAGAGAGGCGATCAACCTTGATCTGATCAAGAAACAGCTTACCGAAACCCAGGAATCATTTGGTGCGCTGCTTAAACAACTGCCGAGCAAATCTGAAATGGATGCCCTGTTGACCGATATCAACCAGGCTGGATTGGGCCGTGGATTGCAGTTTGATCTTTTCAAGCCTGGGCCCGAAGTGAAGGAAGGGGCATTTGCCGAACAGCCGATTACCATAAAGGTAACGGGGAGTTATGATGACATCGGAAAGTTTTCCAGCGACATCGCAATGCTGCCGCGCATCGTAACCCTGAATAATATATCTATAACCCCTGCGGGCAATGTGTTGTCCATGAGCGCTACAGCGAAAACCTTCCGCTACCTGGATCAAGCCGAAGTGGACTCGCAAAATGCCGCCAAACGGAAGGGGGCGCGGCGATAATGAAACCGATGATATATATTGCGCTTGTTTCGCTGTTGCTGGCAGGTTGCGGAGGCGATGAATTCCAGGATTTGCGCGATTTCGTAAAAAATTCCGGAGCGGACATGCGCGGAAAGATCCAGCCTCCGCCGGAAGTGAAGCCGTACGAGTATTTTGCCTACAACAACGATACCAATTTACCGGACCCGTTCAAACCGCGCAAACCGGAATCGCGGGCGGGCGCCGGGACGGGAATTAACCAGCCGGACTTCAATCGTCCCAAAGAGGCACTCGAGGAGTTTCCGCTCGAAAGTCTCAAAATGGTCGGCTACCTTTACATGAACAAGGTGGGTTATGCGGTGATACGCGCCCCGGATTCCAAACTGTATCGGGTTAAAGCCGGCAATCACATTGGAATGAACTTTGGTTTGATCGAGAGCGTGACCGAAACCGAGGTTGATATCAAAGAGACGGTGCAGGACAGTTCCGGTGACTGGACCGAGCGCATGAGCAGCCTGCAGTTAATTGAATGATTAGGAGCAAAATGATGAAACAGTTTACTGACACCGCGAAAAATTCGTTCATTGGACGAATTCTCACGCAAGGAGCGGGCCAGTGTGTTCGCCCCGGGGGCGCAAGATCCTGTGCTTGTACAGGCGAATTCCAGAAACCATCGCTTCAATTCGGAATTTCCGGAAATTTCATGAACAGGCTTGCTCGAAGCGCGGTCCGGTTGTCGCTCATGCTGATCGCATTGTTTGTCTTTGGCGCACCAGCCCAGGCCGATGACCAGAACAGCATTTCGGGGTTGAGCGTCAGCACCGGGAACGGAGTCACAATCATCAAGGTTAAACTGACTCAGCCGCTGGCAAGATTGCCGGCTTCATTCACGATCAATACACCGCCGCGCATCGTTTTTGATTTCCCCAATACGGCAAATGGCTTGGGCAAATCGGTTCAGGAGTTCAGTGAAGGAAATTTGCGCAGCGCCAATATTGTCCAGGCCGGGAACCGCACACGACTGGTGGTTAACCTTGACCAGATGCTGACTTACGACAGCAAGCTCGACGGCAAAAACCTGCTGCTCACCCTGCATAACAAATCGGCTGATATGGTGGCAAGCAAAACATCGCGTTTTGCCGAGGCAAAGGAAGGGGCGCAACAACACGAGCTGCGCGACATCGCTTTTCATCGTGGCAAGAATGGCGAAGGACGCATCGAAGTCGATCTCTCCGATCCGGGCATCGGGATTGATATCAAGCAACAGGGAACCTTGTTGATAGTCAATTTCCTTAAAACCAGCCTGCCGCGGAATTTGCAGCGCAAACTGGATGTGGTTGATTTTGCAACACCGGTGCAAGATGTGGATACCTATGCGCAGGGTGACAACGTGCGTATGGTGATCGAACCAACCGGAAACTGGGAGGATTCGGCCTACCAAACCGACAATAAATTCATTGTCGAAGTGAGGCCGGTCACGGCCAATCCCGACAAATTGGCACAGGGGGGCACCGGGTACAAGGGCGCGAAGCTGACCTTGAATTTCCAGAAAATAGACGTACGTGAAGCGTTGAATGTGATTGCAGATTTCACCGGAACAAACATGGTGATCAGCGATACCGTGAGCGGCAACATCACGCTTCGCCTCAAGGATGTGCCGTGGGATCAGGCACTCGATATCATACTGCAGAGCCGGGGATTGGCCATGCGCAAGATCGGGAATGTGATCCAGGTTGCGCCAAGTGCCGAGATTGCTGCCAAGGAAAAGCTGGAATTGACGTCGCACCAGGAAATTTCCGAGTTGCAGGATCTGCGCACCGAGAGCTTCCAGATCAGCTATCAAAAAGCCGATGCAATCGCCACGCTTTTGTCGAGCGACAAGCAACGTATCCTGTCCAAACGCGGGAGCGCCGTGGTTGATGCGCGCACCAATACCCTGTTCGTTCAGGACACGCCCGATCGTCTTGATGAGGTGCGCAAACTGATCAAGCAGATTGATGTGCCGGTGCGCCAGGTGATGATCGAAGCACGCATCGTTGAGGCAACGGACAACTTCAGCAAAAATCTTGGCGTAAGGTTGGGATATAACTCCAATGACGCATTCTCGGTAGGTAACAGCTCGAGATTATTCGGCAACATAGGGGCAAATTCAGTTGTCGGCGGGCCATTAGCTGGGACGACCATGCCCGCCAACACGCCCAACGTCAATCTGCCATCGGCGGGTACTGCCGGTACGTTCTCCATGCTGTTATTCAACAGTGCAGCTAGCAAATTGCTGTCGGTTGAGCTGACCGCGCTTGAAACCGACAGCAAGGGCAAGATCATTTCCAGTCCCCGCGTCGTGACATCGGACCAGACCGAGGCCACGATCGCAACCGGTACCGAGATTCCATACCAGCAGGCCAGCAGCAGCGGCGCGACAAATGTGGCGTTCAAGAGTGCGACGCTGAGTCTGTCGGTCAAGCCGCAAATCACGCCGGATGACAATATCATCATGGATATAAAGGTAAACAAGGATTCGGTCGGGGCATTGTATGCGGGTGTTCCCAGTATCAATACCAACTCAGTAACCACCCAGGTACTGGTGGAAAACGGCGGCACGGTGGTGATAGGCGGTGTGTATCTCCAGCAACAAAGCAATGGTGTCAACAAGGTGCCGTTGCTCGGGGATATTCCGGTGCTGGGCTACCTGTTCAGAAGTACCGCAAAGTTGGACAACAAGAGCGAGTTGTTGGTTTTCATTACGCCCAAGATCATCAAGGATGCAATGAGTTTGCGGTAAGCACATGCTCCGCCAAACATTGCTGTAGTTAATTTTTTTCAAAAGCCCGGCTGGTCCGGGCTTTTGATTTTATCGTTTACAATATGCAGCATGCACACCAACCAAGAGAATAATGCGGCTATCAAAACGGGTAGCGAACGCAAGCTTGACTCAGGCAACCTGATCCTGGTGGGCATGATGGGCTCGGGGAAAACCACAATGGGCCGGGTTCTGGCCAGGCATCTTGGCAAGGAATTCGTGGACAGCGATGAGGAAATCATCAAGCGCACCGGTGTGACAGTTCCGCACATATTCGATGTGGAAGGCGAGGCCGGGTTCCGCCAGCGGGAAGCGGCTGCTATTTGCGATTTGGCCGGGCGCGACAATATGGTGCTGGCAACCGGTGGAGGCGCGGTGCTGGACGTTGATAACCGCGCGATTTTGAAGCAGAACGGGATAGTCATATACCTCAGGGCAAACGCGCACGATTTATGGCAACGCACCCGCCATGACCGCAACCGCCCGTTGCTGCAAACCGAGAATCCCTACGCCAGGCTGGTTGAACTTTTTCAGCAGCGCGACCCGCTTTACCGGCAGGTGTCGGATATCGTCGTGCAAAGCGGAAAGCAGAGCGCTCATTCCCTGATGCTGCGCCTGGTGGATGAAATAGATGCATTCAAAAGAAACCACCTTTCAAACTGACTGGCACATCATGAAGACATTGACAGTAGGATTGGGCGAGCGCAGTTATCCGATACACATCGGCAGCGGCCTGCTCGAGCAGGCCGCATTGTTGCAACACGCTGTGCCGCGCAAGCGCGTGGCCATCGTTACCAATACCACGGTCGCACCGCTATATCTGGATAAATTACGGCAAACCCTGCGGGGTATCGGTGTAAGCAGCGAGGAAATTATTCTGCCGGACGGGGAAGAGTATAAAAATTTCGAGACCCTGAACCTGATCTATGATGCGCTGCTCAGGAGCCGTTGTGAGCGCAGCACCCCATTGATCGCGCTGGGCGGTGGCGTGGTCGGTGACATGACCGGCTATGCGGCGGCAACCTATCTGCGCGGCGTGCCGTTCATCCAGATACCGACCACGCTGCTGGCCCAGGTGGATTCGTCGGTGGGGGGGAAAACCGGCATCAACCATCCGCTAGGCAAGAACATGATCGGTGCATTCTATCAGCCGAAACTGGTGCTGGCCGATACCGGCACGCTGAACACCCTGCCGGACAACGAATTGTCGGCTGGTCTCGCCGAAGTGATCAAGTATGGCCTGATCCGCGATCTGCCGTTCCTTGACTGGCTGGAGCAGAACATGGACAAGTTGCTGGCGCGCGATACCGTCGCGCTGCAATACGCAATCGCACGCAGTTGCGAAAACAAGGCCGAAGTGGTCGCGGCGGATGAACGTGAAAGCGGTGAGCGTGCCCTGCTCAATCTCGGCCACACATTCGGCCATGCCATCGAGTCCGGCATGGGTTATGGTGTATGGCTGCACGGTGAAGGTGTCGCGGCGGGTACGGTCTTGGCGGCGGACTTGTCGCAACGCCTGGGCTGGATCAGCGAGTTTGATGTAGCGCGCATCCGCAGGTTGTTCGAACGTGCCAGATTGCCGGTCGTCGCGCCCGATCTGGGTGCAGACAGGTATCTCGAACTGATGGGGCTGGACAAAAAGGTCGAGGGTGGCAAGATGCGCTTCGTGCTACTCAAACAGATCGGCCAAGCGGTGGTCTATGGCGACGTGCCGCCGGACATTCTGCTGCAAACCCTGCAAGCCTGCTGCAAAGGGAAAGCGGCGGAACGGCCGGACACCATACATGGCTGATGATCTCGCACCTTATGCCGTCGCCGCACACAATTCGCGCGGCAGGAAGATAGCCGAGAAGGCGCCGCAGGGGCGCAGCGAATTTCAGCGCGACCGCGATCGCATCATCCATTCCGGCGCGTTTCGCCGTCTCGAATACAAAACGCAAGTATTCGTTAATCACGAGGGCGATCTGTTCCGCACCCGTTTGACCCACAGCATCGAGGTAGCGCAGATCGCTCGTTCTATCGCCCGAAGTTTGCGACTCAACGAAGACCTGGCCGAAGCGATCTCGCTGGCGCACGATCTCGGGCACACCCCGTTTGGCCATGCCGGGCAGGATGCGCTGAACAACTGCATGAAAGTCTATGGCGGATTTGAGCACAACCTGCAATCGCTGCGCGTGGTGGATATGCTTGAAGAACGCTATGCCGAATTCGACGGATTGAACCTGTGTTTCGAAACCCGCGAGGGTATCCTTAAACATTGCTCGCCGGACGATGCGGCCAAGCTGGGCGATGTGGGCGAGCGCTTCCTGAGCAAACGCCGACCCTCGCTGGAAGCACAGGTTGCCAATCTTTCCGATGAGATCGCTTACAACAATCACGATGTCGATGACGGTTTGCGTTCCGGTCTGATCACGCTGGAACAGCTCGAAGCCGTGCCGTTGGTTTCCGCACAATTGAGCGCGGTGCGCGATGCCTATCCCGCTTTGCCCGAGCGGCGGGTAGTGCATGAAACCGTGCGGCGCATGATTGGTGCGCTGGTCACCGATCTGATCCGGCAGAGCGAGTCCAATATCGATACTCATTCCCCGGCCACGCTCGAGGATGTGCGCAACGCTCCGGCACTGATAGCCTACAGCGCCGAAATGAACGAGCAGCAGCGCGCGCTGAAAAACTTCCTGCGCATCCACCTGTATCGCCATTACCGCGTGCTGCGCATGAGTACCAAGGCGCAGCGCATCATCAGCGACCTGTTCGGCATATTCATGGCGGACAGCCGCTTGTTGCCGCCGCAATTCCAAAGCCAGGCCGAGCATGACCGGGCACGCGCCGTTGCCGATTACATTGCCGGCATGACCGATCGCTACGCCATCCGCGAGCATCGCAGGATTTTTGCCGTAGAAGAACTGGTGTAGTTTCACAGGCCGCGCCGTTCGGTGCGGTTGCCCATCATCCCCAGACAAGGTAGAATTTCCGCCCTTTCGCTTTTGAATATTGACGTGGCGGCGTGTGTCGCCATTTTTTAGCTTTAATGATCTGTGCTTTATAGTTTGAACTGGGGAACACGTGAGCAATTCTTCTTTGCCGATGCAACAGGGCTTGTATGATCCGCGCCAGGAGCACGATGCTTGTGGGGTGGGTTTTGTAGCCCATATCAAGGGTAAACAAAGCCATGACATGGTATGTCAGGGCTTAAAGATTCTGGAAAATTTGACCCATCGCGGTGCGGTGGGAGCCGATCCGCTTGCCGGTGACGGCGCGGGTATCCTGCTGCAGATACCGGACCAGTTTCTGCGCGATGAAATGGGCTGGGGCAATATCCAGCTGCCGCCCGTTGGCGAGTATGGTGTCGGGATGCTGTTCCTGCCGCGTGATGCGGCAGCGCGTGCCGCATGCGAGAAGACCATCGCCGAAAAAATCGCTGCCGAAGGCCAGCGGTTGTTGGGCTGGCGCAATGTACCGGTGGATAGTTCGGGTCTGGGCGAAAGCGTCAAGAAGGTCGAGCCCGTGATACGCCAGGTGTTCATCGGGCGGGGAAAGAACTGTACAGAAAGCAACGCGTTCGAGCGCAAATTGTTCGTGATACGCAAGACCATGGAACATGCGGTAACCAGCCTGGCCAACTCGCAGGGAAAAGGTTTTTACTGCCCCTCGCTGTCTTCGCGCACCATCGTCTACAAGGGCATGCTGCTGGCCAATCAGGTCGGCACTTATTACCTTGATCTGCAGGACAGCAGGGTGGTCAGCGCGCTGGCGCTGGTGCACCAGCGCTTTTCCACCAACACTTTCCCGACCTGGGACCTGGCGCATCCGTTCCGCATGATCGCGCATAACGGCGAGATCAACACCGTGCAGGGCAATGTGAACTGGATGGCCGCGCGCCACGCCGCGATGTCTTCCAAACTGCTCGGCGAAGACCTGGAAAAACTCTGGCCGCTGATCGTGGATGGACAGTCCGACTCGGCCTGCTTCGACAATGCGCTGGAATTGCTGGTGGCGGGCGGATATTCCCTGCCGCACGCGATGATGTTGCTGATACCCGAAGCTTGGGCGGGCAATCCGCTGATGGACGAGGAGCGCCGCGCGTTCTACGAATACCATGCCGCGCTGATGGAGCCGTGGGACGGCCCAGCCGCCGTGGCTTTCACCGACGGCCGCATGATAGGCGCGACGCTGGATCGCAACGGCCTGCGTCCCGCGCGTTACCTGATCACCGACGATGATCTGGTGCTGATGGCCTCCGAAATGGGCGTGCTGGACATACCGCAGCACAAGATCGTCAAGAAGTGGCGTCTGCAACCCGGCAAGATGTTCCTGATCGACATGCAGGCCGGGCGTATCGTCGATGATACCGAACTGAAAAACCAGCTCGCCGCCGCAAAACCATACCGGCAGTGGATCGAACAATCCCGCTATTTCCTGGGCGACCTGCCCGAGGTGGTGTCGAAGCCGAAACTGAATGCATCTTTGCTGGATACCCAGCAGGCGTTTGGCTACTCGCAGGAAGACCTGAAGTTCATTCTGGCACCGATGGTGAATGCCGGTGAAGAGCCGACCGGTTCGATGGGCGCAGATGCGGCCCTGGCGGTATTGTCGAACAAGAATCGCTCGTTCTACGATTATTTCCAGCAGTTGTTTGCGCAGGTGACCAACCCGCCGATCGATCCGATCCGCGAAGAGATCGTGATGTCGCTGACCTCGTTCATCGGCCCCAGACCCAACCTGCTGGGCATAGAAGAAACCAATCCGACACTGCGTCTGGAAGTGCATCAGCCGGTATTGTCGAACGACGACATTGCCAAATTGCGCAACATCGACCAGCTTACCCAGGGGCGCTACCGTTCTTTGGTGCTGGATATGACCTATCCGGCAACCCAGGCTGCAGCGGGTTGCGAGAAAACGCTGAAGGCATTGTGTGCCGCCGCCGACAAAGCCGTGGCCGATGGCTATAACGTGCTGATCCTGTCGGATCGGGCGATGTCGGCCAAGCGCGTGGCGATACCCGCACTGGTGGCCTGTTCAAAAGTCCACCTGCATCTGGTTCGTGCCGGTCTGCGCACCAGTACCGGGCTGGTGGTAGACACCGGTTCGGTACGCGAGGTGCATCATTTCGCCTTGCTGGCCGGGTACGGTGCCGAGGCGGTGTGCCCGTGGCTGGCTTATGAAACCATAGCCGGGATGAGTTTGCCAGCGAAAGTCGATGCAAAAGAAGCCAAGAAACGCTACGTCAAGGCGATCAACAAGGGTTTCATGAAAGTGATGTCCAAGATGGGCATATCCACTTACCAGTCCTATTGCGGCGCGCAGATATTCGAAGCGATCGGCCTGAATGCGGACTTCGTCGCGAAATATTTCACCGGCACGGCAACCCAGATTGAAGGCATAGGATTGACTGTGGTGGCGGAAGAAGCGATACGCACGCATCGCAGTGCATTCGGCACCGACCCGGTGCTGGCCAACGCGCTTGAAGCAGGCGGTGAGTACGCCTGGCGGGTGCGTGGCGAGGAGCACATGTGGACCCCGGACACCATCGCGAAACTGCAGCACGCCACGCGCACCAACAATGCCGCGACCTACAGGGAATACGCAAAGCTGATCAACGAACAAAGCACCAGGCTGAAAACCCTGCGCGGTTTGTTCGAGATCAAGCCTGCCGGCACGCCCGTGCTGTTGGCCGAGGTCGAACCGGCCAAGGAGATCGTCAAGCGATTTGCCACCGGCGCGATGTCGCTCGGCTCGATTTCAACCGAGGCTCACAGCACCCTGGCGGTCGCGATGAACCGTATCGGCGGCATGTCCAACACCGGCGAAGGTGGCGAAGATCCGGCACGCTTCAAGAAATTGAAGGGCGGCGAAATGCTCTCCGACATCATCGGCAAAAACCGCATCGAGAGTGATCGCCAGCTCAAGGTCGGCGATTCGTTGCGTTCACGCATCAAGCAGGTGGCATCGGGGCGTTTCGGCGTTACCGCCGAATATCTTGCCAGCGCCGACCTGATCCAGATCAAGATGGCGCAGGGTGCCAAGCCAGGCGAAGGCGGACAGTTGCCCGGCCACAAGGTGTCCGAGTACATCGCCAAGTTGCGCTTTTCGGTTCCCGGCGTGGGGTTGATCTCGCCGCCGCCGCATCACGACATCTATTCCATCGAAGATCTGGCGCAATTGATCCATGACCTGAAGAATGCCAATCCGTCCGCGGCGATCTCGGTCAAGCTGGTTTCCGAAGTGGGCGTGGGCACGGTCGCAGCCGGTGTGACCAAAGCCAAAGCCGACCACATCACCATATCCGGTTATGACGGCGGCACCGGCGCATCGCCTATCTCATCGATCAAGCATGCCGGCACACCCTGGGAGCTCGGCTTGTCCGAGGCTCAGCAGACCCTGGTTTTGAACCAGTTGCGCGGCCGCGTTGCATTGCAGGTGGACGGCCAGATCAAGACCGGCCGCGACGTGCTGATCGGCGCGTTGCTGGGTGCGGATGAATTCGGATTCGCCACCGCGCCGCTGGTGGTTGAAGGCTGCATCATGATGCGCAAGTGCCACCTCAACACCTGCCCGGTCGGCGTGGCGACACAAGACCCCGAGTTGCGCAAGAAATTCACCGGCCAGGCTGAACATGTCGTGAACTATTTTTTCTTTGTTGCCGAAGAAGTTCGCGAATTGATGGCGCAAATGGGCATCCGCAAATTCGATGACCTGATCGGGCGCAGCGATCTGCTTGATGTGAAGCACGGCATCGCCCACTGGAAGGCACAGGGCCTGGATTTCTCAAGAGTGTTCCACCAGCCGGAGATGGCGGCCAGCGTGTCACGCCATCACACCGACACGCAGGATCACGAATTGGAAAAAGCGCTGGATAACAAGCTGATCGCCGCAGCGCAAAATGCGCTGAACAACAAACAAGCCGTGGTAATCGACAGCGCTATCCGCAACGTAAACCGCACCGTCGGTACCATGTTGTCGCACGAAGTCGCCAAGCGTTACGGTCAGGCCGGTTTGCCGGAAGACACCATTACGGTGAAATTCAACGGCACGGCCGGACAGAGCTTTGCCGCTTTTCTGGCGCGGGGTATTTCATTCGAATTGCGCGGCGAAGGCAACGATTATGTGGGCAAAGGGCTGTGCGGAGGACGCATCAGCATCATGCCGCCTGCCGGCTCCAGGCTGGTCTCGCATGAGAACATCATCGTTGGAAACACCGTGTTGTACGGCGCGACTTCCGGCGAATGTTATTTTTCCGGCGTCGCGGGCGAGCGCTTCGCGGTGCGCAACTCCGGCGCGATCGCCGTCGTGGAAGGTCTGGGCGATCATGGTTGCGAATACATGACCGGCGGTATGGTGATCGTGCTGGGGCAAACCGGACGCAACTTCGCCGCGGGTATGTCGGGCGGCGTGGCGTACGTGCTGGATGAAGACGGCAGCTTCGAGAAACGCTGCAACATGTCCATGGTGCAACTCGAGCCGGTGCCGGAAGAATTGGCCACGCTGGACAGCACGGATGATATGCCGGAAAGCCATGGCCGCGTGCACTTCAATCACCTCAACCAGGCTGACGAACAGGCTTTGCGCGGACAGATCGAAAAACACCTGCGCTATACCGGCAGCCCGCGCGCCAGGCAGATTCTGGATAACTGGCCGGTTTATTTGCCCAAGTTCACCAAGGTAATGCCGACCGAATACCGGCGCGCCTTGCAGGAAATGGCGGCGCAACAAGTCAAGCAAAAGGAGGCCGCATAATGAAGATCTCTGAAAATTCGGCTTTGCGGGATAAAGCGCAAGAAGCCGCACAGCGAGCGACGAGACATATCGAATGGATAGGAGAGGAGCGAGTGAGCACGCGACGCAGCGATTTGCCCGCAAAACGGATTTGCAGAGGTGTTCATAATGGGTAAGCCAACCGGTTTCATGGAGTTCAAGCGCCTCAGCGAAGCCAGCTTGCCCGTGGCAGATCGCCGCCAGAACTACAACGAGTTCGTGCTGCACCTGAACGACGAGCAGGCGAAAACACAGGGCGCACGCTGCATGGATTGCGGCATCCCGTTCTGCACCACGGGTTGTCCGGTCAACAACATCATCCCGGACTGGAACGATCTGGTGTATCGCGGCAACTGGCGCGAAGCGCTGGACGTGCTGCACTCCACCAACAACTTCCCGGAGTTCACCGGACGTGTCTGTCCCGCACCGTGCGAGGCGGCCTGCACGCTGAACATCAACAACGACGCGGTGGGCATCAAGTCCATCGAACACGCCATCATCGACAAGGGCGGCGAGAACGGCTGGGTGGTGCCGCAACCGCCGGAAAAGAAGACCGGCAAGAAAGTCGCCGTGGTCGGTTCCGGCCCCGCCGGCCTGGCTGCCGCGCAGCAGCTGGCGCGGGTCGGGCACAGCGTGACGGTGTTCGAGAAAAACAGCCGTATCGGCGGATTGCTGCGCTATGGCATCCCCGACTTCAAACTTGACAAAGGCCTGATCGACTGGCGCATGGCGCAGATGCAGGCCGAAGGTGTGGAGTTTCAAACCTCGGTGTTCATCGGTACGGATGCGCCGGCAAAGAGCACGGCCAACGACGCGAAGAAGACCGTCAGCCCTGCAGAGTTGCTGAAAAAATTCGATGCGGTGATCCTGTCCGGCGGTGCGGAAACGGCGCGCGACCTCCCGGTACCGGGCCGAGAATTGCAGGGCGTGCACTACGCGCTGGAGTTTCTGATCCCGCAGAACAAGGAAGTGGAGGCCATGAGACGGCGTAGCGAAGCTTCTGATGAAACTACTAGCCACTCGACTAGGCCATCAAAAGGCGCTGGCCAAGTCGCTGGTTACGGGGCGGGAATGGCCTCCTCACACCCGCTCCCGCAATCGGCTGGCTCCGCCAGTAACGTGTCGCGGGATGTGGCGGGCGACGGCCGCAACCCTATCAGTGCCGCAGGCAAGCATGTGGTGGTGATCGGCGGCGGCGATACCGGCTCGGACTGCGTGGGCACATCGAACCGGCACGGCGCGTTGTCCATCACCCAGATCGAGGTGATGCCGCGTCCGCCTGAACACGAAAACAAATCGCTGGTCTGGCCGAACTGGCCGATGAAGCTGCGCACTTCCAGTTCGCACGAGGAAGGCGCGAATCGCGACTGGGCTATCGTCACCAAGGAGTTTGTCGGCAGCAACGGCAAGGTCGAGAAACTGCGCGCAGTGCGCGTCGAGTGGAAAGACGGCAAGATGAACGAGATCGCCGGCAGCGAATTCGAACTCAAGGCTGACCTAGTGCTGCTGGCGATGGGCTTCGTCAGCCCCGAGCAGAAGGTGCTGGATGCATTCGGTGTGGAAAAGGACGCGCGCGGCAATACCAAAGCCGATACCGAAAATTACCGCACCAGCAGGGACAAGGTATTCGCCGCGGGCGACATGCGCCGCGGGCAATCGCTGGTGGTGTGGGCAATACGCGAAGGCCGCCAGTGCGCGCGCTCCGTCGACGAATTTTTGATGGGATCATCGGTACTGCCACGCTGATTTGCAGTTGGGCCAGGTGGTTTTATAAAAAATAAATTGACCACGGAAGGCACGGAAAAAGCAAATATCTTCCGTGTGTTCCGTGGTTAATATTTTGATGTTTGTCCGGCCCGGGATAGCAGTATCTGTGGTCTTGGCAGAATTGGGGAAATACAATGAACTTCAAGCTGAAAAACGACACCTTCCTGCGTGCGCTGTTGCGTCAACCAACCGAATACACGCCGATGTGGATGATGCGCCAGGCCGGCCGTTTTTTGCCGGAATATCGCGAGACGCGCAAACGTGCCGGCAGCTTTCTCGGCCTGTGCAAGAACCCGGACTTTGCAACCGAAGTGACGCTGCAGCCGTTGGACCGTTACCCGCTCGACGCGGCGATCCTGTTCTCCGACATACTCACCGTACCCGATGCGATGGGCCTGGGCCTGTATTTTTCCGACGGTGAAGGTCCCAAGTTCAAGCACCCGCTGCGCGACGAAGCCGCGATCAGGGCATTGCGCGTGCCGGACATCGGCAAGGATTTGAAATACGTCACCGATGCCGTGTCGCAGATCCGCAAGACACTGGATGGCCGCGTGCCGCTGATCGGTTTTTCCGGCAGCCCGTTCACCCTGTCTTGCTACATGGTGGAAGGCGGCGGCAGCGACGACTACGCCAAGGTCAAGACACTGATGTACAACGAGCCCAAGCTGATGCACCATATTCTCGAAGTGACCACCCAGGCGGTGATCGCGTACCTGAATGCGCAAATTGAAGCCGGCGCACAGGCCGTGATGATCTTCGACTCATGGGGCGGCGTGCTGTCCCATGCGGCATACCACGAGTTCTCGCTGGCCTACACACATCGCATCGTTGATGGCCTGATCAAGGCAAAAGACGGTGTAAAGATCCCGTCTATCGTGTTCACCAAAGGCGGAGGCCTGTGGCTGGAGAGCATCGCCAATACCGGCTGCGATGCGGTCGGACTGGACTGGACCATAGACATCGGCATCGCGCGCCAGCGCGTTGGGAACAAGGTTGCGCTTCAAGGCAACATGGATCCGGCCGTGCTGTTCGCCTCGCCCGATGCGATACGCAAGGAAGTGGATCGTATCCTGGGCAGCTACGGCTTCGGCAGCGGCCACGTGTTCAACCTGGGTCACGGTATCTCGCAGCATACCGACCCGGAACATGTGACGGCGCTGGTCAAGGCGGTGCACGAGCTGAGCAGAAAGTACCACTAAAAATCCTCTGCGCAACTAC
>Ga0307377_10002823_pt1 | contig 20166 bp, 25 predicted proteins | sample TR3MG_FD_202535 | JGI IMG/M metagenome (GOLD analysis project Ga0307377, IMG submission 202535) | Soil microbial communities from Risofladan, Vaasa, Finland - TR-3 | ecosystem: Environmental > Terrestrial > Soil > Coastal area > Acid sulfate soil | place: Finland: Risofladan, Vaasa | collected... | reverse complement strand
ATTTAACCATTCTTTTAAAAATAAAAATGGATCTAATTTATTATTATTATAATCAGACATTGCTGTAAATTGTTGAGCAAAATAAAATCCAACACCACCGGGTATTGGAATAGCTGGAGCTGTATTTGTAAATGCTAAAGACGTTAATACTACCCATTTAAAATATATTATATTATTTTCATTTGCATTTCTTCCAAATATATCTGAGTCTTTTTTTCTTCTTTTTGCATCTATTGGAGTGCTTGTTCCCCAAATTTTATTATCATATAACCATAAAAATGAACCATATTCAGAATCACTATTTATATCTCTACCAATCTTTTCAAGTTTATCAATCAATACCGGTTGATACCAATCTTCTTTCTCCGGTACTTTCTGAGAATATATGTATATCTTATCTACATTTATAGCAAGTGTGTATATCTTATTACCAGAAATATCAGCCGGAGCAACTAATGCTACAGCATCCGGACTGCCAGTAGAATAACTTAAAATTGAATTATCAAGACTTAATATTGATATTTTATTAAGCTCTCCATCGTTTGTCTGCATATAAATAAATCCTAATCCATCATAAGCAAAGTTATAAACTTTGCCTTTAGCATCTGTTTGTATTATGGCAAAATCTTCCAGCAAAAGTGCTTCAGAAAATCTTAAAAGACAAACATTAGATGAACTACCTTCTTTATTCCCATTATCAATTACATAGTATTTACCATTTATTTTCATAGAAAATCCAAGCTTTAGGTTATCCCTATATGGATATACTACATATAACATACTTTGATATATCTCATTCCCCCCACTTGGCTGACCACCTGCAATAATTATAGTTTCATTTCTTTCTGTATAATCTTTATTCAATAATCTTATTGTATTCCCTGAAAAATATATCTGAACTTCAACATCTCTTGTTACTGTAAGTTTCTCCCCATCCTGATAGTTAGCATTATATACCCATACATCTTTCTCTATATCATTAAAAAATAATTTATCAAGATAATATGCTACACCTATTCTGTTATCTCTTGAAAGCTGTTCATCAATATTTATACAATACCAATCCTGTGGGTCATCGCTATCTTCAAAATAAATATATCCATTCGCTATTATTACAATATATTTTTTATTAGCTACATCTATATACTCATATATCGCCTGGATAGGACTTTGAAAAGAAGGCGCAATAACATTACCATTTATATCATACTTAATGTTATTGTTAAATGGAGCAGTAGTATAATCTATATCCGGCCATTTTTCATATCCGGTTCTTTGTATCATCCGTCCAGTTACATCAATATCTACATTGTGAAGCTTAACCAAAGATTCATTGGCTATCTTTCTTTCAATACCCTCATGCTCTATAAGACCTCTTAAAAAATTACTTATTGTTAAGAAATTCATCTCGCTATTACTTTAAGCATTCCTTCTTTGTTCATTCTATTTTCATGCTTTTTTAATCCCTGTACTTTAAATAAAGTAAGGTTTTCTTCTTTACGATATTCTTCCATATCTCCAAGATAATAAAGCATTTTCAACGCAGTTAAATGTTTTATAACATCAGAATAATGTTCTGTTATAACAACTTCATCTGTATCAAATTCAAGAATGTTAGAACGCTCAATAGCAACAACACCATCAATAGTAATAAGGTCTGGTATTATTTCAGATACTTCAATAATTGTATCAGTAGTATAATTAACAGAAACAATAGTATAAATGCTATCATTCGCTGTTGACCTCCTTATACCTATTGAAGTCTTTTCCCTGAAATACTCTGTTTGATTTCCTGCTATAACAAATCCATTTCCACTGAATCCTGTTATATTAAATTCAGTATATTTGTAACCTGTTGTCTTATAGATAAAATCAATCTCTGAATCTCCACCTATATAAAGATCGTTTCCGAATAAAGAATAATATCCAGACGGGCTTGGACTCTGATTATATATAGAAAAATCTAATTTTGTATATAGATTACTGCCAACAAATAAATTTATTTCGCCAGCAAATCTATTTTCAAGATTAGATAAACTAAATAAACCAGAGCCATCAAGCTGAACTGTCTCTTTTACCATAGAGAATTGCCAATTATATAATCTTACAAAATCAATTATAGCATCATTTATAAATGATTTTATATGGTATCGAGCGTCAGCTCCTTCCATATTCAAATATAATTCTACATCTCTATATAGATTTTTGTAATTCAACTATTCTTTTCCTTTATTCTCTTTTTAGCTTCTTCCATTGCTTTGGTTTTAGCTTCTTCGTATGCCTGACGAGCTTGTTCTTTCGCCTCTGCCATATACTTTGACTCAAGCATTTCATATTCTTCGTCAACTACACGAATAATATTCGGTTTCTTTTTCATATACCGTTCAAGAAGTTTAATTTCCTCTTCGTCTTTTGTGAAATAACGACCATTGTTAAACTGAACTCTCTTTCCTGGCGTAGTGTTAATCTTATCATATTCATTTTTAACAAACTTTGCCGGTGTTAGAATAATCGTAAGTCCTTTCTTCTCTGAAAAATAAATCATTTTAATCCTCCTGCTTTTCTAAATGATATTATTGACATTTCAAAACCTACTTTTATAGCAGAAGCAGGTTCTGTTGAAGCATATACAACCAATTCTTCCCCATCATTTAATATAAGAGCATCTGTATATTCAGTTAAAATATTTTCGTATTCATTTTGCTGCTCATTAACCCCAAGTGTTCTTATAAAAAGTAAATTATCTGGAAGAGAATTATCATTCTTATATATTTTAAAGATAACTTCTCCAGGTATTGCCTGAACTATTTTAAAAAACCTTGCTGCCATTACAATAAATTCTCTATCAATAGTTTTTGTATAGATAGGACTATCATTATAAGGCGTTATTATTCCATCAATAAGAATTTCCGTGCTGCCTATTATATTCTTTGCGCCAGACATAGTTAGACTTGTATTCAAATCTACAACACGCTTCTGAATAAATCTATTTCTTGTATTTACTCTGTATATTTTTTGATTTAATAAATCCCAATCCATATTTTTACCTACTATAAATATATTAAGGCAGGCCTAATTAAAGGCCTGCCCCAATACATATTATTTAAGCGCTGATTGTTTCAACACCCATCATCACACCGTGACGCTTCTCGTTGCCGATCCAATAGCCCATCCAAGTTCTGAACTCATTAATTTCAAGTTTCAGATCCGGCTGCTGAATTCCCATAACAACATGAGTATCAGCACCTTTCAGATACTTATACTTCATATCATCAAGGTCAACAGAGAAAGCATAACCGGCATATCTCTTCCTGAGCAGCTCCCTGTGGGGTATTACTTTTACAAGCTGACCATACTCATTTTTGTATGTTGATACAGCAATACCAAGAGTTGACTCATCCTGCCGTGTCTCAAGTGTCTGACCAAGCCACCATGACAATGCCTCAAACACTATCTCACCAGCAAAGATAACAGGACGCTTTGCGTAGCGGGTACACTGGTTAACCCATTTGCCCCATTCCGCATATGTAAGATCTGCATCTCCACCGAGATCAGCAATATTCGTCTGAATGGCTTCCATGAGTCCACCAGTAAATCCCTGCTGATAAACTCCATTCTGATAACCGACAGTAGCCATATGCTTCTGACCGAAGAAAGCTGTAAGTTCTTTTGAATACTCATGAAGAATCTTTGCTTCCTCTTCAGTCTCAGCCGGTTCAGTCCCACCTGCATCATACTCAATAAGTTTCATCTCTTTCAGATTACCATAAGGTGTCTGAATTATCTGAATATGATTGAGATTGGGAGTCGGCTGTGAAGACCTTATCGATCCCATACCAGTCCCAAGCTCAAATGAGTTACCAAGCCAGAGCAGACCATCAACTGACGGAACAACTGCTGCTGAGAAATCAACAGTAGTATTATTGTCATATGTCTGCGCTGAAATAGCTGTGAATCCAGCACCGCCGCTATCAGGAAGACCAACCGCTGTTACAAACAAGTTAACTTCACTAATAGGATTTGCAGCAGTTCCTGTGGCTTTAATAAGGTCAGCAGGAGCAATCTTATACCTTTCTGCATTAGGTATATTTATCGTTCCAGATACTGCTGCGCCAGCAGCCCACAGACCGCCAAAAGAATTGATGGTTGTCCATTCTTCCATTCTTTCTTTTGTGAGCCAATTAAATGTAAGCTGTGAAGCCTCTTCTTTGCCTACTGCATCAAGAAGAAACGTCAACAGATTTACATCCATGTTAAGTTTATCTATCTCTTTAGACACATCGACACGAAGTCTAAAGGGAGTCATCGCTTCAAGTTGAGCGGGGTCAAGTAATCCAATATTTCCAGCCATAATTAACCTCCATTAAATACCGAACATATTGTTAGATTTTTTTACTTTACCTAATATCCTCGCTTTTACTTTTTCCTCTATTGATTTTTGAGCTTTCTTGTTATTTGCTTTCGATGACCCTTCACCTGTTATATAGTTAGAAGCATCTTTCTTCTTCGGCTTTAATACTCCAGCAAGACGACACGCCTTTAATAGACATCCTTTCGGATCTTTGGCCTTCGCTTCCTCACTGAATCCTTTTAATTCTTGAACTATTTTAGGATATACTTTATCGAAATCGATATCATAATCCCTCTGAACTTCACGTAATGCTTTATCTACCAGCTTTTTGGTTTCTTTAGTATCAATCCTTTTTTCAAGGTTCTTCAACTTTTCTTCCATAAAGCCGACAGGGTCTTCATTATATTTCTGTTCTTCAAGAATAGCCCTACGCTTCTCTTCTTCAGTTTTCGGGTCTCCAAATAACCTCTGCTTAAAATCTTTATACTCTTTGTTTTCTTCTGCGAACTGCCTTATCTGTTCTTTTAAATCCGCAGATTCTTTTTTGAGTCTTTCTATCTCACCTTTTAATTCTATGGCCGGATTAGGAGCGATATCAGGTTCTGGAGTACCAGTCCCGTTGTCGTCTTCATCCATTCCACCATTAAGAAGTGTATCAAAATCGTCTCTAATTGTCATTTTATCCTCTCTTAAAATTCTCCTGAAATTGCCGATGCGCCTTCACCAGTAGGTTCAGTACCTGCCGGAGCTTCTTCCGCTGCTCCAAATGATAATACAATATTTGTACCATCATTTGACATAACCGAAAGTGTATCTCCAACTGCCACTGCTTCAATACCTGGAAAATCAGCAACCGGAATTGTTATTTCCGTTGCCATAGGTTCTGCTGTTTCTTCAGTACCCATTTCTTCCTCAGGCATCTCTTCTCCTGTATCTTCAGGCATTGGCTCTTCAATCATCTCATTCTCTTTCGCCATTGTCATCCTCCTGCCATTCAATTTCGATTTTAAAAATAATATCTTTATAGACATCAACTTTGATTATATTTTTCAGATAAGATTTCTCAACTTCCTTTGTATCAATATTTTTGATACTTAGAAATCTGTCTATCTTTCCTTCCAAATATGGTTTCAAATATTGAGTCCATACAGCCGTTTTTACGAACTCTTGGAAGCTCTGCTTCCTGTGTTCCTTTAACATTTTATAATCAGTTTTTTCTATCATATACCTGCTTCTATATAAGCAATAGCATCTTCTATGCTATCACACTTTCCAGCTATGCTATCTATATATTCTGTCTTGAATTCTTCAAAATCAAAATGAGCATTCTTTATAGAGCAAAGGCAATAAGCAACTGCGCTTATCTTAAAGACAAGAACAACATTGTCTTCCATGAATATAGCATATATTTTGCTTTTTGACTTGTTAAATGTTTTCTTAAATCCATTCCATGATATTGTTAATCTTTCCATTATACAACTCCATTTTGAATTATTGTTAATGTATCATATGGTATTCTTACATTACTTGCACCTTCAACATAAAAGATACAACTATTAGGATAATCCCTACTTCCTGTCGTCTCATTAAAAAAGATATAACTTATCCCATTATAAAGAAACTTAGCAAATACTTCTCCAGCATAAACACCACTGCTATCCTTTATAACATCTCCTATATCTATATTAGCAAGTATAGGATTTATATCAGGATATGTACTAATCAACCCAAGCATTATATTACCATTTGTAGGTAAATTAACATTCTGTCCATCTGAACCAAATGTTACTGTATAAGTTGTTCCTATTCCAATAACATTTATCTCATCTCCATTACTTACAACAACATCGTTTAGATGAATAAAATAAATAGATTCAGAACCATCACTAAAAAAAACAGGAACAATATTTGCTCCGGCAACATTTTCCATTATTGCTATTCCCCATAAACTATTAGTATTAAGATATGTCTTAAGTGCTATATAATCAGAAGACTCCATTGTTATCTGCATAGTTCCACTTAAACTATCTAATTCAGGATAAATAAGCTCTTCAAGTAAAGGAGCATTGCCCTGCTCAGATTCAGCAGCATTTATACATGAATCAAGATTGTCCTTCTGAATAGCTCCAGAAGCCCAACTATCATTCCATTCAGTTAAATCAGGGTCTCCTACTATATTATGTATAGCTGCCCTGAAAACAAACAATTCATCATTTAATATAAAAAATGAAACAGCTATAAGAAAATCTCCAGATATATAAAAATAAACCTGATTACCATAAAGCGTTGCTCTGTTCTTAAATTCATTCCATGTATAATTTAAAATAGTCATGCTTATACCTCCGCATTAACCTGGCCAGCCGATTCCTCTGGGCTTGCCATACTTACAGCAGCAGACTGATTTGGATTGGCCTTCGCCTGTTTCATCTGCTGCTCTACCATCATCATCATTAACTGTTGTATTGCTTTCTTCTGCATTTCTTCCTGTGTCATCGCTCCTTCAAGTATCTTATCAACGTCATCCATCTTCAGGTTTTTCATTATACTTTTAAGGAACGCTGGCATATTTCCATTTATCCCCTGAACCATACCGCCAAGAATATTTATCGCCTGTAAGAATTGAGAACGCTCTACATCACGCCTCGCCGATAAATCATTCAGACTTATATCTATTATCCTTGAACTCTCTATATCTTCCTCTGATAAATTAAAATAATCAACCAGAGAAGGGTAGTCAATAAGAACATCACTTTTACCATATTTCACCCACAATACAATAATATAATGTATCATCTCTATTATATCATCAGCAATGTTCTCAGCCATCATTTGAAATTTAAACATCGCCTGATCTGTTATCATCTTTATTCCGGATGCTGTCTCAGTCTGACCCCTACCCATACTCGTTCCAAGAACATTATCAACGGCCCCTGTAAGCTGCTGCATCAACTGAATGATCTGACTTATCATTGCCATACCAAGCTGAACTACATTCGGAGTTTCAAATATGCTTATATCATCAGGACTCTCTTCATATCCTACCGCATTACCCTCAGCCGCAAATAACTCACTCATATTTATACCGGCATCTTTCTTATACTTATACATAAGCCCTGTGTTCAAACGATAATTAGTAATCAAATGGCTAAAAGCATAATTAAGTTTCTTCTGAAGTTTCTTTGTAACCTGCGGAATGCTTTTACCTATCATTGAATGCGGCTGCTTTAACGCTCTTATTGGGAAAAATAATCTCTTCTTCTTCGTCTTTAATTCTACTGTCTCAGCTCTGACAAGAACTTTTCTATTGGCAAGCGTGAATATAACCTCTTTGAAATCACGCTTATCTCCTTCTCCAAATGACATATCATATACACCATAATATTCAATGAACTCAACTATATCAACAGTATCAGAGCCAGATGAATCATAGTAATCTTCTCCATGTTTATGGCGGAATATTTCATCCCTATAATAATCATCATCCGGAAGCTGTGTTTCATATAACTTATCTATCTGCCCATCTATATATAATTTCTTTGTGTCCTCTATCTCATAAAACCGGAATATTTTTCTTATCATAAAATCAGTATCATCCGTAGTCCGTGCCTTCGTATCAAACCATACATCAAACCAATTATATATATTAAAGTTAACAGTTTTTATATTTGATTTATCATCAAAGGTGGGCCGTAAATGAATCCATGAAGTTCTCTGCGTCAAACTATCTTCAAGAAAATCTCTTGACCTCGAACGAAATTTAACTTTATCAAGCTCATCCTGAAGCCATTTCTGAAGATCCTCTTCCATATTTTTATATCGGCTTGACTCAACATATATCTTCAGATAATTATCATGTCCAAATAATGTCTGCCTTATCCTCGCAACCATAGTTTGAACAATAGTATATTGATATGGGATTGTCCCCTTCTCTTTCCATTCAGGTAAAGACTCTATATCAGCATCAGTATCATTGTATAACTCCATCTCTTCCAAAATAGAATCATCAATGGACTTCCTTCCATCATATAACTCTTGGAATCTTTGCTGTAAGAATCCTTCTATTTGTTCTATTTGTTCTTCGTCTAATTTAATGTTTGCCATTTTCGTGAATATACCAAATATACTTTAACTTGTCAAGCCCTTATTATGTAATTCTATCAATTTTTTTATCTTGTCGTTCTTATGCATTTCAAACAGTTCTGGCGATTCCTTATATAATTTCAACTTATTAATCCGATCCTCCCATTGCTGCTCCCTTCTCAACTTTAATACATCATCAGCATTTCTATACAACTTTAACTTCGGCTTCAAAAATACAACACCGTATCTCGCACAGTCAGTACAGTCATTGTCTATATCCTTAACCTTCTCAACATATCCTAACTCATCAAAGTCAGCCATCTCAGGAGCCTGCCAACTCAATGTCTCTAACTCCCTTACAAGATTTGGACACCTTATCGGATCAACATAAACATAAATTTCACTGTTCCTTTCAGTAAGTAATCCCTTCAATATCTCTATACCATACTTCTCGGAGTTATTAGCAAATGTTGTTACTATACCAAAATCTTTCCTTAATATATTTCTCGGAGATACTCCGCTCGTCTGATCCTTAGCATTAGATTTAGGGTCTATAAGTATCTTATTAAATGTTTCCTTATGACTCGAATTAATAAGATAATCACCCAAGTCAGCTGTCCTTATTCCTGTCTTGTACCATTCATTATAAAAGTATATTTTCTTAAAATCTGTCGCTATATCTAATACAACAGTTGGATGCGTTATTCCTAAATCAATAACTCTTATCTTATATAAACTGTGATCCTTGAAACACCATCCTAAATCAGCATCATGCTTCTTCGGATTATATTCATCATATACTAATCCCGAATATGAATCCTGCTTCATATATATATATCTATCCATCCACGCCTTTGAATGAATAGCAGACTGAACCTCTATATAATCAGCTTGAAGAGTAGGATTATCAGTAGTCTTACAAAACCAATAAGCAAATAACCCATCCCCTCCCTGCTCTCTTCTCCTACAATATGTCTTCCATAACCAATCATGACCTTCATAATTGGCGCATATTATACTTGAAAAATACTTCGCATCAGGACGGCCAGCAGCATTTGTCAACCTTGTAAATAAAAAAGATATTACATCCTTATATCTATTCACCTCTGGATCATCAACAAGAAATCCACATATAGACAACCCTTTTAATTGCTTACGGCCCATACTCAATGGCCTGAATTTAATAGTTGTCCCACATCTTAATACAAGATTATGCTTCTGCGAATCCCAATCCTTTGGATTATAAGCATTGTAATTAGCGGCTACCTCAAGAAAATCCTTCTGAATATTCTCTTCCAATGAATCCCATGTATTCCTGAATATAGCATACTCGTGGCCAGGATTATCAAAACAAGTAAATAACGCCTCGTGAATAGCCGGATATGTTTTACCTGCCCTATACCCACCTAACAATAATTTATGCTTCGCCTTTGACTCATGAAATTCCTCCTGAACCTTATTTACCGGTTCATAAGAACTCCAGTCAACATTACTATTTGATAATCTTCTCATTCTTCAATAAGTAATCTTAACATAAACTCCTTTATAACATCAATCAATCCAAGAGCGTATATCCTATCCATTTGTGAATGCCAGAAGTAAGGAGTATCATCATTCCGCTTCTCAACAATCAAAATAACACTCTTTAAATTATCCTCATTCTTCAACCGGATCAAATCCGCTATCGTCCTCTCTATCCCCGAATCCTCCTGGCTCTTCTGAAATTTCAATAAGTTCAGCTTCGATTTCTCGCTCTTCGTCTGTTCCTGATTCTCCATCTCTTTGTCCTCTCTTCATGTTTGGATTTGTTATAACTGTTATGTTCTTGCTCCTATCTGAATTGTCAACAATAGAATTTGTTATCAATCCCTGAAGCTTCGCTATAAACATATCATGCTTCCTAAGCTCACCATATAACGATACCCTAACCTTATCAGACTGAGTGTTCTGTATCATAAGCTCTATCTCTTGCTGCCTGAGTAATGTCTTATCAACCAACGCCTGAAGCTGTGCGTCTGGATCAAATTCCCCCATCTCAAAAGCTACCCATTTTATTATCCTATGAATATGCTTCGGATGATAATCATATTTCTCAGCTAACTGAGCATGGGTCATATGAAGACTTATGTAGTCCTGATAAATAGTAAAATACTTCGCTCTCGTACCGGAATCATTCGGATGCAAAATAGGCGGAGATTTATACTTGTCTGGACTTAACCAATTACCATTACTTGGCATCTTTTACCCTGTCTAATATCATCAAATAAATAGCTCTTCCTTTATCAGACCTCTTGTATGTCTCATCAATGTAATCACTCACCACCTTGAACTCTTCCTTCGTCAACGTCTGTATGAACTGAATCTGTATCTTCTTCTCACCCTTCATCTCAGACAGTAATCCAATCGTAGCACTCTTCTTCGCCTTAATCTTCTCAAAAAAACTCTCATCCTCTGGACTCAATTCTTTCAGCTTTGTCAATGGTATAAACTTAGACAGCTCCTTATACAACTCCTTTTTCTTCGACATCAAACTCGTTCCCTTCAACTTATTCAATGTAGCCAGAAGCATTAACTCATCTTCCTCAGACACCTCCCATATGTCAACCTTTACATCTTTCTTCCCTAACTCCTTCAATATCCTCAGACGCTGATGACCATCCACCAGGCGATATTTCCCCTCCCTCTTGTTCACTATCAAAGGCGGATAGTTCCCCTCCCTCTCTATCAGCTTCTTCAATTTCTCTAACTTATGATCCTCCATAAGATTAGGATTTAATTCACTCGTGATAATGTCTTTGATTTTCAATAGTTCCATATTATTAACTCCTTGCTCGTTCTTTTATTTCCAACCAATCTCCTGTTCCCAACCGTCATCTTAAACTCATACATCTCCACATTATATTCCTTATACATCTCCATGATCTCAGGACAATCATTATAACTCAATATAAACTTGCCCTTCAATTTTCTCAGCTTTTCATAAAGTCTCTTATGCTCCTTCGCAGACTTGTCCCACTCAGTAGCACCATTATATATCTTCCCATATCTATCCTCTTTCTCCGTTGTATAATACGGTGGATCTAAATAAAAAAGTGAAGTGTCCCTATCATACAAATCTATTATCTTTCCGAAATCCTTGTTCTCCAATACCAAATCTTTTACCCTTTCCCAATATTCCTTCACTGTTATCCTTCTATTCTGAACACTCAAACAAGGACAGAATCCATCACCCTTCGACATATTACTGTATTTCTGCCTAAACCAAAATAACGAAGCTCTCTCAATCTTCCCCTTAATCTTATCCAAATCCTCCAACTCATATAACGCCCTCGATATAGGTGTCCGATCTATATACTCCTGCAATTCCTTCGGACAGTCCCTCACACACTTAAAAAAATTATACAAATTGTAATTCACATCATTATACACTTCCAAATATGAAGGCCGCTTGTAAAATAATAAACTCGCTCCACCACCAAATACTTCAATGTAAGTCTTATGATACGGAAGCTTCTCAGATAAAATCTTACAACTCTTCTGCTTACCACCAAAATAAGGAAATGCTTTGTTCATACTATAAAGGTATGAAATTAACAGATTATTGTCAAGTGGTATTTTAAAGAATTTTAGCATGGGGTAGCATTATAATAACGTCTCCGACAAAACACGCCAGCGGCTTCCGTACCCCGCAAGCAAGCGCAAGCGATCCAAATTCTCAAATTTACCGTACTTTCTGCGGTCCAGTTCTAAAGTACCTGCGGATCAAAAAACTGGAGCGGTTTTTTTATATATAGAAGAAAGTCAAAAAATTGACATTTTTACGCGTTGCCTTCAATATATGGAGTTTTTTCAGTCTATATAATAGATGCAGCTGAATATCATATAAAGAAGAATGTTATTTATAAATAAATTTACTTTTTTTTTATACTTTTAAAAATACATAGGGGTATGTATTAAAATATATTTTTTTTATATATACCTTTAATCATTTTTTTTAGTGTAAAAAAAAGATAAAATAATTTACAAAAAGTCAATTTATTGTTAACTGTCAATCGGTATAAAATAGACAATAAAAAAATTGTTAACGTTCTTTGAAATTTTATATATAGAAAAAAGTCAAAAAAACTTGATTCTTTTTTTATGCTAATCCTGGTATACAGGATGCATAAAGGAAGGGTAAAAAAATGAGTGCAAAAAAATTAACAATCGAGCAGATCGAACTTTTAAAGAGTGCTGGAGTGACTTTGACCGCTGAGCAAGAAGCTGAGCTTGTTAAATCGTCAGGGCCGGTTCTTACTAAAGAACAGGAAACGGCGATCGATAAGATTAATAATCTTATCGCCGATAACAATTTATCGGAAATCGTGTCGGTCAAAGTAAAGAGCTTTACCGGCTGGACTGAATCGGCGAGATCGTCGCTGACACGTGCTGGATACTCTGTAACAGGAATGGGCCAGAGAGAGCGTAACGGAAAAATGATCGACTGCGCGCCTTACCGTATTGAAAAAAACGGCGTCATCGTTGACACAAACGTTCAGAAGCTTTCTGATTTCTGTAAAAAGAACGGCATTGAAGTCAAGTCAGGTAACTAAAAAAACTTATGTTGGATACCCGAAAGGGTATCCGGCATAAAAAAAGAATTAAGCAAAATATAAAAAACAGGAAGGGAATTTATGAAAGGAATTATTTATTCGCACGATTACCCGATCATTCCGCCGAGAATGAACGGTAAAAAAGCATTCGGAAATATCCGAATGAAAGTATTTAGAATGCCGGTATTGAGTCGGCGGATTTTCTGGAATCTGATTAGAGGCGATGCGGCATTGACGGCGTATTTCTCTGATATGGATTCGGATACCGGCAGGATGCCGGACACGAATAAATTATCCGCAGAACAGATAGCTGGGTATGTCCGGATGGCTGATCGGATGTATGATTGGCTATCTAATATGATAGCCAAATGGGAAAGCAATTAATTTCGGACACCGGAATTAACATATAGGAGGAAGGAAATGACAGCACAAATTGAGAACAGCAATTTGATTGTGGAGATACCGATAGTTAAATCGGTATCGAAGAGCGGCAAGTCCATTGTGATAGCCAGCTCGCACGGTAATGTCCCGACGACAGCGACATTTGACGGGAAGCCCGTGACTATTGGACTGAATGCATACGTGAAAGCGTAGCACAAATTTCCTTCCGGCAGGGGGTGGGTATGTATCCTGTAAAAATACTTTTGCTCATTCCCTGCTTGGAAGGACTATGACCTTATCGTCTAAATGGCAAGGACACCGCAATCTCATTGCGGAGATTAAGGTTCAAATCCTTATGAGGTTAAGAGAGTAAGGACATCAGGCAGCGAATGTTTATTCGCTGTCTGCCGTGCTTGCTCTGGCATACAGAGTAGCAAAGGAAGGAAATCATATGGGTAAATCAAATCAGGAAATTTGTCGTATTGTGAATATTGCATTGGAGTATTACAGAGAAGGAAAGATAGATATATCTTTCCTTGAAAGCGTATGTCTGTCGGCATATAAAGTTCTGTTTCCGCAATTTGATCAGCGGGAATTGAAAGAGCGTATAAGTAATTTATTTTATGTAATGGGGGTGTAATATGAAAACATTACAAATCATTCAAGGGGCAAAAGTCCTAATGCATGAGAGTGGGAATGAACTGGAAGCCCGCTTTAATATGGCTGAGGGCAGTATCTTTTTATGCCAAGATAAATTAGGTGGTAGCAGTCCAAGTAAAGATTATTTGAAGCTTGGATATTACTATTCGTGGAGAAGCAGCAGAGTAAATATCAGTGATGATCCATATAATCAAATCCTGGATTTCTTAAAAACATTTATATGTGAATACAGGTACGAATCATTCTTTGAAAGCATAGAATTCGATAACACATTGATGTTATCTGAAGAGCTTATGAAGATTACTTCCAGAGTTGATGGACTGGGAAGGATAATGGATGTAAAAGAATATGGTGTAGCTCATAGCGGTTTTAACTTTGTTGATATTGCTATTGATAACAAGAAAATGCTATCTTACATTCCAGCCAGTCGTCTTCAGCATTTCAAAATTGAGTTTCAATATACGGCTGAAGAAGTCAATGCAATTATTTGTGGCAGAACTAATATGATTCTTTCTCCGGATGATACTGGATTGAAAGTTGAATACTATGATGTCTGGAATAAAGAACTGAGAAAGAAGTATGCTGTAATGGCGAAGCCTGGAAAGGTATTCAAGCAGATACTACCAGACATTGATAATAAGATACTGGCAGATATTACTGATATGATAAAGAGAAAATATGCTTCTTGTGATAGCAATGTATTCTTTGAAGCTATAGAGCTTAATGATATTTTATATTCGTATGATATAAAAAATTACGATGATATGGAAGATGATAATGATTCGCTTCACGGTTCTTGTATGGCTTCTTCAAGGAAGAATAAGAGAATGAGATGGTATTATTATATTGGCGCTAAAGTTCTTACAATATTTAATAATGCTTCTGAGAAGAGAGTCAGAGGCAGAGCAATATTATGGAATGATATTAAGGCAATCGATTACGATTGCTATATGGATGTCAAGAATAGATTAGAAAGTGGACGTATGGATGTTGATGAGGCATTCAGCGAACTTAATATAATTAATATTCCAGCATTTGTAGATAGGGTATATCATATTCTTGAAGATGACAGAATAAATATCATTCAGTATGCTGAGAATAAAAAATATTCATACAGATTAAAATCGGGAAACTGTAATAGATCAAATCTATATCCTGTTATGTTATGGAATGAAGAGAAACAGGAATATGAAAACAAAAATTTGATTCTTTTTAAGCAAATTAACATTGAAGATTTTGAAAATATATATGAAGAAAAATATGATATTGCGTATAATGATACGCTATTCTCTTTACATATAAACAAATCTAATGGAGTTGGATTTGTATCTAATATTGAATACGATGCTATTGAATTTATTACTAAACATATAATTGAATCCGATAATGAATTCAAAGATAAGTATATGGAAAATCCCATGATAGGAATGCTATGGGAACATTCAGATGATAGTAGTGTAGAGTTCGCTTATTTGAATTTATTTTATGTAGAGAACAGAAATATAATATGTCTTAGAAATTTAACTATTGAAATCGATGGAAAAAGATATTACAAATATGATTGTGTTTCTGACTTTATTACATCTGATATGATATTAAAAGAGAATGCTATAAGAGTATTGGTAATGTATAGGAACGGAACATATAAATATATTGATAAAAGGAATTCTGATTCTGATAATGTAATATTGCTTACTGATGGAAAATATAAAGGAGAGTATGCGTTACGTTCGGAGGTTACAGAAACATATAAAGGGAAGAAGGTAATGGTAGCTGAAGCTGTATTAACAAGTGATGGTGAAATAGCATTGAAGAAAAATGTTATCAAGATAATCTATATGAGTAAGGAACTTATAATGCTTCGTGATACATTTGTTAAGGGTATGATACTCGCAGGATTTACTTCAAAGATAAATCGGATTGGTATCACGCTGAAAATGGATTCGGTCAAGGCAATAGAATGTGAAGTTCCTATTGTAGATGAATCAGATAATGAAGATGAAGAGGTAGCATAATGGAAAGAGAAATGATTAAAAGATTTATTAGTTTGCTTAAAGTTCAGAGCCATTCAAAGAATGAGAAACGAATGTTATTATATATAATTCGTCAGCTCGATTTAATGGATGTGTCATATGGTATTGATAAGGTTGGTAATATCATTGTAACTAAAGGTGAGCTTGGGAATAACAAATGGTATCCTTGTGTAGTATCTCATATGGATACTGTTCATAATATTCTTGAAAAGAAAATTATAATTTATAAGTCGAAGAAGGATGGTAAGGTAAATCTATATGCCTGCTATGAGAATAAGAATAAATATTACTATACCGGAATAGGCGGAGATGATAAATGCGGGATATTTTCTTGCCTTGAATTATTAAGAGAGCTTCCAGTATTGAAAGTTGTATTCTTTACGCAGGAAGAATGTGGAGGATTAGGAAGTAATGGAATAAACTTATCGTTCTTTAATGATGTAGGATATATCATTGGAATAGATAGACGTGGTAAATCAGATTTGATAACAGAGATCGGATGTAGGAATGTTTGTTCAGATGAGATGCTTAGTGAAATAAGTAAGACGTCTAAAGAGTATGGATACAAAGAGACAAGTGGATTGATGACAGATGTATCTGAACTGTCTAAACGCAATGTAGGCATTAGTTGTATCAATATGAGCTGTGGTTATTATAAGCCGCATTCAAATGAAGAGTATATTACTTTAAATGATTGGGCTCATTCATATAAACTGGTAAAGGAATTCATAAAGATATTAGGGTATAGGAAGTTTTCTCATACTCCAACATATTCATATACATATAATAATTCAGATTGGTATGATGATTATGATGACTATGATAGTAATTATGGAAAGCAGTTTAAGAATAGAAAAGAAAATAATGGAATGACAGCATCGGAATTTTATAACATAGTTCCATGGAATATACTTGTGGAACGATATGGATATGGTTCATTTTACAGTCTTTCAGATGCAGTGATTAAATATATTATAGAAGATTATAAAGAATATAAGGAGGGAATGAGTGGACAGCAGACTTTATTTAAAAAATAATCAGATATATTTTTATGTAGAATACAGAGAGAAAGAGCGGGTAAGGGCATTGCCTGCCGTAAGGTGGAATAAGGCGGAAAGGATGTGGTCGTGTGCTATGCCGGATCATAAAATTTTTAAAAAAATATTCCCAGAATATGAGAAAGCTCTTGACGATATGATTAAAAGAGAGTATTCTGAAGATAGACTAAAGAGTATAGAGGGATTATCTTCTGATATAGATATAGATACATCTAAGTTCAAGCGCAAGCCATACAAACATCAGATTGATATAATCAAAAAATGTTTATTGAGAAAGAAATTTGCTTTGTTATGCGAAATGGGAACAGGCAAGACACAAGCTATTATCAATGTATTTCAGATATTGAAAGAAGATAAGAAGGTTGATAGAATGTTAATAGTCTGTCCAAAGACAGTCATTGGTTCTTGGGAAAGAGAGATAAGGGATAACTCTGAATATCAATTTGCTTCATTGATTGGAACAAAGAAGCAGAGATTACAAATGCTTTCATATTGTTGTGAAATATTTATCATTAATTATGAGGGACTTCTTACTATAAAGGACTATGATAAATGGGATAGATTTGATATAGTAGTATTAGATGAGAGCAGTAAGATAAAGAACCATCAGGCGCAGAGAAGTAAACTAATCGTGAAATTATTTTCAGGTATTTCATATAAGTTTATTCTTACCGGAACTCCAATCACGCAGAGTCCATTAGATATATTTCAGCAGTTCAAGTTTCTTAATCCTGAATTCTTATATCATCAGAACTTCTATGCGTTTAGAAATACCTATGCTATTATGGGTGGGTATGGAAAATATCAGATTATAGGATATAAGAATCTGGATGACCTTAAAGCAAGGATATCAAGACATTCTATACAGATTAAGAAAGAGGATTGTCTTGATTTACCTGCCAAAATATATGAATCAAGAGAGCTTGATATGCCTACAGAACTTGCGGCTCAATATAAACAAATGAAAGATGAACTTATGATACAGGTATCAGAAGATAAATTTATTACTGCGTCTATTGTTCTAACAAAGATAATCAGATTACAGCAGATATTGTCCGGTGTATATTTAAAAGATAAGAATGAAAAGCTTGATGCTCTATTTGATATAGTTGAAGATAATTCCGGCGAGCAGATAGTAATATGGTGTAGGTTCATTGAGACTCTTCATACTATTGAAAAGGGAATAGTAGAAAAGAATATACCATATTCTATTTTGTATGGTGCTATTAAGAATAGAGATGAGCAGATAGAGAATTTTCAATCAAAGAGGACTAAAATATTTCTTGCTCAAATAAATACTGGTGGGCTTGGCATAACATTAACGGCAGGGAATATAGTGATCTATTATGAGAATACATTTTCATTGGAAGATAGATTACAAAGTGAAGATAGATGTCATAGGATAGGACAGAAGAAGAATGTAGTCTATATTGATTTGTTATATAAGAATACTATTGATGAAAAGATATTCAAAGCTATTATAAGTAAACAAGATATAGCGCATATGCTTGTCTCTTGTTTTAAGGGACTTGACATATAGAATACAAATAGGAGGTCTGACCTTGAAGAAGTAAAAAATAAAAAACAAAGTATGGAAAACACTCCGGCAGCAAATGCTGCCGGAGACTTTAAAAATTGGAGGACTGATAATGATAAATCAAGATTGTAAAGGATGTTAATATTATGAATTTGGTTGTAATGTAGTTGACATTAAAGATTGTCCAGTTCCGTATAATAGACACTGGCTGTACCAAATACAGTCTCTGAATGCTGGACTGGATAAATATAAATTAAAGGAGGAAAGAGATGTCAAAGTCTCAAACAATGGTTGAGGAATTGTATGACAAGCTGATCAGTGCCGAGAAGCTTGAGATACAATTGAAAGAGCTCAACAAAGAAATTCAGACGAGATTGTCTCAATGTTCTGAGGCAATGTCTGAAGAGGGCATTGATGGGATAAGGTATAATGGAGTTGAATTTAAACCTTCTACCGAGCAAGTATTTATTCTTAAAGGTAAAGATCCATATACCAAATGGGATGAGTGTCAAGATTGGTTTGATTGGCTGAATGAAATTGGAGCAGAGGGTATTATCCAATTCAAGAAGACAGTCCATCACACAACTCGAAATAAGTTTCTGCGTGAATATCTTGATGATAATCCAGATGAACATCTGCCTGATTTTATTGGAGAAAGTTTTTTTGATACTGTTAAATTCAATAAGTCAGAGATTAAACGGCAAGCCATTAAAGCCGAAGGAGGTAATAAAGATGGTGTTCTTTAAGAAGAAATTTGATCACACAAAGCCAACTACATATGAAGCTATTGGAATAAGCAAGGAAAAATATCATGAACTTACTAATGAACTTAAAAGAATAATACTTGCTGGATGTACTTCTACTGTTAAGAGCCAGATAATCGAGAAAATCTATAATATAATTAAACAGCATAATGAAATTGAACTTGCTGTAATTGTATTTAAGACATTTGATTATTTGGTTGATGCAGCTTTCAGTAGCTTTATAGAAGAAAAGTTAAAGAAAAATAATGGAAAAGGAACTCAAAAGAAAAGCAAGAAATCTGCTAAAAAAGATTCCAAAAAGTAAATGGGTTTCTTATAATTCATATCCAACAGGAGAACCTGGAACACCGGATGTCATCGGCACGGTATCCGGTCGTTCGGTTCTAATTGAATTCAAAGTGATAGGTCGTGAGCCATCACCTATACAGAGAGTAAGAAGAAAAGAATGGAAAGATGCCGGAGCATTAGTATTTGTGGTGCATTCGGTTGAAGATTTAAAACTCAAATTAAAGGAGAATAAAATTTATGAGTAATCAGAAAAAAGTTATTGTAAAATCAGCAGGGCTTCCTGCACTTCCAGATTGGTTAACTGTAGTTGATGGAGCTACTGGTACTGAGGGAATGGACTCAAATGATGTATCGATGCCGCTTATGAAAATAGCGCAAGCTCAATCTGGTATTATATCAGATGAAGATTCTGGAGCAAAGCC
>Ga0307377_10002821_pt1 | contig 20171 bp, 20 predicted proteins | sample TR3MG_FD_202535 | JGI IMG/M metagenome (GOLD analysis project Ga0307377, IMG submission 202535) | Soil microbial communities from Risofladan, Vaasa, Finland - TR-3 | ecosystem: Environmental > Terrestrial > Soil > Coastal area > Acid sulfate soil | place: Finland: Risofladan, Vaasa | collected... | reverse complement strand
AACGAGTAGACCAGCCGGATGCGCCCATCAGGCAGTCTCACTTCGCCTACAGGGTCCCTCACGCGGTCCCACCGTCCGCTCATGTCCCGGGCATTGAGGAGCCACCAGCCGGCCGGCAGCGTTACGCTTACCTCGACCGGGTCCGGCCGCGGCCCGCCCGCGCCGGCGCTCAGCTTCAGTGCCCCCCGGCCCCGGTCCGGCTCCGCTCTGACGCTCACCTCAGCCTGACCCACCTTCAGCGTCTCCCGGCCCCCTGCCAGATCCAGGCGACCGCTGGCGCGCCGGAAGCGCGAAACGGCGGACAGCTCCGCCTCCCCCCCGCTCAGTTCCCCAAGCCGCGCCGCCAGGGCGAAACTCGCATCCGGGAACGGCAGCGGCTCCGCTCTTTGCGGGCTTAGGTAGAGCAGCAAGTCGGCCACCAAGGGATCGGTATCGACGAAGACGTGGCCCTTATTGCGCACCCAGAGCTGCGGCGGCCCGGACCAGTCGCGCACCCAGTAGCCGCGAGGGATGGCGCGCCACCCGGCGGGCGGCTGCGCGCGCGAGATGATGATGGCCGAGGCCTTGGCGGGCGGCTGCCCGCTGAAGTCGGTGATGGCGAACGGTTCGCCCCGCTGGCGAGCGAGATCGCGGGCGACGCGGGCGGCATGTTCCGGAGAGTCGGAATGAAGGATGAGAGCAGGGCCGGACCGACGCAGGAGCTTCTCGGCATCGAAGGGCGGGGCGGGCGCGTCGGTGGTGGTTCGGGCGCGGACCTTCGGGACGAACGTGAAACCGTCGTCGGCCTGCCGGGATTCGAAGAGGGCGTGAACGAGCCCCATGAGGACGACGGCCGAGTCCCAGAGGCGGCGCTTCTCGCCGCCCCAGGCCGGGTCGTGCATGTCGTGGAACTCCCAGACGCAGCCGGTGGCGGAGGCGAACTCGAGCATGCGCCGCGCGAGATCCGGGACGAAGGTGCAGCCCGGGCAGTCGGCGGCGGCGTAGAGCACGTAGCCGGGAGTGCCGCCGCTGATGGTGGCGCTGCGGGGGTGGGTTCGGATTCCCCGGTCATAGCCGAGGCGGTACCAGCCGGTGAGCAGGCCGGCCGCGAGGTAGGGCTCGGTGGCCGGCATGACGTCGAGGACCGCGCCGCGGGCGAGGACGCCGGGGCAGAGAGAGGAGTCGCGGGAGCCGTCGGCGCCGCAGCCGACGGCGAACCATTCGGCCTCGTTCATGCGGGGAAGAAAGCTATTGATGGCAACGCGGGCGCGGGAGGCCATGCTGTGATAGCGAGCAGAGCGCTCTCCATCGCCCATTCGGGCGGCGAGGTCGGCGCCGTACTCGGCGCTGGCGGCGAGGAGCCAGGAGTTGTCGAGCAGGGCGTCGAGCTCGCGGACCGGGGCGGCGAGGAGCCAGGTCTCGTCGCCGTTCATGGGCTGGAGGCCGTTTGGGGGGACGGCCGCCTCGTCGAGGCAGCCCCGCACCATGTCCCAGTAGGCGGCGCCGTCCACGCCCGCCATCCGCTCGGCGTCGCGGACCATGAGCACCAGATAGTGGGGAAGCTCCACGCCGTGATAGCCGTAGGCGGTGGAGCCATATGTCGGTATCTCATAGTAGGAGGCGATGCCCGATGCCTCCCAAGCGCGGTGAAGGAAGTCGAGATTGAGCTTGCCCTCTTCCGCCCGGCCGAGTTCAAGCAGCGCCCGCTGGACCCAATAGCTGTCCCGGATCCAGGCGCGGTTGTGGGGGTAGCGGAGAGAGCCGGTGTGGATAGCCTGGGGGCCGATATGAGATCGAACCAGGCAGAGGAGGGAGTCGATCAGGTCGTCCATGCGGCGGTCGCCGGTCTTCAGGGGGACAGCGGCACACCAGGCCTCCCAGTCGGCCTTCGTCTGGTCGAGCAGATCGAGCAGATTGGGCAGAGCGGCCTGGGCCTGGGCGATGTGCTCGGTCAGTCGAGCTGCGTCGGCGGCGACGAGGAGCACGGCGGCGGCGGCGCGTTCGCCGGGCTTCAGGCGGCCGAGGGAGAGGTCGATCTGCTCGGGCCGGGTGCGGAGTGGGGCGTCGGAGACGAATGCCAGTTTATCGCCGAGCTGGTGGGTATTGGCGTCGATCTCAACCCACTCGCCGGGGGCCATGAATCTGAGTGCCAACTGGACGCGCCGGGAGGCCGAGCCGGTGTTCTCGACGAGGAACCAGCGGCAGAGGAAGTTGCTCTCGGGCGCCATGGGGGCGAAATCGATGGAAATCACCTTGAGGTCGTCGCGGGTGCTCTCGGAGACGGCGATGGAGGTGTGGGCGACGCGGCGGAGAGTTTGGTCGGGAAATGCGGCCAGCGGTATCGGATTGCGGCCGGCGCCTCTCGGCATTCCTTTGCCCTGGAGGTAGAGAGAGACAGTCAGAGGCTTGGCGAGAGGGCGGACGGTGCGGGCGTCGGCCCAGAAGACATCGAGGGAGGTGAGGTCGTCGGGGTCGGCGCCGATGGCGGCGAAGACGTTGGGGCTGCCCAGCGTGAGGCCGTCGGGACTGGGCGGGCGCTCGGGCTGCCGGCCGGCGTGCTTGAAGGTCTCGAAGCTGGAGTAGGTCTGGGCGTCGAGCCAGGCGGCGAGTGCGTCTGCCTTATCGCGGCCGCCGGGTCCGCGGCCGGCGCACCCGGCGACGAGGGCGAGCACGAGAAGCGCCGGCACGAGTTGGAGGTGACGTGTCATAGGCCTCTTTCGCCTCCTACGGTATGGCGTCGACAAGAATGTAGCGCCAGGGTCGGCCGGAGTCAAGGAAGGCGGGGGCAGGATGTCAACAGGGCTGCTTCCTGCCGCCGGGCACCGGCTCAGCCATAGACGCCGTGCGCGCGGACGAGGTCGACGACCTTGGCGTAGCGGTCGAAGGTCACCTGGGTCGGGATCGAATGGTCGGAATGGAAGACGAAGCCTCCGGGGCTCGCCATCCCGAGGCGCAGCTTGGTGAGCACCTCCCGTTCCATTTCGGCTTCGTCCTCGGCGAAGAAGGTGCGGACGTCCACCCCGCCCATAAAGCAGAGGTCGCCGCCGTACTCGCCAATCAGCTCGCCGAGGTCCATGCCGGCCTTCACCTCTAACGCCTGGAGACAGTCGAAGCCGGCCTCGATCAGCATGGGGACGAGCGGCGACACGCGGCCGCACGAGGGCAGAATGACGGGCCAGTCGCGGGCGTGGGCGAAGTCGCAGAGCTGCTTGTGATAGGGCATGAGCTGGTCGCGGTAGGCGCGGGGGGAGAAGAGCGGGGCGTTCTTGTACCCCAGATCGTCCCACAGCCACAACCCATCGAACTCCAGCCCGTGGTCGAGGTAGAGCTGCGCCATGCCGAGGACCATCTGAGTGTCGTACTGGTACATCTCACGGACCCAGTCGGGGTCTTCGGCGATGGCCATGAGGAGCGCCTCGGGGCCGATCTTTCGCCACGCCGCCTCGTAGCCGGGGATCGCCGAAATACAGAGAAACTTCCCCCGCTCGCGGTAGCGGGCGTGCTCGGACTTGACCTCGTCCCAATCCACGCGGGCGGGGTCGGGGGTGAGCCGGGCCTTGAGGTCGTCCCACTGGCTGCGGGACTTGATGCGGAAGTCGAGGAGTTCGGGGGTGGAGCGGTGGTCGATCCAGTCGCGCTTCAGGATGCCCCAAGTGTCGCGGACGACGATCGAGTCGGCCGTCCGCTCGACCTCCTCCACGGGGAAGCCGAAGGAGTTGTCGATGGGGATCTGCCGAATCTCGGTCTCGAAGTAGTCGTCGGGGGACACGCCCTGTGGGAGGCCGGTTTCATGCCAGGCATTGGCGGTGGCCTCCCAGAAGGATTCGTGAATGGGGACGCGGTCGGGCTGCTGGTGGCGAAGGGCCTTCGATACTCTTTCGCGGGAGGTCATTGCCATTCCTCAGGTGCAGACTCTGACCCCTGGATTCGTGGTCGACATCGGGTTTGCCTGTCGGCATGGGCAGGAGTCGGCGTCGAGTATGCGAAGACGAGATGCGCAGGCGTTCTGTTTGGGATCCACTATCGACCTGGAGAGACCGATGGCGAGGATACTCGTACTCTACGATACCCGGTCCGGAAACACGCAGAAGATGGCGGCGGCGGTGGCCGAGGGCGCCGGATCGCTGCCCGACGTCGAGGTGACGCTCAAGCGCGTGGATGAGGCGCAATCGTCGGATCTCTTCGAGCACGACGGGATCGCGGTGGGGTCGCCGACGTGGTGCGGCGGGCTGAGCTGGAAGCTGAAGAAGTTCTTCGACGAGTCGACGTGCGTCTGGGGGAAGGTGGAGGACAAGGTGGGCTGCGCCTTCAGCACCTCGGGGGGGCTGGGCGGCGGGAACGAGATGGCCTGCCTCTCGATTCTCTCCGTGTTGATGAACTACGGGATGCTCGTCTTCGGGGTGACGGACTACAGCGCGCCGGGGGTGACGGCGCACTACGGGGCGGTGGCCGTGGGAGAGCCGAACGAGCAGGAGCTGGCGTCGTGCAGGATACTGGGGGCGAAGCTGGTGACCCACGTGAAGCGGGTGACGGGGGAATAGGGACGGGATTCGAGAAGTCGAGCGGAAAGCGGGCGGGAGCTGTTCTCCCGCCCGCTGTTTGCGTGCAGAGCTGGAGTCTATTCCTCCAGGCCGAGCCAGCGGAGGGGGTTCTTGTTGAGGATGCGGTCGATGGCCTCCGGTGAGGCGCCCGCCTCCCTGAGCATTTCCCTGTCTTCTCGCAGCCGAAGGGCGGCGTAGTCGGCGCCGCCGGGGAGGTGGCAGTCGCTTCCGTAGAGGATGTGCTCGTCGCCGAGGTAGCAGAGCGCCTTGCGGAGGGCGTCCACCTTCCAGATGCGCGGGGCGCCGCTGGTGATGTCGACGTAGCTCGTCCACTCGCCCTCCTGGTTCGACCTGAACTTGCCGTTGACCGCCAGGCACTCATCGGTCCAGGGCCAGGAGATGTGGGCCATGGCGAAGCGAATTCCGGGGTAATGTAGCATGATCTCGAAGAAGGCGGGGCGGCAATACTGGGAGGTGTCGCTCAGCCCCCAGAGGATGCCCGTGTGGAAGAGCATGGGCTTGCCGTATTCCTCGATCTTCTGGTAGCAGGCCCGGGCTCGTTCGTCGCCGGGATACCAGTGGTTGGGGATCATCTTCACGCCCGGAAGCTTCCTCTCGCCGAGGGCGTAGTCGATGCCATCGAGGGCGTCGGGCAGCGGGGGCTCGATCCAGGCGAAGCCGATGAGGCGGCGGGGGTCGGCCGAGACCAGCTTCGCGATCTCATCTATGGACTGCCTGTGGGCGTCCTTGGGGATCTCGCTGCCGCGTCGATGCGGGGGGACGGCGAAGAGGACGACGCGGTCGAGCCCCACCTCGTCCATCGCCTTCAGAATCCGGCCCCCGTCTTCTCCGCCGCTCGTGTGGACATGCACGTCGATAGCCATTGTAGACCCTCCTCGGTCGTTGGCGGTGACTCGCCAGCCTAGTATGGCGTGTCTCGCACGGCTCTCTCATATCGGGGCCATCTGACTATGAGATGAAAGCCGTGGAGGGCGCAGGCGACGTAGAACATGGCGCCCCACCTGGGGGCGCCCAGCAGTGTAAGCACGAGCCCGTAGACTGCGAGGCTCGCCCCAAGCGCGCTTACGATGAAGGCGGCGGTGACCACGGGCGCGGCCGAACCGCCGGCGCGGGACCTTCCCAGGAACCGCCGTTCGAGGAAGAGGGAGAGACCGTAGTCCGTCAGGCCGACTACGGCGAGGACGGCCGCCAGGACGCCCAGGGTCTGGGGATCGAGCGAAGGCGACGGGCGAACCGCGCGCCCCACGAACTGGAAGACCACCAACGGCCCGACGTACATCATCGTCACGATCCAGCGGGCGGTTATCAGACGCTTCGCCGATTCGCGTTCCATCAGGTATCTTCTCCCGCAGCGGTGATGATCGGAGGAGCGGCCGCCTCCAGCTCCGGAATGAGGCCTTCGATGAGGACGAAGCGCCCCAGGGCTCGCACCTCGACGTCTTGCGGAAAGCTGAGCTGGAAGAGGCGGTTGTCGCACATGCCGCCGGAAAGGTAGAAGCGCTCCGGCTCGCCGATGAATCGGTGGGCGTTCATGGCGATGCCGCGGGCGAAGCGGGCGACGGCTTCGGTCTCGGAGGCGCCCTGGGAGACGAGCTCGAAGAGCTGCTCCATGCCGAGGACGCCGCAGGTGACCGGCACCGACTTCTGCGCCGGCTCGACCCGGCCGTAGTCGATGCCGTAGTAGTTGCCGAGGAGCTCGAGGGTGAACCCCGTGAGGGCGCCGCAGGTGGCGGTCCAGTCCATGTCGAGGAGATCGCTGTCTCGCATGTGGACATACTTGACGTCTCGGGAGCCGACGTCGAGGAGCAGGAACTCAGGCTCTCGGATGAGGCGCCGTCCGCCCTGGGCGAGTGCGATCAGCTCGTTGAGATGCCTGGAGGCCCAGCGCCGGGCGCTGTGGCCTGTGGCGATGTCGGCGCGGCGACCCTGGGCGGCGGCTTCCCGGGTGGGGAGCACGCAGCGCCGGCCGGTGTCCGTGTCGAGCAGCTTGGTCCAGGTTGTGCCGAAGTCTCCGAGCAGGGCCATTAGCGGCGCACGTTCCTGAAGTGCAGGAATGCCTCGATCTTCGCCCTCACCGGCTGGGAGAGGACGCCGTCGACGTCGACGTGGAGCCCGCCCCGCGCCTGCGCGAGGTGCTGGGCGATGATGTTCTTGGGGCAGAAAGTCTGGGCGAAGAAGACGGTGGGCACTCCCTCGGGGACCTCCATTTCGAGCTCCCAGTCCGAGGGGGTGCGGTTTTCCAGGCAGCGGGTCCAGCCGAGGACTCGAGTGCCATCGGGGAAGATCTCGTAGATGGAGAGGTCGGCGGCGGGGACGCCCCAGATGGCGGCGGGCGGATCGGGCTCGGGCGTGAGGTCGAGCTCCCGGGGATTGACGAGGCCGTCGAGGATGAGCTCCATCTTGCGGAGGGGCGGAAGGTTCGAGTCGCAGATACGCGTGCCGGCGCCCTCGCGGTTCTCGTTGCGGGTCCGGATGATGGGGACCTCGAGGATCTGCTCCAGGATGTCGGCCAGGCCGCGGGCGGAGTCGCACTTGCCGTAGCCTTCGTCGATGACGATCTCGTCGAGGCCGAGCGCGAGGGCGTTGTCGAGGATGCGGCGGATGATGCGGCAGGTGGTTCGCGGGAGGAGGGATTCGCTGCGCGGCTCGACGCCCTCCACCAGGTTGTCGAGATCGATGAGATCGGCCGCCCGGCGCGGGGCCAGGACGCTCTCCGGCGGGCAGCCGGCAAACCCAATTCGTCGCTTCTTCTCAGCCATCGACCTCGTCTCGTTCGCTCAGTTGCACCCACAGGGCGACACATCGTTCGCTGGCTTCGATGCCGCGGACCTCCCCGGCAGCGGCGGCGGCGAAGTCGCCCGCCGCCACGGCGAAGACCTCCGCGCCGACGGTCAGCCGCGCCTTCCCCTCGATCAGCAGGCAGATCGCCTCTTCCGAGTCCGGCCGGGGCGGAAGCCCCTGCCCGGGCTCCAGCGAGAGCAGGAAAGCGCGTGTCCTCGGCGACCCGTAGATCAGCCGGGGCAGGAACTTCTCCGGGCGGAATTCGGAGGCATCGCTGAGCCGCAGTGGTTTCATGGGACGCCCCGGCACGTCGGCTGGAGTCAGTCTTCGCCGGGACCGATTCGCTGCCCTTCGCCCGCGCTCGCACGCGCCTCCGGCGGCGGAAGGAGTCACCTGCGATCCGCCGAATTAGCACTACAGCAAGCGAGGTGGCCAGCAGTGGGTGTAATCGACCCGAGGGAATTGTTGGATCTGGATGCCGTGGCAGTCAGCCTTTGGTGGCTCGGCAACACGGGGTTTGTCATCAACGCGGGGGGCAGCGTCATCCTCATCGATCCGCTCATCGAGCTGCACGATGACACGGACCCGGTGACCTCGGAGATAGGCCTTCCCCTGCTCGTCCCGCTGCCCGTTCGCTCCCGCAATATCGACCGCGCCGATCTCGTCCTGCTGACTCACGACCACGCCGACCACACGGGCCGGCGGACGATTCCGGAACTGGCTCAGCGGACCCACGCGCTCTTCGTCGGCACCGAGCGCACGGGGCACAAGCTCCGCCAGTTCGGAATCCCCGAGACGCGTATCAGGACGGCTCGCTACAATCAACCGATCCGGGTCGGCGGGATCACGGTGACCCCCACGGTGGCGAAGCACGAGGAAGATCTGATCCACACGCAGCGAGGGGACTGCTGCGGCTTTCTCATTCAGGTTGCCGGTGTGAGGCTCTGGCACACGGGGGACAGCGAGCTCCTGGACGAGCATCTGAAGATGAGGGACATCGATGTCCTGATGGTCCCGATTGCCCCGCACATCTTCGACACGGAGGATGCCGCCCGATTGGCGAATGCGATCAAGGCGAAGCATGTCGTCCCCTGTCACTATGGCACGTTCGATTCCGACCTCTACTGGTGCACGGGCGATCCGGCGCCGCTGACATCACGCATTGAGGACGCAAAGCGACGGTATCACGTCCTGCCGATCGGAGAGAAGCTGGTGATACCGGCAAGGTAGGGAATTGCGTGCGAATGGTCCCGTGGCCCCCGGGACGAGCGCTGACGCCCGGCATAGCTACGCCGGGCGGAACTGCTTCTACGCAAGACGACGAGCCCGAACAGCGCTCTTAGAGGCCCTCGGTCAGCCTCGTGACGAAGACCCGCGCCTTTCTGGCTTCCGTATTGATCTCATCGAGCGTGCGGCCGCCGACGCACTCGACCCAGCAGGGACCGGAGAAGCCGGCCTCGGCGAGGATGGCGAAGATGCGGCGGAAGTCGACGAGGCCGGTGCCGGGGGTGATCATGACCTCTCCCTCTTTGCCGCCGATCTCGTCCTTGACGCACATGGCGCGGACGTGCTCGACGACCTTGGGGAGGTCTTCCCTGGCGCGCTGTCCGGTGTAGTAGTAGATATTCCCGGGGTCGTAGCAGATGCCGAAGTTGGGGTGCCGGAGGCGTTCGAGGGCGGCGAGGAGGTCCCCGGCGAGGGCGCTGAGGCCGCCATGGGGTTTGAGGAGGAGGGTGATTCCGAGCTTGTGGGCTGCACTCAGGGATCGCTCCACGGCGGCGAACCAGGCCTTGTAGCGAATCGGGTCGTCCTCGCCCGTGAGGACGATGTAGCCGATCCCGAGCCGGCGCGCCCATTCGAGCTCCTGCCGGAAGCGGACGGCGGCCATCTTCGGGGACAGGGACAGGTCGGGGTTGCCGAAGGCGACGTGTGCCGAGAGGCCGTGCGACTCCACCTGTGCTTTTAGGCGGGAGATGTCGTCGTCGGTCACCTCGGAGGGGAGCAACCGCCCTCCCGCGGTGAGGGAAGAGAGGCCGACACGGGCATAACCGGCGGCGGCGATACCCGCCAGCGCCTCCTCCAGCGAGTATTCACCCCAAGGCCTGGTAAAGCACCCAAGCTCGATGTCCATATCCTTCCCCTCTGTCGGACAGGCCGGCGGGCCGCTAGAGCTTCACGTACTTGCCGGTCTTGGCGGCCTTGTAGACTGCGAAGGCGGCGGCGAGGTTGGTGCGCGACTCGCGGGCGGGGCTGGGCTTGGCGGCCCCGTCTCGGATCAGGGCGAGGAAGGGGGCGAGCATGCCGCCTCGGGAGCGCTTGAGTTTGACCGGCCGGATGCCCTTTGGAGTGGCGAGCATGGGCTGCCCGTCGGAGACGGCCTGGTCCATGTGGATGACGCCCTTGGTGCCGACGATCTTCGTCCAGTGCGGGTAGTACGGGCCGCCGGTCCACGTGTGCTCGAGCAGGGCGATGAGCCCGTTGCTGAAGCGAAGGGTGCCGACGCCGTAATCCTCGAGCTTCATCTTGGGGTAGCGCTTGTTGGCGATCTCGCCGTAGGCCGTCTCGACTTCGGCCTCGAAGAGCGAGCGGAGCATGGCGATGGTGTAGATGGCGTGGTCGGACCAGGCGCCGAAGGGGACGAGCTTCTCGTCGATCCACCAGCTGGGGCCCGTCTTCCCCCGCCACGGCCGCGGGAGCCCCGACCAGGCGACCTGATGGAAGCTGATGGGCTGGCCGATGACGCCGCGCGCGAGCAGCGGCTTGAGGGAGGCGGCCTGCGCCTGGGCGAGCTGATCGAAGGACCAGAGCACGAGCCGCTTGCGCTCGGCGATCTCGATGAGGGCGTCAGCCTGGCGGAGAGTCATCGTCATCGGCTTGACACAGGCGACGTGCTTCCCGGCCTGGAGGGCGGCGCGGGCGACCTTCACGTTGTCGCGGGTGTTCGTGAGCGAGCAGACGACGTCGACGTCCGGGTTGTCGATGACCTTTCGGTAGTCCGTGGTGAGTACATCGGGATCGTACTCCCGCTTGATTTCGGCCAGCCGGCGGCGCGAAGAATCGGCCACGGCGACCAGCTTGAGACCGGATCCCTTGCTGGCTTCGTCGAGCACGCCGAAGACCGTGTACCAGTGATCGAGACCGACGACACCAACGCCAAGTCGTTTGGGCATCGCACTCTCCTCGCACAGAACACATAGATTTCCGAGGCAGTATTCCTGGCAGGCGGCGATGGTCCTTCTTCCGCGCAGGAATCGTTCGGTGGTCGGCGAAGCCAATCCGCCAAACTCAGCAGATGGGCGGCTGTACCATGTCCACACGCGGGGAAGACCGAATCCCGGACTTGAGGGATCACGCGCTCACGTGCGTTCTTCCGTTCTGGGAACGTTACGGGATAGACCGCGATCACGGCGGCTTCATCACCCACTTGGCGAGGGACGGCGGGATCACCGACGCCTCGCAGAAGTTCCTGGTGGGGCAGACGCAAATGATCTACAGCTTCGCCACCGGGGCCGAGCTGGGGGGGCCGCCGGAGTGGTTGACGATGGCCGATCAGGGGGTCGATTTCCTTCTCCGGCATTTCCGCGACTTCGAGCACGATGGGTGGTTCTGGTCGACCTCTCGCCAGGGGCGACCGATGCAGACAGTGAAGCGAGCCTACGGGCACGCCTTTGCCACCTATGCCCTGGCGGAATACGCTCGTATTGCAGGGGACAGCAGCGCCCTGGCCGCGGCGACGCACACCTGGAGCTTGATGTCGAAGTACCTCTGGGATCCCGAGAACGATGGCGTCATCGAGGGGTGCACCCGCGCCTGGGAGCCGGCGGACAAGAGCCACACGATGGGAACGCACCTCCACGCGCTGGAGGCGGTGCTTGCGCTGAATGAAGCCGTCGGCGGGAACCACTTTTGGCCCCGCGTCCGTGCCATCTGCGATCTGCTGGTCGCGCCCATGATGGATACGCAGCATCGGTGCGGCTTGGACGAGTTCTCGCCCGATTGGCGATGCAAGTCGGAGCGGAGCCGGGCGCTGGTGAACTACGGGCACAATCTGGAAGCCGCCTGGCTTCTGCTCCGGGTGCATCGGCGGGAAGACGCCCCCGCCTACAGGGACACGGCGCGGCAGTTCCTCGACTACTCCCTGCGCTTCGGGCTCGACGCGACCCACGGCGGGGTGTTCTCGCACGGGCCGCTGGGCGAGGATGCCACCGCTCGAGAGAAGATCTGGTGGGTCCAATGTGAAGGGGCGGTGGCCTTCCTGTTGGGCTATCTCGAGTTTGGCGATCGCCGCTACTGGGAGGCCTTTCGCAGCGTTGCCGGGTTCTGCCAGCGCCATCTCCACGATGCCGAACACGGGGAGTGGTATGCCTCGACGGACGAGGACGGGACCCCGAGGCAGATGGCAAAGGGCTCCGAGTGGAAAGCCGCCTATCACGTGGTGCAGGCGTGCCGCTACGCTCACCGGTATCTGGCGGAGATCCAGGCGGGCGAGTGAGGCGGCGGCCCGAGGGTGAGCGCGGGCGGGGAATGTCTTGGGGCGGGTCTTACCCATACCGGCGGCTGGTCAGTAGGAAGGCGAAACACGGATGGGGCAATATTGATAGGGAGTGATGAGCTATGCGACGGCTCGTGCTGTTGGCAGTGGTGCTGGGCGCGGCGACGATCGGTCTACTCCGGGCGGAGAGCGCACAGATGGTGAAGCACACGGTCTGGGTCGTTCCCTGGGACCACCAGGAGCTCGTGCGCGTGCAGCCGGGCGACGTGATCGAAGTGTGGACGCGTCCCCTTCCCGTGATCCCGGAGAACCTGGAGTCCCGCTTCCGCGCCTCGAAGGAGGGTCGCGGGGTAGAGCCGGTCGGAGAGACGCTCCCACACAAAGAAGGGACGATGGAGCGTCTCTTCTTCTTCAAGGCGTTCGATCCGGGACCGGCGACGTTGACGGTCGAGCTCGTGAACGCGGAGGGCGAAGCGCGGGAGACCTGGAGCTATGCTGTGGAGGTCGCCGCACCTCGAGGCTGACCGGCCCCCGACGCCTGGAGAAATGACTCGTCTTCTGCAGGCGTCGGCGCGGGCTGAGTCTGACGTGAAGTGAGGGAAAGCCCAAAGGAGGGAGAGTCCATGCGGAAGCTTCAACTCAAGCGCCGCCGCAGCCTGGTGCTCATCGCCGCGCTGCTGCTGGTGGCCGTAACGGTCGGTCTGGCGTGTGCCGCCACGATCAAGCAGATGCAGGTGAGGCCGGAGCTGGCGATCCGCGAAGTGCCGGAAAAGGTGATCCAGCTGCCCGAGGCGCGCCTGCTCCAGGTGAAGCGGGGCAAGCAGGTGGCGGACCTCAACGTGCTCAAGCAGACGTACTTCGTCCGGAACGACATTCCGTTCATTCGAGGCGCCGAGGGAGAGGAGTTCCAGCTCATCCCCCTCAGCAAGATGGAGTACACGCCGAGCCAGGCGGAGATCACGCTGGCCACGCGGCTGCCGGGGAAGGTTGTGCGGTATGCGCCGTACATCAACGCGGGGGCCGTCATCACTGAGATTCCGGATGTTGTGGACCACCGGAGCGAGCAGACGCCGGTGAAAAACCAGTCCGGACGAGGGACGTGCGTCTGCTTCGCATCGATGGCGGGGCTCGAGGTGGAGTACGGCGGGGGGAGCTTGGACCTCTCAGAGAACTACGCCAACTACCTGTACATGAAGGCCGAGGGCCGGGTATGCAAGGACGATGGGCTGCAGACACACATGTCGGCCGACTACTTGAGCGACCACGGGGTCTCCACGGAGAGCGTCTGCCCCTACCAGACATCCTTCCCGGGCTTCTGCAACAACGGCGCGAATCCGGCGCCCACACAGCGGGCGAACGCGCAGGCGCATTCCCCGTATAAGATCAAGAGCTACCAGAAGACCTTCCGCAACGATAGCCTGACGACGGACACGGGTGTCTGGATCAACAACCCGCGCTACCTGGAGGCGGTGTTGCGATCCGGCAAGGACATCGTCTTCGGGACTCACGTTGCGGGCTGGACTCACCCCTACACGGGAGTCCTGGACGTGAAGCTGACCTCGGGAGGTAATCCGCTGCCGAGCGTGGGCGGCCACGCCATGCTGATCGTCGGCTACAACCGCTCCCAGGAGTACTTCATCGTGAAGAACTCCTGGGGCACCGACAAGGGCCAGAGCGGGTACGTCTATCTCTCGTACGATTACATCCGCACCTACGCTAAGTACGGCTACGTGATAAACGAGGTGGAGCCGCTGGCGATACGGGCTCTCAGGCCGATGCTGAAGGCCATTCCGATGATGGCGCCGTCGGATTAACCCGAAGCGATGGGGTTCGTGAAGAAGGGGCGGTCCGGAGCGGGCCGCCCCTTGCTGCGTCAGTCGGCGGGGAGAGCTACCAGTCGTTTCTTCCCGGATGGGGTACTCGGGCCGGCGCTTTCTTCGGAGACAGGAACTCGGGCACGGCCTGCCATTTCACGGAGCCATCTTCGTAAGCGACGAGCACCCGGCGTTGGCTCCCGGGATTGCCGGTGCCGTGGTGCCGACAGACGAGCAACACCCCATGCCGGATCGCTTCCCTAGGGTCCGGTCGCTGCGTCCCCCGTGGCCGAGCGGCGCTGGTGCTGCCCGACGCTGGGGGAGGAGGGCTCTCGGCTCGGACGTACTGATAGCTGTGGGGACGACTCTCGGCAGGCCCTTCGGAAGCGTCGCGGTCTCTCACGGCCGTAGAGTGAGTGTCGCAGGGACAGCGGAAGACGTCTTCTCGGCCGACATACGGTTCGAGCATCTGCTCCCAGGTCACATGCTCGGTTCGGCCGGCATCCTGGTTCCAGACCTCGCTGAAACCTGGCGGATAGGCTCTGTGCTCGCCCTTGTACATGGCAAAGGCATTGGCGAGCTGCCGGAGTTGGCTCGTGCAGGTGGCTCTCTTCGCCGCCCCCCGTGCCGTCCAGACGGCGACGAAGACCAGGACCGCCAGGAGCATGAAGAGGACGAGCGTCACCGCTCCCGCGATGAACGTGATGGGTGCCGGTTCGTGGCCCGACGATCGCGCACCCCCCATGCGGTCCTGTCCCCCTAAGGTCAGCATGGGCTTCGAGTTCGAGAGGGGGCGGTCCTTTCCTGCCTTCGGCCGAGGACGTGAGCCTTGCGCATACCTTGACACCTGCACGAAGGCCTTGCTAGAATAATACGCGCCTTTGGCGCCAGGAGCAACTTCTATGCCAGTAGACACCGAGAAACTTCGGGACCTCTCGCCGAATGTCGAAAGATTCCTCGAGTTCGAGCGCGAGATCGAAGGAAGCATCCGTCAGGAAGATGAGGAACGCCGGCGGGAGATCGTCGAGGAGAAGCGGGCGCGAGAGAAGAAGGCGCGGCGCAAGCGCCTTAAGAAGATGCGTCAGACGCAGAGCCAGTAGCCTCGTCTCTCAGCTCGCCGAGCGGCGGCAGCAGAGAGCTCCACGTCACCGTGGGGCTCTTTTCACAGCAGGTGCCATGGATCAGGAAGCCTACAAGCAGGTGGAGGCGCTGCTTCGTCTCTTTCGCGAGCACAGGCTGACGGAGCTGATGATCGAGGAAGGGACATTCAAGCTCCGCTTGGGGCGCGGGGAGAAGCAGGGCAACCCGCTCCCTCGGGCCGCCGCGGCGGCGCGGCCCGCTGCTCCCCCCCGGCCGAGGCGCGCGGGGAAGGGGCGGACGGTGGCGGTGCGCTCCCCCCTCATCGGCGTCTTCTATCGCTCCTCCGCGCCCGATGTACCCTCTTTCGTGGAAGTCGGGGATGTCGTATCTGAAGGTCAGACGGTGTGCGTTATCGAGGCGATGAAGGTCTTCAACGAGATCAAGGCGGAGTGGCGCGGGCGAGTGGTGGCGACACCGGCCGAGAATGGGGCGCTCGTGCAGGCGGGCGATCCTCTCATCGTGCTCGAGTTCGTGGACGAAGGGAAGGAGGGGGATGAGGCATGAGCGAGGCACCCATCTACGTCGGCATCATCGGCTACGGGAAGATCGGCACGGGCACGCTCAAGACCTTGCTGGATAACCAGGAGAACATCGACCGGAAGGTCGGCCGCCAGGTGCGCGTGAAGCGGCTGGTGGATGTCGACTGGACCTCCCCCCGCCCGTTCGCCATTGACGTTCCCCAGGAGATGAAGACGACCGCCGCGGACGACGTGCTGGAAGACCCTGATATCTCGATCGTCGTAGAGACGATGGGAGGGACCAAGCCGGCTCGCGAGTTCGTGCTCAAGGCGCTGCAGTCGGGCAAGAACGTGGTGACCTCGAACAAAGAGCTCATCGCCCGCCACGGCAAAGAGCTGTTCGAGGCGGCGGCGAAGAGCAATGTGGATCTGATGTTCGAGGCGAGCGTGGGCGGGGGGATTCCGATCCTGCGACCTCTGAAGCAATGCCTGGCGGCGAACCGCATCAGCCGCATCATGGGGATCGTGAATGGGACGACGAACTTCATCCTGACGCAGATGGCGGAGGGCGGGGCGGAGTTCGAGGAGGCTCTGCAGGAGGCGCAGCGGCTCGGGTATGCGGAGCCGGACCCGACGAACGATGTCGAGGGGTTCGACGCCGCCTTCAAGCTGGCGATCTTAGGATCGATAGCCTTCGAGAGCCGGGTGCATGTGGAGGACATCTACCGCGAGGGCATCGCCAAGGTCGGCGCGCGGGACATGGAGTACGCGCGGCAGTTGGGCTACGCCGTGAAGCTGCTCGCCATCGGCGCCGACGTGGACGGCGCGCTGGAGATGAGAGTCCATCCCACGCTGCTGCCGACCGGGCATCCGCTGGCCGCCGTTGGCGGGCCGTTCAACGCGATTTTCGTTCGGGGCAGCTCTGTCGGAGAGGTGATGTTCTACGGCCAGGGAGCGGGCACCATGCCTACCGGCTCCGCCGTGGTGGGGGATATCATCGACGTTGCGAGGAACATCCGGTCCGGCGCGACGGGGAGGGTCGCCTGCACCTGCTTCGAGGGCCGGCACGTGAAGCCGATGGATGAAGTCACGACGCGGCACTATCTGCGGTTGCAGGTGGCCGACCGGCCGGGCGTCTTGGCGGCGATTGCGAAGGTGTTCGGCGAGGAGGGGGTCAGCCTCTCCTCGGTTCTGCAGATGGACGCCTCGGGCGAGACGGCCGAGATCGTGTGGCTCACCCACCCGGCGCAAGAGGGACGGATGCGGCGGTCGCTGGCGCGCCTGGAGAAGTTGGACGAAGTGGACCAGATCAGCAGTTGGATCCGGGCGGAGACGGAGGACTGAGGGGACGACGATGAGCGGAGAAGTTGGGTGGCCGGGCGTCATTGAGGCCTATCGCGAGTTCCTGCCGGTAACGGAGGGGACGCCGGTGATTACGCTGCGGGAGGGGGACACCCCCCTGCTGCCGGCGCCGAAGCTGCAGGAGCGGATCGGGCTGCCGCTTCCCCTCTATCTGAAGTACGAGGGGGCGAATCCCACGGGATCGTTCAAGGACCGCGGGATGACGATGGCGGTCTCGAAGGCGCTGGAGGAGGGGCGGAAGGCCGTCATGTGCGCCTCGACGGGCAACACGGCCGCCTCGGCGGCGGCCTATGCGGCGCGGGCGGGGATCGAGTGCATCGTCGTGCTTCCCATCAAGTACATCGCCATGGGCAAGCTGGCGCAGTCGGTGATGCACGGGGCGAAGGTGGTGGCGATCGAGGGGAACTTCGACGACGCCTTTCGGATCGTGGTGGAGGTGACGAGCCACTACCCGGTGCAGCTCGTCAACTCGATCAACCCCTATCGGATCGAGGGGCAGAAGTCGGGGGCGTTCGAGATCTGCGACCGGCTGGGCGAGGCGCCTGCCTACCACGCCATCCCGGTGGGCAATGCGGGGAACATCACGGCCTATTGGAAGGGGTACAAGGAGTATCACGAGGCGGGGCGGAGCCGACGTTTGCCGAAGATGCTGGGGTTTCAGGCGGAGGGAGCGGCCCCGATCGTGCGGGGGGAGCCGGTGGCCGACCCTCAGACCATTGCGACGGCGATTAAGATCGGAAATCCGGCGAGCTGGAAGTCGGCGGTGGCGGCCAGGGACGAGTCGGGCGGCCTGATCGGCACGGTCACGGACGCAGAGATTCTGGAGGCGTACAAGATGCTGGCGAGCATCGAGGGGGTGTTCGTCGAGCCGGCCTCGGCCGCCTCGGTGGCGGGCGTGGCAAAGCTCGTCCGGGAGGGGTATTTCGTGCGGGAGATGGAGTCCGGGATCCCGGAGGATGCCTCCGTGGTCTGCATCCTGACCGGCCACGGATTGAAGGACCCGGACTGCGCCATCGCGGCGGCGGAAGAGCCGGTCAGCGTCGATGCGACGACGGAGGCGGTCGTGGACCTGCTGGGGTTGAGGCAAGGGGTGGCGGTTTCGGCCTAGATCGAGCGCAAAACGGTATTGCACGCATGATAAGCAGAGAGGCAGGAGACCATCTCCTGCCTTTCGAATGGCCTAGATGGGCGTTCGGTATCTCTGAGATGGGGATGACAATGGCTCAACCACTGCTCGAAACCAACTTCCCGGATGTACCGCTCCTTGCCCGCGGCAAGGTCCGCGACATCTACGACCTCGGCAGCCAGCTTCTGATCGTGGCGACGGATCGTATCTCGGCCTTCGACGTGGTGATGCCGAACGGGATTCCGGATAAGGGCCGGGTGCTGACGCAGATGTCGCTGTTCTGGTTCGATCTGACGGAGGATATCGTCGAGAACCACCTGGCGACGGCGGATGTCACGGAGTACCCCGCCTCGATCGGGAAGTACCTGGAGGTGCTGGCGGAGCGGAGCATGGTGGTGCGGCGGGCGGAGGTCGTGCCGGTCGAGTGTGTGGTGCGCGGCTATCTGGCGGGCTCCGGCTGGAAGGAGTATCGGGAGTCCGGGACGGTGTGCGGGATCGAGCTGCCGGCGGGGCTGAAGGAGAGCGACAAGCTGCCGCAGCCGATCTTCACGCCGGCAACCAAGGCGGAGTCGGGGCACGACATCAACATCACCCCGGGGGAGGCGATGGGCATTACGGGCGAGGAGACATATCGGGAGCTGGAGCGGACCAGCCTGGCGGTGTACACCAAGGCTGCGGACTATGCGCGACAGCGGGGGATCATCATCGCAGACACGAAGTTCGAGTTCGGGCGCGCCGGGGAGGCGCTCATTCTCATCGATGAAGTGCTGACCCCGGACTCCTCGCGATTCTGGCCGCTGGCGGAGTACCAGCCGGGGCGGTCGCAGAAGAGCTTCGACAAGCAGCCGGTGCGAGACTACCTGGAGTCGACGGGGTGGGACAAGAAGCCCCCGGCTCCTCCCTTGCCCCCGGAGGTCGTGGAGAGCACGCGCGCGCGCTATCGTGAAGCATTGACGCTGCTGACGGGGAGGGAGTTGGAGGGCTGAGGGGCTGGCCGGAGACACGATCTTACCGGGCCGCGCGCCGGGGTTTGCACCCTATCAAGGCAGCAGGGCAGGACGATGTCCTGCCCTGCTGTTCGTTGAGGAGGCATGGCAGTGAGGGTTACATTCTTGCCGGCGTCGGGGCGGGTCCCGGCGATTCGCTGCCTTTCCTGCCGTGAGTCCAGGCGTCGCGGCGCCTCAACCGGTCGGCACTGAGGACGGAGTCGATCTGATCCGTCATCTGCGCGTAACGGAGGGCGGCGTCTTCCATCTCGCGGGCGAGGAGGGAGGCCCGGGAGGGAGAGTCGATTATTCTGGAGTTGGGTGTCCTCATGGTGTGTCCCCGTTCGGTGTCGCCATGTATATAGACGCATGATCGGGGCGAATAGTTTCCGGGTCCTTGGGGAAAAGGGGCGACACCGACGCAAGTCGGGGAGTGGCCCGCGCCGCTAGAAGCCCAAGGCGCCGTACCCGGCGGCGGTCGCCCAGAGGGCGTAGAGGTTCGTCGCCAGCACGGACAGGACGGCGGCGGCGAGCCCGAGCTTGGCCGCCCTCCCGTCGCCGAAGAGGGCGCTCAGGCCGCGGGCGGCGGCGAGCGATAGCAGCGGGAGGGTGCACAGCAGGAGGCGACCGCCGCTCGTCCCCATGCGCCAGTCCACCGTGAGCAGATTCCACCAGAGGCCCGCCAGGACGAGAAGTGCCGCGCCCGCCCAAAGCAGGAGTGCGGCGACCTCAGCGGCCGGGAGCTGGAGCCGCTTCCGCCGCAGGCACAGGAGCAGGAGGCCGCCCAGCGAAAGCACCGAGAGGCCCCCGAAAAAGCAGAGGAGGAGGTCCACCCGCGCGTGGGAGGTGATGGCGTCCACGGGAATGAAAGAGAAGAGGAAGATGCGGGCCGGGAGCGCCTTGAGGAGGAGCGTCCGCTGCTCGGCGGGGAGTTCGAGCAAGGGGGCGTGGAACGGGTAGACGAATGGGCTTCCGTACAGGATGCTCTTCCTAAGGAACCACCAGCCGCCGACTACCGCGACGAGCGCGAGAACGACGCCGATCCGTGCCAGGCGCCGCCGCCACGGTCCCCCCTGCGGCTCCACCGCCAGCACCACGCCGGAGAGGAGCACCAGGGAGAGGGCCGTCTCCTTGACGTTCATCGCCAGCCCGAGCACCAGGCCGAGCACCAGCACGTCTCTGGGCGCGGCGCCGAAGCGCATGATGCGCGCCCATTGCCAGGCGGTGCCGGCGAAGGCGACGCCCAGGAGCGCGTCATTGTTGATGACGCTGTTGACGTAGGTGAACATGGGCGTGAAGGCCGCCAGGGCCGTCCCTGCCAGACAGACGGCCGGCGCCTGCGGGAAGACCATTCTCGCTGTCGCCCAGGCGAAGAGCAGCGTCAGGGCGCCAAGGAACACGGAGAACAGGCGAACCGGGCGCACGGGTCCGGGGACGGTGAACGCCAGGGTTTCCCCGCTGCTGGAGTCAA
>Ga0307377_10002819_pt1 | contig 20177 bp, 24 predicted proteins | sample TR3MG_FD_202535 | JGI IMG/M metagenome (GOLD analysis project Ga0307377, IMG submission 202535) | Soil microbial communities from Risofladan, Vaasa, Finland - TR-3 | ecosystem: Environmental > Terrestrial > Soil > Coastal area > Acid sulfate soil | place: Finland: Risofladan, Vaasa | collected... | reverse complement strand
CATAAGAGAGATAATACCCTCCACCACATCTCTCACTCTCTCACTGTTAGGCAGACCGACTTCCTCAGAAAAGCGTCTCATAGGGCTGATCACCCGATGGGGCGTTTTTCTATGTGATACATAATGGTACTCTACTGCCCGCGCTGCGAGGATTACGTAAATCTGCAAGACGTTCATTGCACCGAAGATAACGCAACCTACTACCAGTGCGAGAACTGTTTCATGGTGCTGTGCTTCGAGAAACTCTGCTGCAATATGTTTGACCTTGACATGGAGGAGAATATAGAATGAAATGTCAGTTCTGCAAACAGGACGTAAAAGCATGGGATAGGAAGCGGAAGTCCTACATAATAGCATCGAAGCACATCGGCCACACCAAAGACGGTAACGACATAGTTCACGTCCACGGCCACATATCAAATACAAACGAGATGCGCATGCTCGTCCGCAATATAATAAAAGAATGCAAGCTCACTGAATTCTTCATGGAGGTAAGTACTTGAAGACCCTTGCCGTCTGCATGATAGTATACAACGAGCAGGAGCTGATCAAATTCACACTCCCTCAGGTCATCCATCATGCCGACCAGATCATAATAATAAACGGCTCACCGTTCGGGCCGTCTACCGATAACACAAAGCAGGAAATAAGCGAGGTTATAAAAAAGTACCCGTCATCACTGAATGGTTCCAAGATAATATACCGGGAAGGAACTTACGGCGAGCTGTTCAATTACAACAAGTCATTCAATTCCGTAATGCGGAACGAATATCTAAAACACGTTACCTGCGACTTCATTCTGCAGCTTGACGCTGACGAGTTCTGGTCGTTCGAAGACCTGGAGTTAATAAGAGAAACTATCAACGATCCTGCCAACTCAGACATAACCGGAATCAATACCGGAAACATCCACTTCTACGGTGACGTATTCAACTACATCCCGAAGCTCGGCGTTAACATGCATCACCGCATAGTAAGAAACATCCCAACCGCATACTACTCAGACTCCCGGCCCAATTCAATACTCTACATGGGGAACCATCAGGCGGTAGCTACTACCAGAACATTCCTCGAGCTTAAACAAGTAAAGTGCTTCCACGTTGGCCATGCCCTTCCCTGGGATGCCTACAAACGAAAACAGTCAAAATTCTTCTACAAGAACTACGCCCGGAACTGCTGGAACGTAAGGTCTGAAGAAGAGCTCGATGCCCTTACAGAACAGCGAGACTTCACCAATCCAAAACTTAAACCATACAAAGGTTCCTATCCCGAATACATGCAGGAAGCCATAGACATTAAACACCCGTTCTTCGAGCCACGGCTATGAACTTAAACTCCCTAAATCCAAACAAGGAATACAAGATACGGCTCAGTGATGTAAAGATGCCGGGAGAAGAAGACATGATAATAACACTGCTCATACCGACACGAAAACGACCAGACATAATGCAGAGAATCTGGAATTCTGCAAATGAAACGGCATCAAGCCCTATCTCACTGCAGATATCATTCTTCATAGATGCAGACGACAGGGAATCGATAGCCAAGCTTTCCCTTATGATGTCAAGGGAACGTGATAAGTATCCTGACAGCAAAAGGATAACAGGTGTCGTACACAAAAGACTTCTCATCGGCAGCGATATGTGGAACCACGCATACCGCGGATCTGAAGTTACTGGAGATATAGTATTCTACGGATGCGATAACGCAGTGTTTAAGACAAAAGGATGGGATGAAACGATACGTGAAGAATTCCGTAAAGTTCCAGACAGGATACTCTACGTTCACGGAAAAGATGGTGTGCGGAAAGATGATCTAGGAACAATGGGCTTCATCCACAGGAACTGGATTAACGCAGTCGGGTTCGTAACGCCTCCCTATTTCATATTCTATAAAGCAGACAGGTGGCTTACAGATACTGCCAAGAAAATAGGAAGGGATGTATACCGGGAAGACATCCTGATAGAACACACGCACTACGCAGACAAGACCGCTAATGACGAGACGTGCCATGAAAGAAACGATATGTTCAAAGGTGGAGCAGACTACACCCTTAATAAATATGACGTATACGACAACAGGATAACATCACGAAAAGACGAACTTCCCGCTTCCGTACTCCTAACCCGTTTCATTCAGGACTACTACAGATGATATCCATTCTATGCCCTACCCGCAAAAGACCTGATAACATGACCCGGCTTTACCAGTCAATATTAGATACGGCAGCAAACTCAAAAGCCATAGAGCTTATTTTCTACATAGATACAGATGATCACGAATCACTCGCCCGGGCAGGAAGAATGAGTGCATACCTGAAAGATATAAAAGTAACATACATAAAAGGAGCTCGTATACTCCTATCCCAGATGTGGAACAAATGCTACGGTATATCTTCCGGTCAAATAATCGGTTTCATTTGTGACGAAGCTGTGTTCCGTACCAAGGGATGGGATGTAAAAGTAACAGACACCATAAATTCATACGATGACAGGATAGTTCTCGTCTACGGAAGAGACGGTATACAGGACCACAGGGAGTTCGGGGCATATTTCTTTGTTCACCGGAACTGGCCGGAAACAATAGGATACCTCGCTCCGCCATACTTCTCATGCGACTTCAACGATTCCTGGCTAAACGAAGTTGCTAAAAGAATAGGACGGCACAAAAGAATCGACATGTTCATAGAGCACATGCATTTCGCTAAAGGGAAAGCAGTCAAAGACGAGACCAGCAAAGAAAGAATAAAGAGAGGAAAGTTCGATAACGTAAGAGCCCAGTACACTGCATTAGCACCGCAACGAACAGAAGACGTTGCAAAACTTCTAAGGTTCATAGATGACTACAGTAGCCCTCATCAATCCTGCAGATAACAGTTCAATAGAGCCTATGGTGTATCCACCGCTCGGTCTGCTCTACATAGCATCCATCCTTGAAAGAAACGGATACAGGGCAATACTCTATGACCTAAGAGAAGACAGCGATATACACAGGATAAAAGAACACGACATATACTGCTTCACCGCAACAACTTCCCAGATAAACCAGACGGTAAACACATCACGATACCTCCGCAGAATATACAAAGACAAGTTCCACATAATAGGAGGCCCACATGCAAGCTTCATGGCAGAAACCCTTACAGATACATTCGATGTAATCATAATAGGTTCCGGTGAATATGCAGTCCTAAGCGCAATCCTTTACAGGAAGCCTGACATACTGTCAATGCCACTAACCAGTCTCAATGACATCCCCTTCCCGTCCAGACACTTAATGAAACCTGAACACATAGCAACCAACTTACTCTGGGAAGGACACAGATACGGAACAGGTCCTATTGCAACTACCATAACAGCAAGCCGTGGCTGTCCACACAAATGCTCATTCTGTGCAAACATACCGCGCAAAGTACTCCTTCGAGATCACGGTGACATAGCTTCCGAAATAGAAGAGCTGCAGAAAACCTACAACTGCAATCACTTCCGCTTTCTTGACGACAACCTACTGCTCAACAAAAAATGGTTAAGAAACCTATCTGAAGAACTCCACGACCTCCGTATAGAATTCAGATGCTCGGTAAGGTCAGACTCTCTAGATGAAGAGTTCTGCGATATGCTTGACTACGCCGGATGTAAAGAAATAGGGTTCGGCGTTGAATGCGCTGACGACAGAGTTCTTTCAGCTATTGATAAAAAAGAAACGGCAAGCGATCACGCAAATTCTATAGCACTTGCAAAGAAATACAAGTTCAAGACCAAAGCATTCTTCATGGTAGGCCTGCCGTTTGAAACAGAGGATACCATAAAAAAGAATAAACACTTTATCTCAACTGTAAAACCTGATAAAGTAATAGTGACACTCTTCACTCCATACCCCGGCTCAGACATATTCGACAGCCCGGACAAATACGGAGTAAGGATACTTACCAAACACTGGAACAGATATGTACAGACAAGCCCTACAAGATCAATCATAGAAACCAATTATGGCAAACCAAAAGACTTCGAAAGAAGACACATGGAAATGATAAGGTTCATATCGTGAAACCTGTTCCGATATTCATAATAACCTGCGATAGACTTGGCGTACTTTGCTCTGTCATTGATTCATACACATGTCTTGATCACGTAGAAGATATAATAATCCACGACAACGGCTCCACCTTCCCGCCAACTATCTGCTACCTTGAACGGCTTTCACGTTCCGGCTTTCACGTATATTACAACCAGAAAATAACCAGAAAGGAAGACTTGAATAGCGTAAATATAACAATACATAGATACTTTAACGAAAGACCTCCGTCAAACTACATCGTAACAGACTGCGACATAGAAATTACAGCACCAAAAGACATACTCAGAATATATTCAGAAATACTTGAAGAGCTTCCATCCTGCAACGTAGTAGGTCCGATGCTTGACATATACGACATCCCAGACCACTACCCCAAGAAAACAGAAGTAACGGGAAGACATCTGATGCAGTTCTGGAACAAGAAGGTGAAAACAGTAAACGTATCAAAACAAATAAGATACATAGATGCCCGCATAGACACTACTTTCGGTATGTACCGGGCTGGCTCAAACTTTATCCGTCACCAGCTTGGCATACGAACACACGCTCCCTACATTGCAAGACACCTCGACTGGTACATAAATCCAAACAGCATTACGCCTGACCAGTTATGGTATGCAAAGAACTGCTCTAGAGACATAAGCAACTGGAGCCTGCTATGAACATAGACCAGTTAAAGTACGATCCAAGAATAAAAGACAGGTGGGATTGCTTTGTAAGCGATACACACAAAGCAGTCTACCTCAATATTCCAAAGAACGCATCGACATCATTCGAAAGAACGCTTCCACTTGATGGATTCGTTGAATACTGTGTAATGTCTCACAACAAACTGAGAAAGGGGATTTATTATGGAATATAATTCCAAGATGCAAGTTCTGCGTGGCAATACTGAGAAAAGATTAATGACTATGACGCAAGCTGAATTTGAATTCAAGATGAGATTCAGGCCAAGGGGCCATTGCTATGTTAATCACGAAAAAAAACAAATGTTCGTCTCTATTCCAAAAACAGGTTCTACGTCATCAAATGAATTACTGAGAAAGCACGGATTTATAATTGCAGATTATCTCACACATCCTGAACTGCACAGTTACTACACGGCAGTAGTTCTGAGAGATCCATACCAGAGATTTCTTTCCTTAAGCAAGAAGTACAGGTATATATTTAGAAGTGATGATTTATCTACAAGGAGAGAGATGATGATAAATCTTCTTACGTCAATACAGGTTTCAGGAAAAAAACTAGACATGCATTACTGTAAAGCGGTCATTCTCTTGAGCGATAAAAACCGCGATATAATTCCGGTAAACAAATACATTAAACTTGAGAACATACATGAGCTGCCATGTGCATTCGGCATAGAAGAGCCAATCAAACATCTAAACCAGAACATAAAGTTCAAGAAAATTGCAATACAGTTCTTTGACGAAAATAAAGATTTAAAAGAAATGGTAGTAGATACATACAAAGAAGATAAGATATTATATAACAGCGTATTCGGAGGATCTTTCTAATTACGTACTTCAACACATACAGCGAACTCACCAGACCGGGAAAACCTGAAGCAAAAGCATGGCTCATGGGTCAGCTTAAGTATGGAGACACAGTATGCGCAATCGGATATGCTTTCGGCCTAAAGTCATTCAGAGCTATCAAGGATATATTCAGCTTCGAGGGAAATGGAAAAAAAGTACATCCTATAATGCCCGTAAGAGATCAGCTTGACACATTGAGAAAGCATCAGGTAAGATTTCCAACTGCAGTAATTGACATCGGTGGTGGCAGGGGAGATCTGTCATTAGCTCTAAGCTATTACGGAATACGGACAGAAATGATAGAACCATCACCTGACGTATTTAAAATGGTAGCAGAGACAAGGGAGCTTTTCGACATGAAAGAAGTTAAGCTGTCACTGCAGAACTGCACATTACATGAATCTCTCATTAACACCATGTACACAGGAACATGGGATACGATAGTGTTTTCTGAATCAATAGAGCACATAGAGGAAGAAGAATTCAACAAGTGCTTTCCAATAATAGAACGCATGCTCAGGAAAAGTAAAGGTATGCTCATAATAGTAAACTGGATAGACTTTCACCCTATCCGAAAGCAAAAACCAGATCACATCAGAGCTATAAACGATAAACTCTATGATGAAATAAGCAAAGGAAAAGAAGTAATATTCAGGAAGGGATCTCACCTGGTACTTCAATACTAATGGAGGACAACATGAACATAGGATTTATGGGACTCGGAAAACTTGGACTTCCATCTGCTCTCGCAATAGAAAGCAAAGGATACAGCGTTGTCGGTTATGACCCGGACCCGAAAGTAAAGGAAACGCTCGAAACGAAAACATTACCATACAAGGAAGAGGGAGCGCAGGAATTACTGTCAAAAACAAACATAAAAATAGTAAGCGTTCCTGATCTGGTTTCCTCATCCGACATAATATTCGTTCCCATCCAGACTCCGCACGACCCTCGTTACGAAGGAGTAACGCGCATACCAAAAGAACGTGTAGACTTCCACTATGGATTTCTCAAAGACGGAATAAAGGAACTGTCAGGCCAGATAGAAAATCTCGGAAAGGACAAAGTGGTAATAATAATATCAACAGTCCTTCCGGGAACAATACGCCGTGAGATACTTCCACTCATAGGCTCTCATACAAAACTCTGTTACAACCCGTTCTTCATAGCAATGGGTACTACCATCCCTGACTTTCTCAATCCTGAATTCGTTCTCTTCGGAGTGCAGAGTCACGCAGCAGCAACTATGGCAGAAATATTCTACACAACCATTCACGATAAACCGTTCTATAAAACATCCATAGAGAACGCAGAACTCATAAAAGTCGCATACAACACCTACATAGGAATGAAGATAGCATTTGTAAACACACTTATGGAAATCTGCCACAAGTCTCCTGGCTGTAACGTAGATGAAGTAACATCAGCCCTCAAGCTAGCAACAGATCGCCTGATAAGTACACGTTACTTAGATGCCGGAATGGGAGACGGTGGTGGCTGCCATCCACGCGATAACATAGCACTGTCATGGCTATCCCGTGAACTCAATCTCAGCTATGACTGGTTTGAAAGTGTAATGATGGCTCGTGAGAAACAGACTGAATTCCTGGCAGACCTCATCATGGAAAAGAATGTTCCCGGCGACACAGTATACATCCTCGGCAAATCATTCAAGCCGGAAACAAACATAACAGTCGGAAGCCCATCTATCCTTCTCAAAAACATACTGGAAGAACGTGGCGTAAACGTAATCATGTACGACCACCTCATAGATAAGTTCGACCTTCCAGACTTCCAGACAGGCGTATACTTCATAGGAACCAAACACGAAGAGTTCGCTTCCTTCTCATTCCCCTGTGGCTCAACAGTAATAGATCCGTGGGGATACGTAGCTGACAATAAAAAAGTAACAATAATAAGAATAGGAAGAGACTAATGAAAAAACTTCACATCCTATCTCCTTCCGATACATCCGGAGCAAACGCAAATTTATGGCAGGACTACTGGGTAAAAAAAGATCTCGAAAGGGAATTTGCATCTCTCGGATACACAATAGTAAGTAACAACGGAGACATCGACCTGTTTCTGTTCGGAACATGGAGCCCGCACGAAAGATTCCTTTCAGCGCCATACAAGTTCATGTGGTTCTTCAGTCACCCAAGACTACTCACAGAACCAAAGTGGATGTCATTTCAGAAACAGTTCAGGCATATATGGACAGTATCAAAAAAACTAACTCTTGAACCTTCATTCTTCAGCGTTCCGGTCTCCCTGTTAATAGGCGGTACTTCAAAAACATACAGCCCTCCGTCAAAAGACCCGGAATACGATATAGTGCTAATGGGTAATGCTTCAAAGCCAAGACGTGTCAGCATTATGAAAGAATTAATAAAGAAAAAAAAGTACAAGATAATGATAGCTGGCGGTGGATGGAACAAGAAACTAACTACCGAAGAACTAGACAGAATAACATACGTTCCATACTTTCCAAACGAACAGTATTCAGAATTCTATAATAAAGGAAAGGTAACATTCTTTGCGGGCCATCCCGACATGCTTGAGTACGGAATGGTTCCACCAAGAGTCTATGACATATACGCATGCAGTGACTGTCTGTGCATGTGCGAGCTTAACGCAGGATTAAAAGAGATATCTAAGTATATAACCAATTTCGTCTATGACGATGAGCTTATATGCAAGATAGATTATTACATACAAAACAGAGATGAGTCATTGACCATATCACAGAAAGTCAGAGAAGCAGTTTACGGAAACACCTTAAAAATAGTAGCAGCAGAAATGAATAAGGAAATAAAACAATGCCATCCATAGAAAGATACACGCTAGAGCACTACGTCCGTCTCATTAACTCAAACACTAATTTCTCTTTAGCCAGATACTTTGACGGAGAGTGGAATATCATTACCGGAAGGCGAGGCCTGCCAGACAGGACAGGGGGCGGCCATCTTTACTTCCCACGCCTAAGAAGAGATCTTTACGAATCTATTGTAAAGCCTCACACAGATCCACAGTACTATTACGGAACATGGTACAACATAGCATTGAGCGGTCATTACTCATCTCAGTTCTGCATAGACAATAACGTAAAGATAAAGTGGTATAACGGATACATCATGCACAGTTCTTCAATGGAAGGACAACTGTTCCCGCTTATAAAAGCTTTAAGAAACAGGGAAATAATATTTGTAGGTCCGGAGTCATTAAGAAATGCAGAGTCACTCTTCCCGATAAAGCATTACATTCCAATAATAGAACGTGACTGCTATACCCAGAAAGACGATATGGTAAAGCGTACCATAAAAGTATCGACTAAAGATTCTGTAATATTAGTTCATGCATCTCTTGCCGGAAAGGTTGTAGTGTACGATCTCTTTAAATCTCTTGGAACTAAATGCACCATAATAGATGCTGGCTCAATCTGGAACATATTCTGCGATAAAGCTAACATGCGTGGCTGGTGGAAAAAACTTAAAGACAGCAATCCTAAAAGATTCAAGCTGCTGTATAACTCAAACCTTGGAATATACTGACATGGATCTGTGTAAAACTCCAAATATAAGAAGTCCAAAGCCATCCTTCACCATCATAGAAGACGGTACTGCAAAAGTAACCGGCTACAATAACTACGTCATAACAAAAGATGACCTCATCCCAGACAATATAAACAAGAACGCTTTCAAGTATGACAAGCTGAAAGGATACCTTACACCTGCAAGATTGACAGGAAAATCAGTACTTGATATAGGGTGCGGAACAGGTTTCTGGTCAATCCTTGCATCACGTAACGGTGCAGACTGCGTAACAGCCATAGACATAGACGCATCACACATAAACACGATGAACGATGCCATCTACTACTTCAATATAAAAAACATAAACGGTTCCGTAACAGATATAAAGAACTACTCAATAAGACACGACATCGTTCTCGCCCTCGCCATAGTTCACTGGATATATTCATGCACTACAGTAATGAGCTCTCTTGAAAACATGATCAACCACCTCCGTAGCCTTACCGGAGAATTCATACTCATTGAATGGATAGGTCCGGACGACAGCGCGGTTAAATCATTCGGCCACCTCACCTACAACGAACGTCTCACCGACAAAAAGTACACCCGTGAAGAATTCCTTAAAGCACTCAGCTATCATTTTCCAAACTGCAAACTAATAGGCGAAGGCTCACGGCCCGGAAGGGAACTCTATTATGCGCATGTATAGATCGGGTACATCAGAAGCGTACATCGGAAACAGCAACCAGTACGTATTAAAGAAAAGACGGTTCGAGAAGTATCCCGGCTGCGACTGCCTTACCCGTGAACTCTACTGGCTCCAGGAGCTTAAAGATTTCGATCGTGTTCCTAAAGTCCTCGACACGTTTGCCAACGGCTACGTACTTCTCACATTCATAGGAGAGCGTATCTCTCAATACAACATCCCGAGTGACTGGAAAATACAGATGGCTCACATACTCACTACCCTGAAGAAATACAAATGCTGTCACAACGATATCAAACCAGACGATATACTCATACTAAACGGAAAGATAAATCTCACTGATTTCGGTTGGGCAACCAGAACAGATGAACCAATCCCATCAAACTGGCCGAAATGCATTAACGATCTAGTGCGAAAACCAAACGAACCGTTTGATGACGCACGTTCATTTGACAGGTCAATAAAGCTTGTACTGAGTGGTGAAAAATATAGAAGTTCTCCATGCATAGATACTTAACACTGACTAAAGTCAATTCAATCATCATTTTTTACTTGACAGAATACAGTGCATAGACAATAATCAAAGCAGAGGGATTTGTTCCATGAGCTCACCTAAAATGCAGTATAGTAAAAAGGTTATTGAAGACACACTGGCTCTCCTTTATCTCAATAAAGGCGATCTGGTGAAAACTTCCGAACAGTCTGGAATAAGCATTTCAGAAATCCAGAGGATGAAGAAGGAAGCGTTCCGCATCAACGATATAGTAAGAGTAAAGCAGTCAAAGGAATTCCTTGAAATAGGCCACAGCTTCCTCATTAAGCTAATCAAATCAAGAGAGTTCAAGGAACAGGTAAAGGCAGCTCCCCTGAAAGAAGTAACAGACTTCGTGATAAAACTAATAGATAAATTGAAGGAATACCAGGAGTCTCTCGGAATCATGGGCTTAAAGCTTGAAGATGTAAATAATGATTCAGATGAAGATTCTGTCGGCAAATCAAGAAAGCCTGAAGAGCTTGGAAAGTTTTCTCTTGTCGGTCAGCTTGAAGAAAAAGAAAAATCAAATGAAGTAAAAGAGATAATTCCACCGCAAAACTCAGCAGAAGAAGAAGTCAATATCTTCGATATACAGTAACTATGCCACAAGCAAATGCCGGTAACATAGTTCAGAAAGTATCAGAAGCAGAGAAGATAAGACGCGCTCGAGTCAACATCAACGACTACATGGAGTACGTCTTCGACATAGAGCAAGCCGATCTTCACCGACAGTGGCACGATTTTATACAGTCAAAGAAATGGTCGATGATACTTGCTCCCCAATTCCACGGGAAATGCGAAGTCGGAGAAACATTAATACAGCTTTCTAGCGGAGAACTAAGGGAAGTAAGAAGCATAAAAAAGCAGGAATCAATAATTTCATACAACATAAAAACCCATTCATTTGAATCAGATATATGCTCAAGCGTTTCTTCTAACGGATTGCATAGAATATTTGAAGTATCAACAAAATCAGGAAGGACAATTAAGTGTACGTCAAATCATCCGTTCTATACTTTTTCAGGATCATGGAAAAACGCAGAACTTCTTTCAGTAAATGATTTCATTCCTGTTGCAACTGGAGTTCATTTCAGTCCGGTGCAATCAACTAATCCAGATCATATTTTTATCGGATACATGATTGGTGATGGTTCATGCTCGCATCCGCCTTCATTTACAAACAAGGACACATCGATTATTAATCACTTTAAGGAAATATGTAACAGCCTTGGCATAGGATACAGTACGCAGGAAAAAATATACAGATGCACTCTTCGTCAACCTTCCGAAAACATTCTAAAACTATTTTCTCTATACGGTAAAAATTCCTACACAAAATCAGTTCCATCAAATATATTCCGACTTCCACTGCATCAGCTTTCAGAGTTCATAGGCGCTTACTTTGCATGTGACGGAACAGTTGACAAGAACAGGCTTGAAATATCATTCTCATCGGTAAGTAAAAAATTACTGGAAGACATATCAACCCTTCTCCTGCGTTTCAATATAGTTTCAGTCCTGAAATTAAAAAACGGAACATACAACGGCAGGCGACATGTTTCATGGAGACTTTCTGTCCGTGGAGATATGGTACTTCTATTCAGACAGAATATAAAATTCAAGGGAGAAAAGAACAATGTCCTTGACGATATTTGCAACAAGCTAAACAATAGAAAATTTTCGAGAAGCTGGATTAATGTGGTTCCGCCTGAATGGAGATCTTATTTAAAGCATACAAGAGATTGGTATAGTGATCGTTCCGAAAAAAGCAGTGGTCATTTTGGAACAACCGGCAATGGTAACGATATAAAAGTTGCTAAGTATGCAGCATGGCTTGAGGAAAATGATCTTCTTTTGCAAAAATTAAATGCACCTATATTCTGGGACAGAATAGTATCTGTAAACATACTTCCACCTGAAGAAACGTATTTCATATCAGTTGAGAAAAATAGAAATCACATAACAAATGATTTCATAACTCACAATTCAACCCAGATAACTCTCGGCATCCCAACCTTCGGTCTCGGTAAGAACCCAAACCTCCGATTCGGTATCGTCAGACAGTCAGAGCCAATGGGCCACTCCGCAATCTCAGCCATTAAAGAAACAATAGAAGAGAACGGAAGATACCACACGGTTTTTCCGCACGTAATTCCAAACAAGAAACTGAGCTGGAAACTCGACCGTCTTACCGTTGTACGAGACCGTACAGACGAATCTCCATCTATCCACTCAATGGGAATAACATCAGCCCCGTCCGGTAGAAAAGACTGGCTCATGTTTGACGATCCATGCACCTACGTTAACTCCATCTCCCAACCCAGACAACGGCAGTCAATCATAGACAACTCATGGACTCCATTTAAAAACCTTCTCGGTCCGAACGGAAGAATGACTTACATCTGCACTCCATACCACGAAGCAGATCTCACCGGAGTACTCCGCAAGCACAAGGTATTCGCAGGCGCTGTATTCGCAAAAGGCATAAACCGTAACTTCGATCCGATCTGGGAAGAAGTCTGGCCACGGCAAGCCCTCATGGACTGGTTCGAAACAGAAATAAACCCAAGAGAATTCTGGCGGGCATTCGGCCTTGAAACAGTAAGCGCAGATGAACAGCTCATAACAGTCGACCAGCTCACAGCATTAAAGGTTCCGTTTTTCAAAATACCGGAAACATGGCACAAGTTCACCGGAGTCGACCTTGCCATAGCCAACACCAGAAGAGGTGCAGATAATAAAAGGACATCAATATTTACCATAGCGGTAGATCCTGAAACTAAATACAAGTACACGGTAGACATCCGTTATGGTAAGTTTTCATCTCCTGAAACAGCCCGGCAGATAGTAGAAGTAAGCATGGAGCACAAGCCACAGCTCATCTACGTTGAATCAAATAACTACCAGTACGCATTGCAGGAATGGATAGCGGTATCAGGCATTCCCGGATCATCAGAAGCATCACAGAAAATACAGCCGTACTTCACCGGATCTGAAAAGACAGATGCAAGCATAGGACTTCCAGGCCTTGCCGGAGAATGTTCACGCGGAATGTGGCGCATTCCATCAGACATGGAAGACCACAGCGGAACATGCAAATGCGGAACATGCCAGTGGATAAGAGAATTCACCACCTATCCCGTTGCAGAATTCAGTGACGTACTAATGGCATCATGGATGTCGATGAGAGCTGCCAACAGCTATTCATATGAACCGCAAGTAATATTCATAGGAGCCGGAGGACACCGGAAAAGGAGAATGATGTATGAGATTCCTTGATCGATTCAAACCCAAAACAATACAGCTCATCACCATGCAGATAAAAATATTCGAAGCCGGAAAGTCTATAGAGGTAGGACCGCAACACAAGTTCCATTCCATAACAATAAAGTCTCATCCATCAAACGTAGGCATGCTATTCATAGGGAACATTGACGTAAACGTAACAAACTCCATAGCAATAGACGTAGGAGAAGCAATCTCCATAGACGTAGGAACAAACAGATATTTATCACCATTTTATATAACATCAAATGTATCTGGATCTCTCGTCCAGATTTTCGGAACCGGAGAATAAGTGATGGGAACACAGCTTATAAAGAGCAACAGGCAGATTATAGCTCCACGGCAGTTAGCGAAAGAATCAAAGACAACTCAGCTTGTTTCTCAGGAATACGCATTTCCAAGCGTACCTTCCGATATGGAAGAGCACATCTATACATATGCAAAGTACACATGGACTTACGCAAGTGTATACGTAATAGCTAACGCAGCAGCAGGTGTAGAGCTTAAGTTCTATGAAGGACTTGGAAAAGAAGCCAAGGAGCTTCCGGAAGACGAACTCAAAAAAGTTCTTCAGAACCCAAACCCGATCAATGACGAGTACGATATATGGGAAGCAACCTACTCATTCCTCGAACTAACCGGAAACGCATACTGGGAACTCGTCCGTGAGAACAACAAGATAAAAGAGATCTATCCGCTCCGTCCTGACCGCATGAAAGTTGTCGGAGATCCAAAGAAACTTGTCGGTAAATACATCTACACGATGAACGGAAGCGAAATAACATTCGAACCAAGCGAGATACTTCACTTCAGCTATTTCAATCCTATATCAGAGCTCTACGGTTTCTCTCCCATAACTCCCACAACCCAAACCATGACCATAGATCTCTACGCCCTTGCTTACAATAGAAACTTCTTCCGTATGGGCGCTCGTATCGGTGGTGTCCTTGAAACAGACAGGCATCTTTCAACTGATGCAATAGACCGTCTCGAAGAATCATTCGGTTCAAGGTACGGAAGCTATTCAAATGCATGGACAACTGCCGTACTTCAGGAAGGTCTTAAGTACAAAGAGATCTCACCAACTCACAGAGAAATGGCATTCATAGAACTTCGCAAGCAGGCCCGGGAAGAAGTGTTTGCTGCAATGGGAGTATTCCCTATCCTGTTCGGTCTCATGGAGCATTCCAATTACGCTACCGCTCACCAGCAAAAGAAACTGTTCTACGAAGGAACCATATCTCCTAAACTTAAAAAGACACAGAGCAGGATTACCAAGCTCAAACAGCTCGAAGGAAAAGAAAACATCAAGGCAAAGTACAACCTTGACGACATAGAAGCCCTCAAAGAAGAAAGGGAAGTTCAGGCAAAGATAGATGCGCAGTACACAGACTCCGGAATTAAAACTATAAACGAAATACGCGCAGAACACAAGCTTCCTCCTGTATCATGGGGAAATACATGGTGGCCACGAAAGGGAACACGGACTCCAATGGGAACGTCCTCTCACGTTGAAAGAACTCCGAGTGCAGACGGCCAGCCCATCAGGATATTCAATCAGGCAAGGATAACAAAGAACAAGGGGAGGTAGCTATGAAAAGTTTATTATTATTACTTCTTTGCGCTTCAGTACTTGCATCATGCACTGTCGGTCCCATGAAAACTATACGTCCTGACGGATCAGTTGAAGAAGGTGGCTGGTTCTCATTCGGTCAGCTCCAGACAGCAGATGGCTACAACACCATATATGTAAACAAGGGAGTTGGCGGAGACATGGAGATTCCAGTTCCGGGAACAGGCGGTTTCTCTGTATTTAAACTGTCATTCGGCTATCTCAACAGCACAAGAATGCTTCTCGCTCCAGACGCAACTATCGTTCTTGACGTTTCCATAGATATGTTCAATAAGGGAACCGGAGTTACCGACACCATGCTTTACGGACAGGAGGCAGTTACAGGTTACGCTGAATTCCTCGAAGACTCAAAAGATACAGATAAGGAAATAGTAATCGTTGAATAGCAACACAAATTAGTAACATAAAGGAATACCACTATGATTACTTTAAGATTTCTAGGCTGCAAGGGAGACAGGTCTCTTGTCAAGTCATCAGACTGCCAGGCAGATTCAACTGTAGTAGTTGACTCTCAAGGCAAGAGAATGATGCTTAACTGTGGCGAGGACTGGGTTGATAAAGTAAGCCTGCTCAATCCAGACATGATCTTCCTGACCTCTCCGGAACCGGAACACGCTTACGGCATAATGAAACGTGACAAGCAAAAAGTATGTGCCTATCCGGAAGACCACGAACCGCTATCAAAGCTGTTCAAGTATGACGCAACAGTTACAGAAAAATACAGCAGGGGATCTCTCGGTGACATAGAAGACGTTGAAGTAAACGGCTCGTCAGTCATGTTCAGCGTGTACGGAAAGACAGTCCTCTACGCACCGGAATTCTGTCCGGACGACCTAGAAGGTTTAAAGAAAGCAGATCTCTTCATAGGAAACGGCTATTCCTTCAAGGACAATATAACAACAGAAGGAACGTACAGCAAACGCCAATACGTTTCCCTGCTCAATCAGATCTCCCTCTGCAAGAAATACGGCGTACAGGAAGCTATCTTCACGGCATTCGGCAAGCAATGCGTACAGATGGGAAGAGACAGGCTCTACAAGGCAATCCAGCCTTACACCGATGGCATGGATGTTGTCCTCGCTTACCACGGCTATTCAATGGACATAGACGAGCTTGACGAAACCCTATCCGTTCGTCAGCCGTTCGGCTCTCCCGGCGGTAAACGCTTTATGCTCAAACACTTACTCCGCTTCATGCCACCTCACCAGACTTACGTAGAATGCTTCATGGGTGGCGGCTCACTCTTTTTCAAGAAAGATCCATCACCGCACGAAATAGTTTGTGACAGAGATCCGGAGATCTACTTCCTTTACAAGTACATCCAGACCTGCACAGACGAAGACATCGCAACCCTCGAACGATTTAACTGGAAGTCAAGCAAGAAACAGTTCGAACAATTAAAAAGCGAACAAAAGCAGTTCATGGAAAAGTCAGAGGGAGCTTTTGATTTCGGGTTCAACGATGATGAGAAACCGAAAGGCAGTTCTGGCGATAGCCAAACTCCCGATAAGGTTGATCATAATAAGTTGACACCGGGACAAAAGGAAAACAGCTCCAAGAGGTTTTACAGAATAATGTACTTGAAACGATTTTCAGATGTCGGTTTTATGAAAAGTTACAACGCTGTGTCAGACGGAAGAACGCATACAATATGTAAGCGTATTGCACCGGTCCGCGAAAGACTTAAAAATGTAGAAATAATGAACGACTCTTACGAAAACGCAATCAGGAAAGGTGATGCCAAAGACACCTTCCACTTCATCGACCCTCCCTATCCAAACGCTCAGTACCCGTGGAAATACCAGATAGATCCTGTTGCCATGCAGGAAATACTAAAGAGCATAAAGGGAAAGTTCCTGCTCACTTACGAAAAACAAGGTCGTAACATATTCACCGGATTCTATCAGCGCTTCATAAAACTTCGCAGCCAGGCTAATCCCTGGAGGGGGGTGATAAACAAGACAGAACTTCTCGTAGCAAATTATCCGTTTGACAACCGCAGCAAAGTAAGAGACGCTAAATAAAAAGGAGATGGCCATGATGAAAAAATGTTTACTACTCATTACCTGTTTATTTTTAATGTATGGCGTAAGCTATGGTGCTGATGCAACTCTGAACTTTTCATGGACGCATAACGTACCTGCAGACATAGCCCATTACACAATCAAGGAAATGTCAGGACCGCCAATAAGTATTGCAACAGGAGTTGAATACGATGTTCCCTTTACCTATCAGGGAAACCCGGTAGAGAACCTAACTCACAGCGAAGTAATAGTAGTTCCCGTTGAAGTTGAAACCTTAAAGTGCTATAGGGTAAGCGCTACAGATGTCAATGAAAACGAGAGCGGTGACAGTGACGAAGCATGCGCAACGATATTAATCGAAGATACCGTTCCTCCGTCAGACTGCACAAACTTCAACGTAGAGTTTAACGTAGCACCGGAGTAGATAAATGGAAACCCTTGATCCGCAGGTAGTAATAATAAAAGACGAAACAGTTGAAATATCAAACGATCTTTACCGGAAAATACTTTCCGAGATCTCAGTAGTCCTTGAGAGTAACGGAATGGACAGCTCTGCCGAAAATGGAGCTGAGTGGATACCAAAGAAACTCCTTAAACCAAAAAAGAAGGACGATGTAATAAGAAATACGGAGGTGAAGTAAATGCCTTGGTCTGTATTTAAAGATGTACCGCAAGCATTAAAGACTGCAGGACTCGACCTTCCGCAAGCTAACGTCTGGGCGAAATACTACGACCAGGGAAAGTCTGCAGACATGCAGTCTCCAGGTGGTTACGCCTGGACTATGTTCAAGAAAGCATATTTAAAGGAAGGAGATAAGTGGGTTCGCAAGGAACAGGAACAGAAGTCAGAAATAGAAATTCCATACGTTATGAAAGACGAAGTTCTCCTGCGGGAAGGTGAGGCAAACGGCATATTATACAGCGCCGAAGAGATAAAGCTTTCAATCCCGTACTTACAGCAAGAAATCCACGAAGGAGACGACCCCGAAGTCCGTCACAAGAACTCTGTCTTCTGCGACCATGACGACCTCGAAGAAGGAACGTGGAAATGGGTAGGTCACTTTGAAAACACACGATGGGATGAAGCAGATAAAGTCCTCAGGGCAGATATCTACCTTGCCGATGAACGTATCGCAAAACTCATCGACTATCAGAGACGTCAGGGTATAATGCGTTTCGGTATAAGTCCGCGCCTTTCCATCCAGGAAAACAATGCAAAGGCATCAAAGATAGTTTTCAAGGGAGTATCACTCGTTATATTCCCTGCCGGTGGTCCACAGCTCATGCTCGAAAAGAACGGACACTTCACATCTACAGCACCATTTTTCAAGATGGACGAAGAGCGAAGGGTAGTTTACGGTGTAGTTCTCGAACCATACTACATAGACTCTCAGGGCGACTGGTTCGATGAATTAGAGATAGAAAACGCCATGTACAAGTTCATGGAAGACTACCAGATCCTAACCGTACAGCATCAGGACCGTCTCGGCAGACAGACTCCAGTAATGTCAGACGAACTATCCAAAGACTGGGAATCACACTGGAACCTCGGAATAGCGCAAAACTTTATCGCTCCATGCGACTTTGAAATGTACGACCAGAAAATCAAGAAAGGCTCATGGGTAATGGCAGTAAAGGTGCGTAATGACAAGGAATGGCAGATGGTTAAGGAGTCAGGACTAACCGGGTTCAGCATAGGAGGCCTTGCAACTTAATATGACAATAAACAAAAAAGACTTGACAGGTTTAGATAATTATGATGTTACTATAAATAACACAAAAAATTATCTAGTATTGCGAATTTACTTACTATGACTTACAGTTTATCTTCAAGCGATAAAAACAAGCCAAGCTGACTTGCACGAATAACCCGTGCTTGTCGGCTTTTGTTTTTTTCAGGAGGTACATGAATGAATAAAGCAAGAAGAAGGAGAAACGTAGTAGTAAAAGAAGTAAGCTTGGTAGACCATCCGGCAACAAAAAAGAAATTTGTTTTCTTCAAGAGTGAAGAAAAGAAGGAGGTGAACAACATGGACGAAGAATTAAGCTTTGAAGATCCGAAGAAAGAAGCAGAGTTAAAGGGAAGCAAAGAAGAGATTCTGGAATCATTGAAAGAGTCAGAGAAGGAAAAGAAGAACCTTATCAAAGGCTCGATCAACTCTATGAACAAAGCATTATCAGACATTTCAAAGATGGCTGGTTTTTCATTCTCCCCATCGTTTAAACCAATGTCAGATGACGTTGCCCTAGAGTCAGAACCTACTCCAGAAGGTCCTCCTGTTGACGAAGTGGTTGGAGCATTCGATGCAGTTTACGGCGAAGGCGCAGCTACCGTTAAAGGAGTATTCCAGGGCCTTGCTTCCGTAGTTGAAAACATGGCTGCATCAGTTGGGTTTAAAGCATCGATGACTTTCGCAAAGGAATCTCCAGAAGAGCCTCCTGCCGAAGATCCACCTGCTGAAGACCCTCCAAGTACAGATGCTCCAAACGCTGATAAGAAAAAGAAAGATGACGAAGATGCCGAAGAGCTCACCGACACAGAGAAAGAACTCTGCGCGGAACTCGAAGGCATTATCGAAGAACTTTCCAAGCCCGAAATCACACCGGAAAGATATATGGAAATCCTTGAACGTAAGGGTGCAATCGAATTTCAGTTAAAGGGAGGTGATTGACAATGAAAACTAAAGCGCAAGAATTACTTAAAAAAGCTACAGAACAGGCAACGCTTAGGATAGCCCCTGCCGATACTTCAGTTATCCGTAAAGGAGAATTTGATATCGGAGACCAGAGAAGCTATTCCCTTAGCGCAAAACCGGAACTGCTTCAAAAGGCAGACGACCTTTACA
>Ga0307377_10002818_pt1 | contig 20182 bp, 17 predicted proteins | sample TR3MG_FD_202535 | JGI IMG/M metagenome (GOLD analysis project Ga0307377, IMG submission 202535) | Soil microbial communities from Risofladan, Vaasa, Finland - TR-3 | ecosystem: Environmental > Terrestrial > Soil > Coastal area > Acid sulfate soil | place: Finland: Risofladan, Vaasa | collected... | reverse complement strand
TTATCCCGCGTACCGCTACATCTCTATTTTACTGTCCAGTTTGCCGTGGAATCAGTGTCCAGTTTGCCGTGGAATCAGTGTCCAGTTTGCCGTGGAATGGCTGTCCAGTTTGCTCCGGAATTCGCAGCTCTCTTATGATTTTGCAGTTCACCTGCCATGATATGAGTTTAAGTATTTATATTTTTCATCTTAAAGTTAGATACTAGGCAAATAACATATGAGTGATGTTGGAATTCTGCTAATAGAAAGTATTTTTGGCATCCCTTCTGTGTTCCTTCTCGGACTGATCCTCATCCCTGTATGGCGGAGGACACCTTCATTCTTAAAAGCATATCCTCTCAAAACCAGCCTTGCGCTGCTTCTCATACTAGCTTGCTCAGTAGGCGTTATTGGTTACGTCATCATATTTTCAATAGAGTTCATTGAACTTCAAAACTGCCATGGCGCTGGTTGTGCACAGGGAGGGCTGGGTACCTTTATAGCTACGCCATTCGCTTGGCTAAGCTTGGTGCTTACTAGGTCGGTCTCACGCACAATATTTAGCCCTAAATTCTTTCCAGTTTGTCCGAACAATAAGAAATGAACGTCCGTTATCAGGAAGTTTGTATGGCCGTTATGCTTAGAACAGCAGACGTTGGATTTTTCAGTGGTGAACAGGCAGAATGCGGCCAAAACCGGACAGTCGCGGTTACCAGGTAAATGAAGTATCAATGCTTGCATTTATATCCATACCAGTATAATGTAGTCACATGAAACCCGTTCGATTTCTTGGCGACTCGTTAAAGCGTTTGCGAGAATTTCCTGAAGTTGCAAAGCAGGATACAGGCTACCAACTCGACAAAGTTCAAAAAGGCCAGCAGCCGGACGACTTCAAACCAATGCCTTCGATAGGCAAAGGGGTTGAGGAAATCAGGGTGCGAGATGAGACCGGCATTTACCGCACCATTTATACCGCACGCATCGCAGATGCAGTCTATGTGTTGCACGCCTTCCAGAAGAAAACGCAAACGACATCTAAATCTGACATCGACATTGCCAAAGAAAGATATACCGAATTAATGAGAGGTAAAAAATGATCAAGTCTAAAAAAGAAAGCTATGACAGCGTATGGGATGCCCTTGCTGACACACCAGAAGAAGCGGCAAATCTGCGTGCACGTGCAGAGCTGATGCAACAAATTTCGGCCATTGTTGCAGAGAACGGTTGGACACAGGTTGAAGCTGCAAAGAATTGCGGGGTTACTCAACCCCGTATAAACGATCTATTGCGGGGCCGCGTATCACGCTTTTCGCTCGATGCGTTGGTAAATATTGCCACGGCGATCGGCCGCCGAGTACATGTTGAGTTGGAAGCAGCATAGAAATTTCAATGACCGCTTCCTAGGGATTAACGGACGTGTATGTTAGCCAAGACAAACAGACCCTTGTCGGCCAGGAGCGGACAGTCGAAGTGTCCTCTAATTTTAGTTGCGATACGATTTAATACTAAATACCTTTTCTACAGCTTCGGTGGGCAGACTATGAACGATTCTAAAGAACCACCTGTTACCTACGATGGCGAAGTTTTGAGTGTTCTAGCGTATGAGTTTCCATTTTCTAAAAAGAAGGAAATCGAAGATAGGATTAAGAACCGTTTGAAAGAAAAGAAATTAGGTACTTATGATGCAAACAGAACGGAAGTCTTGCGGCGACTTAAAAATGATCTCCAGCTGGAAGTGAGTAAATCCACAAAATCCACCTACTACAAACGCTCACACGGTGAATTTTGCGATATTCGAGACTTTGATGTTTCTAAACTAACTGATGACATGTCGAAACAACATCCCTCGATTTCTCGGGAGATAATTGAAAACTTTGTTTCCTATTCAGTTTATGTCTATTACTTACGCTAAGCGGCTGTCCAACCAGCCACTACAGCTGACAAACCTCAGCAAAAGCGGACGTTCGCAACTGAGATGGTGGGGTGCTTGTGAGTTCTAACGACGATATAAACCAATTCAAATCGAGAGCAGCACTCTCCACATTGCTCATTTTTGAGATTTTTGGAGTCGGGCTATTTTCGTTGTCTTTATACGGTGCCATGGTGCGTCATGTGGGCTGGGAGGGAGCAATATTGATGGGTGTTCTGTGCATCTCCATATATATTTGGTGGCGAGTGTTTTTCGTGGAGATTGACGAAGTGGAGCTGCGATACCGATCGTTGCTTTCCAAAAAGGTCATCGCGCTTCGACATATTACGAGAGTAGTAAGCAAGATTAATGACCCAAATGGCAATCGTCCTCCCAACCGAATTGAGATATACGGGACGGTTAACGGAAGAGATATGGAATTTGATATTAACGTGAAGCCATTTCCTCTGTCCGACGTCGTGAAGATGGAGCATCTGCTCCGCGTGCTCTAGGAAGCCGCTATGTCCGTTATATGTAGTGAAGCAGTCGTTTGAGAAATTGAAGGTAAACGGGCAGAATGCGGCCAATAACAGCCATTCATCTGTCAGCTCTATATGAAATGTTTGGAATCGAATAACCGATCGCGTCGAAACGGAGGGGCAACTTAAATTGCTGAAGTCATTTGGAGGCGACTATGTGCAGGGATTCCTGTATTCGCCCGCAGTCCCGAGGACGAATTCGACAAAATGATTGCACGCCAAGCTTGAATTATTCACGCAGAAACATGAATACCCTAAAGAAAGTCTGATTCACGTCGATAACCTTCCTGATATCATGGTTACCGTATTATTTTTTCGGGCAGCGACAGCCATAATCTTTTACGCCAAAGTCACCTTATTCTTTTGCGCCCAGTCACGGAACAATTGCTAACGATTTGAAAGAAATAATGAAAGATGTATATAAAACACTCGCAAGGGCAGAAGAAGCGTTATTGCGTGCAGAGGCCGTGAGGCTTGCCGCATTCCATGCTGTTGAGAAGGCACGAGAAGCCGTCAGGTTAAAAGCCGCAGGTGTAGCTGCCGAACTCGTACTACACGCTGCGGAAGTTGCTGCCAAGGCAGTCAAGGATGCAGAGATAAAAGCATTGGAAACATGGGAGGCAACGGTGAAGCGATCTTTAGAGCGTTCAATGTCAGAAAGTAAGTGGGCTAAGTGAATCCACGACCGTCCTGTATGGGTCGACGATTGCCGAGCTATGAAATGAAAAGCTAATGACCGAAGTCGAGCCGGAAGCGGCCGGTTGTGTTAGCGATTCCAAAAAGGCAAAATTCGGCCAATAACGGTCATTCAAAAATACACAAAATTTCATACCTTCCGCTATCAAATAAAAATCAGGTCGGAAGTTGATATCCTTTTTCACGTACCAACCTGTGTAATGCATCGACGACAATGGCGTCATATGAAGATCCGCGATGGTCTGTGATTTCCTTAAGAGCAAATTCAATTCCCAGGGCTGGCCGATAAGGGCGATGCGAAGACATTGACTCCATGACGTCAGCTACGGCCAAGATGCGTGCTTCGGGAAGAATTTGCTCTCCCTTCAGACCTCGGGGATAACCGCTGCCATCCATGCGCTCATGGTGCTGGCGGATGATTTCCGCAATAGGCAAAGGAAACTTCACATCCTTGAGAATTTCATATCCCTTCTCAACGTGGCCCTTCACCAATTCGTATTCTATGGGGCTCAGCCGGCCCGGCTTGGAAAGAATCTCGGCGGTAGTCGAAATCTTGCCGAGGTCGTGTACCAGCCCGATCAGTTCTAAATCCCCGCACTTCTCGTCAGGCCAACCCATTTCCCGTGCGATGTCCCCTGCAATGATACCGACGCGACGTTCGTGACCAGCGGTGTAAGGGTCTCTTTGTTCGACCATGTTTGACACAGCCTGCAGCGTCCCCTGCATTGATTCTTCCAGCAGTCTCACATAGCCGGTAATTTCTTGCTCGGCTCGTTTGCGTTCGCCGATATCTCTGAAGGAACCATAATAATTGCCGTCCGGAAGCCTCACTGTATTGAGTTCCACTGGAATGATGGTCCCATCTTGGCATTTCTGCTTTATTTCGGCGCGAAAATGTCCGAGTACCTTGCTCTGTTCAAATATATCCAGTGTTGCTTCGACCTCATCCGGTGGCGTAATGTCTGAAATACTCATATTCAGCAGTTCATCAGCGCTGTAGCCGAGCATCTTCTGTGCTCGTTCGTTGGTATAAATAAAGTGTCCTTCCGGGTTTACGTTAAGAACAGCATCAGCCGCATGATCCAGCACCAGGCGATGACGTTCTTCGCTCTCATGCAGTCTGTTTACAATAAGCTGGTGTGCCGCCTCCGAACGTAGTTTGCAGATGCCAAATGAAAGATCTTCAGCCAATTCCTTCAACAGGCTGAGCTCTTCTTCGTGTTTGAATATATCGGGTTCATTGGCAAAGATAGAGAGCGCTCCAAACGTCTTTCCCCCTTCAAGCAAAGGTAATGCTATGGAAGAAGAGTATCCGCATGTCAGAGCCTGATCACACCACGGGCTGCATTCCGCCGTTTTTAGGTTATGCACAACTGCCAACTTGCCTGTCTGAATCGCGGTTCCAGAAGGTCCTTGTCCGTACTCGTTATCTGCCCAGTTCAGATGGACAGAGTTTAGATACTCTGTTGCGTGGCCAGCACTCGCCAGCGGCTTGATGGATTTTTGCGCATCGTTCTGGGCATACCCCACCCACGCCATGCAGTAACCACCATATTCCACGATGAGCCGGCACATCCCATCCAGCAGTTCGGACTCATCGGCGGCGTGAATCAACATCGAGTTGCAGGCACTGATTGTCCGCAAGGCACGGTTGGTCTGGATTAGGGCGAACTCCGCACGGTAACGATCCGTGACATTGTTCAGTGTAAACAGCAACACATCTATCTGGCCGTTCGTGTCGGCAATGGGAACCAGCGATAAATCCCAGTAGGTTTCTCCCCACTCAGGGTGGTCAGGGAATACAAATGGGCGCTCAGCTGCATGATAGGGAATACCCGTCGCCACAACCTTTTTAAACTCTTCGATAAGGGGAGATGGATAAAGCTCGAAATGGTTATGGCCTGGGAATTCGTTGATATCCCGCATGCAAACCTCTGCATAGGCCTTATTTACCCGGATGAAATTGAAATTCTTGTCCATCAGGACGATGCATTCATGGGAGTGCTGGAAAAATTTTTCCAGAAGCATTGCATGCTGTTGCTCGCGTTTCAGGGCCGATTCTGCCTTTTTCACGCTGATTTCAAGTTCGTTCTCCCAGCGTTTGCGTTCATCAATATCCCGACCCAGCAACATGATTGCGGAAGAGCCTTCGAATTCAACCGGAATCGAAGTAACTTCCGCCATAAATGGTTCGCCATTTAGACGGAGCAATTTCTCTTCCACACGATATGCAGTCATTCCCTCTGCAAAAGCCTGATGGATTCGCTTGCCAGCTGCTTCACGATAATCGGGGTGCACAAATGACAATAACGGTTGGTCGATGAGTTCGTCCGGTTTTGTCGCACCAATCAGTTTTAAACCTGCCGAATTCGCGTAGATTAGTCTGCTATTCTGGTGAATGCCAATTGCCTCGGGGCAGTGATCTACCAGATTTTTGAAGTGTTCGCCGCCGCGTTTGGCTTCAGACTTGATTCTTTTGTCATCTAAAGATTGTGCGATGAACCCGAATCCAATGAACAGTGTGACAATAAGTGAACGCATCCATATTTCATTGGGGCTCCCAGAATATAATCGTTCTGTGAAGGCACCCGCGTGAAATACAAAGCTGTGAATAGCTGATTCTGCAAACCAAGAAGCTATTGCAAGGAGCAAACCAAGCACGATGAAAGGTTTCGATTTCATTCACGCTCCATGGACAGTGATGTCCCGAGTTCATAAGGTATTAAACTGCCGCTTCCACACGTTCAATCTTAGAGCGCGCGGAATAATATAATAAATTTTTCCGGCATGCCTACCAAATAAATCCCTAAAAATAACAAGGAAAAGCGCTTTGTATCTTAACCCTTACATTGACTGTCTCTTATGGGTCGAGGATTGCCTAGTGAGAGAATAAATGGTGAACGGCTGAAATGCAGCCGGAAGCGGACCCTAGCATCTGGGAACGCGAACGGGCAGAATGCGGCCAACTTCGGTCATTCGTTGCTGTCGTCCATTCATGCGTAAGTCACCAATTCGGTCGCCAACACCCGGGGGTTGGATACAGTAAACAATTAGATTTAATTTGATGATCAGAAAATCTAGGGGACTCAATGAGCCAAAGTGAAGATGTTCTTTTAATCGTGGCTTCTTCAAAATTTATCATCGTAGTCCTAGCTGTTTTTTTGTCTGGATGTACGTTGTTACTGGGCGATACCGTAAAACGTGACATGTCAAAATTGACACCTAACATATGCCCAGATTTATCTGGGAAGTATGAACTGGGAGGATATAAGTTACGTACTCGTGGCCTCCATCAAAATGATAAACAGGTCGAAGATGTTTTGATGATCGACTATTTGCCAACAGAGCAAAAAAACGAAGTGGATAATATTTACGAATCACTATTTGATTTAAACAAACCATTTCGAATTAATTATCGCAAGACAACATCACCAACAACTCCAAAACGATTTGATTATTTATTGGATTGGAATAAAGTTAAACGAGCTTATGTCGAGTTAAGCTCAACTGCTGGCAGTGAATATATTGTCAATGTTTACTCCAGCAATAAACAATTTCTTGGTAAATTTAAAACAAAATTATTGAGTGCGAATAGTCTTTGCAGCGACAATAAATATTATACATTTCTCCAGCAGCCATCCTCAACCATGGCTGGTGAGGACTGGACTTTTACGGTCAAACGATCAAGTGGAGAAATGACGTTTTATCGATCCGAATCGGGTGCATTTATAAGGGAAAATGTAGGCAGGACTAAATCGATTGTTTTTGGGATTATTCCGATCACTCAAGGAAAATCACAGATTATAGTAACCTTTCCCCGTGCTCCTTAACGCAACGGATACGCTGCCAAGTTCCAGAACCATGGCAAACACAACATCCCTTCAACTGAATAAGAGTAGTAGATAGCTTTGAGTGTCCGCTTTGTAAAGCACTGAATGTCTCTTAAGGGTCGGTAAGAGACGGTCAGGCTGATTGAATTACCCAAATTTGTATGACTGCTTTGAGTCGTGAAGTAGACGGTCACAAGTTCCTTACTATAACTGTCTTGTGTCGTATGTTGAGCTTCCCGAATGGCGGGTTTGTGGAAGTAAGTCGGCCATGAAATTCTGTACTATTGAAATAAGCTGAAATTTATAAAATCAATGGGTTAAATGGGGCTAATCAGCCAAACAATAGTACATTTGTGGCGATGTAAGCTATTGATAAATAAATGTAAATCAATGCTTGATGGTTCAGGCTATGAACCAAGGGGTAGGGCGTTCGAATCGCTCCGGGCGCACCATTTTGATAAGTGTCTGGGTACCATTAAAGGTGTTCCAGCACGATAGCTAGAAATAGCTGCTGCCATATCAGCAATATTGCCTTTTATTGTTCCTGAAGTACCAGAAATTCGAATTTCAGAAACTATCCCTTTCAGGTAACTCCTGGCAAACTTGCTGTTCTTTGTAAAAAGTTCTGCTCGCACTGCTTCAGCAAATGAGTGAATCTGTGATTCACCGAAATTTTTAAGTGGTAATTGCCGTCTCTTGGAAATTACAACTAGTTCTTGAGTGTGAGTGTCCATTTGTTGCTGCATAGCAGCAAGCCGATCGAGTAGCGACTTATGTAGTTCGAATTTCCCTTCTTCTGCCATATTCAACCAATTATTTATTTTCTCAGTTAACAGTGCATTTTGCCTTTGCAAATGTTTTTCACGATCTCTGTCTGGCTTTTGAATCTCGGCAATACGAGTACTCAGTTGTGCCAACAACGATACGATCCTATCTATAGGAGGTTGCGTTATTGAGATGAGTTCTAATCTATTTTTTTTAGTTTTTCTTGTATTTAGCAAGCCGTATCTCATCACGATAGAGTCTCGAAAAGCTAGTTACGACGATGGTATCGAAGGGATGACTAGAAAGTAATGCATCGTGATTTATGCGTACAAATTCAGGTCGCCGCATGTCATTAGCAGACGCCTTTTTATCTCTGTACTGGCCAACAATTATATGACCAAGACTTTTAGCCCAGTCCGTGATCTGATTTGTTTGAATATCTAGGAGATTCTCTTCATCTTTCTGAGGAACGCCGGCACCTACTCGAGCATAAATAGCGATTTTCAATTTACCCTCCTTTGTTAGCTAATTTCCAGCCCCCATCTTGTGTAGACTAAAAGAATTGGCCGTACTTTCATCTAGGAATAAATTAGTAATGAAAGAAATGAAAATATAAGTTCAATTTCCGCATAGGATGAAATCTGCTTATTGAATCTGCACTGCTCATTTAACGAATGGTCATGAGAAATAATATACACTTACATCAATGGAAAGTCAAGTAAGGCATTGATTATACAAGAAGTATTAATTGTGTACGCGATTGTATATTTAATTCCACATCGTATTTTGGAATGCGTTTTCTACAGATACTGACTTCAAACTGGTGCGCACCAAGATTCTTGGACTTTTTTGCGATTAAATCGCGGTAACTCAATAGATATACAGGATGGGATATACGTCCTGCTTTCCCTTCGTGTTAGCATTGTTAAATTACTAAATAATGCGAAATATAGGGAAGAACGCATGCAATGGATTGCACCATCCGAGCGAGACACCGCCTCCGACACACTTGAAAAGCGCCTGTGGAATGCCGCCGACCAATTCCGTGCAAATTCCGGGCTGACGGCGGCGCAGTATTCCGCGCCGGTGCTTGGCCTGATCTTCCTGTTGTTTGCCGAGACTCGCTTCGCCATGCGCCGCGCAGAATTGGATTCCGCTGGCGCATCTTCTCTTCGCGCCACCTCCCGAACTGACGAACCTGCCGCCTACCATGCCGAAGGCGTAATCTTCTTGCCGGAAGCTGCGCGTTTTGCGCATCTGCTGAATTTGCCGGAAGGCGCGAATGTCGGGCAAGCAATCAACGACGCGATGTCGGAAATCGAGAGGCACAATCCGCAACTGGCAGGCGTGTTGCCGCGCACCTATCAAATATTCACCAGCACCTTGCTCAAAGAGCTGCTGAAGAAAGTCTCCGAGATTCCCGTCAGCCTCGACTACGATGCCTTCGGGCGCATCTATGAATACTTCCTTGGCGAATTCGCACGCACTGAAGGATCAAAAGGCGGCGAGTTCTACACGCCCAGTTCCATCGTACGCTTGTTGGTAGAAGTGATTGAGCCGTTTCACGGGCGCATTCTTGATCCCGCATGCGGATCCGGAGGAATGTTCGTGCAGAGCGCGCGCTTTGTCGCCGAGCACCAGAAAAATGCTGCCGATGAACTGTTCATTCACGGAGTCGAGAAGACCGACGAAACCGGACGCTTGGCTCGTATGAACCTCGCCATCCACGGACTCGAAGGCGACATCCGACACGGCGGACACATCAACAGCTACTACGACGACCCGCACGAGGCAGTCGGAAAATTCGATTTTGTGCTCGCCAATCCGCCGTTCAATGTGAACGCCGTGGACAAAGATAGGCTGGCCTCGGACGTGGGCGCAGGACGCCGCTTTCCCTTCGGCCTGCCGCGCTCCGACAACGCCAACATGCTGTGGATACAACTGTTCTATTCCAGCCTGAATAAAAAGGGACGCGCCGGTTTCGTCATGGCAAATTCCGCCTCTGACGCACGAAGCAGCGAACAGGAAATCCGCAAGCAATTGATCGAAGCACGTGCCGTGGACGTGATGGTCGCCGTCGGTCCCAACATGTTTTACACCGTCGCATTACCTTGCACGCTGTGGTTCCTGGATAAAGGTAAGCAAGGCACGTTGCTTGCAGACACTATCCTGTTCATCGACGCCCGCCATATATACCGACAGATCGACCGTGCCCACCGCGACTGGGCTGATGCGCAGATCAGTTTTGTCGCCAACATCGTTCGCCTGTATCGCGGTGAAGCATTGGACTACACCTTGGGCGGCGAAGAAGCCAAGGCAAAGCTGATGGAAGTGTTTGGCAAGCAGCCAAAATATGCCCACGTTCCTGGCCTGTGCAAAGCCGCTACCATTGCCGAAATCGAAGCACAAGGCTGGAGCCTCAACCCCGGACGTTACGTAGGCGTAGCTGTTGGTGAAGAAGTCAGCGACGAAGACTTCAAAGAAAAGCTGGAAACACTCAATGAAGAATTGGAGGTGTTGAACGCTCAGGCGCGTGAGCTGGAGCAGATCATCGCGCAGAATGTGGCGGAAATTCTTGAGGTGTGATGATGGCGCACTGGAAGCAGTATCAGCTTGGAGATTGTCTTACTTTAATGTCGGGCGGAACGCCATCAAAGGCACGAAACGACTACTGGGATGGTGATATTCCTTGGATTTCGTGTAAGGATATGAAGGCCGAACGAATTCATGGTGCTCAAGATTATTTAACACCGCTTGGTGCTCAGAATGGCACGCGGGTGGTTCCAGCAAACACTATTGTATTTGTTGTACGCGGCATGATCTTGGCTCGTGAATTTCCGGTTGCAATGACAAAGCGTGTTGTTGCATTTAATCAGGACTTGAAAGCAGCTAAACCAGCCCACTTTATCGACAATGAGTTTCTTTTTCAATGGTTACGCGCCAACACATATGAAATTCTTGGTCGCGTTGACGAGGCCGGGCACGGAACAACACGTATACAGACTGACCGGTTGCTGTCGTTACCGATATCTGTGCCCCCGCTATCCATTCAGCGCCGAATCGCACGCATCCTCTCGGCCTACGACGATCTGATTGAAAACAATCAGCGGCGCATCCGCATCCTGGAAGGCATGGCACGCAGCCTCTACCGAGAATGGTTTGCTCACTTTCGCTATCCGGGCTACGAATCCATCCCACTTGTCGAGTCACCGCTTGGGAAAATTCCGCAGGGGTGGGAGGTGAAGAATATTGGCGATGTCGCCGTTACTTTTCGTGGTCGATCATATCGTTCAGTAGATTTGGCTGTCGAAGGTGGCATTCCATTCCTAAATCTGAAGTGCCTCGACCGTGATGGGGGATTTCGTCGATCTGGGTTAAAACGATACATTGGGGACTTCAAAGAAGCTCATCTCGCCAGAAAAGGTGACATCGTTATGGCTGTAACTGACATGACGCAGGAACGCCGCATCATCGCACGAGCCGCGTTGGTGCCATCGTTAAATAGCGAGTTTGGGGTTTTCTCGATGGATCTTGTACGCATTGAGCCAAAAGGCGAGATGCAAAAATCCTTTCTTTACTCATTCTTTCGCTATTCATCATTTGCCGATGAAGTGAAGCAGCACGCCAACGGCGCAAATGTCCTTCACTTGTCCCCAGAGAGAATTACTGACTTTCGTTTTTCAGTACCTCCTGCGGATTTGATGGAGCGTTTTGTTAGGTTTGTTGCTCCAAGTCTTGAGCAGATGGATGTGCTGCAAAACCAAACCACCAATCTCCGCTGCACGCGTGACCTGCTGCTGCCGCGTCTTATGTCCGGGCAAATCGACGTTACCACTACCGAAACACTCATCGAAGAGGCCATCGCATGAATATGAAAACGAACCTGAGCAAGCTGGAGCGCGTGCCGCTGCGCGAGGCCTGGAAGCACGAAGCCAACGATTTCACGCCCTGGCTTGCAGAAACTGACAATCTGAATGCATTGGCGGATGCGTTGGGCGTGAGTGAATTGGTGCTGGTGGCTACTGAGCATTGGGTGGGAGATTTCAAGCTTGATATTCTGTGCACCGATGGCGACGAACAGGTCATCATCGAAAACCAAATCGAAAAAACCAACCACGCTCATTTGGGGCAGCTTATCGCCTACGCCGCTGGGGTAGGCGCGAAAAAAGTGATTTGGGTAGCGGAGTCGTTCCGTCCCGAGCACGCTGCTGCCCTACAGTTTCTCAATGACAACACGACGGATGACCTGAACTTCTTCGCAGTCGAAGTCGAGCTGTGGCGCATTGGCGATTCGCCGTTAGCCCCGAAATTTGAAGTGGTGGTCAAGCCGAACGAATGGGTGAAATCAGGCCGGGAGCAGGCGCGTGCGGCTTCGGTCACGACGCCAACCAAGCAGTTGCAGCAGAAGTTCTGGATGGCGCTGATCGAAAAGCTGGCTGTCAGCGCCCCGCAAATCCGACCGCAGAAACCTCGGCCTAAACACTGGCTAAACAATTCTATTGGGCGTTCAGGGTTTGGATTAAATCTTACGGCCAATACTCGCGATGAACGCCTGGGCGTGGAATTATGGATTCCGGGTGCAGATGCAAAGAAACACTTCAACGATCTTTTGGCACAAAAGCAAACAATCGAGCAACAACTAGGATTTGAGCTGGATTGGCAGGCGCTCCCCGATGCGCTGGCGTGTCGGATTGCCGCCTGGTATCCCAAAGCATCCATCGAGGATGAGAGCCGTTGGGGTGAATATCTGGACTGGCTGACGCAGCGACTGGTAAAAATGGATAAGGTGCTACGGCCTATCGTTAAGGCGCTGCCATGAATGAAACTCCTGCGCACCAATGACCTGCTGTTGCCGCGCTTGTTGTCTGGCATCCTGCAATTTGAATGTACTGAAAGGATAGTTTCATGAGCACTGAACTTTATTCACCTATCAGCAGTTATATAAAGGTGGAAGCACAAGTCGATGTCACCAATGTCCAGGCTGTTGGTGGAATTCTATATCCTAGGCTGATTGTTCCGTTGCATGTCATTGTGAAGGGCTTGGATAAAAAGCATCAAAATGAAATTTACTCCGTACAGTTAGGAGCTATCCAGGGTGAACTCATCCTGAACACACAGAAAATCAGTGATTCCCTGCCGCACCATTTGAATCGCTTGGTGTATGACTATGATAGTGATGGAAACGTATACCTTGAGTTTCCACTGGATGCGCGGCGGATCGAATGGATTGAGCAGCAACGCCAAGGCAGTTTGTTAGGCTCGGTGCGTATTTCAATAGCCACCTTGGTATTAGGGCAGGTGCGGGTTAAGCGTGACGATCCACCCCCCCCGGTTGTTTTCCGGGATGCGGTAGCTACCTATGGAGAGCTTTCTTTTACTGTCCCAGATACTCAATGGCGGGAGAAAGTTTTGCCTATGTTGGGTTATGGCAAGGTAATAGCGATTGAATTACCCGCTATCCCGATTGAGTCATTTCAGGAGCTGGAGCATTCTTTCAAAGCGCTTGCGCAAGCGCAGAAACTATTCCAAATTGGTCATTATGATGATGCTGTCGCCAAGTGTCGAACGGCACTGGAACAGTTCTTTGAGACTGTTCAAGTCGTTAATGGTGACGGCTCAAAGAAAAAAATCCCAATACTGAAAAAATCTTGGGAAACTCGGCTAGGGCAGTCAACGTATAACTGGCTGAACGAATCGCTTGGGGCAATTAAAGATGCTGCTAACAAACCTCACCACAGCCCTAATGATCACTTTGATCGGTCAGGTGCACAGATGCTCATCATGGTTACCGCAGCACTAATTAGTTATGCGGCAAACGCTTCTGATAAATAACGCTGATACCTACAATGTTATTGAGCTACAAATGGATTGGCTGTTGTCGCACCTGCTTTCGGGACAGATCAATCTTGTATAGGCGTGAGCGATGAACGAAGAACTCATTAACAGCGTCGAGTCATTGAAGGTAATGCTGGTCTCGCGCGCAACAGGTGGCGACGGCGATGATAAGGACTACAAGCGCTTGCGCCGTGAACTGACTGCGTCGCATCGAATCGAGAAATTGCTCCCTCAGTGTGTCCGTGTGTGCCGTGATCTTTCGGAATTCTGGATATTTATAAAGCCCAAGTTTGATACGTATGCAAAGCGGAAGGAATACCTACGAGAGGAGTTCGATCCGCTTTTGACGATGCTTGAAACGGGGTCTCGCACACCAAGCGATAAAGCAATTTCAGCCACAGTCCAAGCGGTCAGTTCATCATTTATTCAGGAAGCTTGGCATAAAGCATTAGAGCGCAGAAGTACCGACCCTGAAGGCGCTATTACTGCTGCCCGCACACTCCTTGAGACGGTGTGCAAACATATTCTTGATGTGGCAGGTGCAACGTATGACGATAATGCTGACTTACCCAAGCTCTACAATCTGACAGCCAAGCAACTCACGCTTTCGCCAAGCCAGCACACCGAGCAGTTGTTCAAGCAGATACTCGGCGGCTGCCAGACAGTTGTTGAGGGTTTGGGCTCTTTGAGAAATCGGCATAGCGATGCGCATGGCAAAGGAGTCTCTGGAACGAAGCCCTTGCCACGCCATGCAGAACTCGCGGTAAATCTTTCTGGCACGATGGCGACGTTCCTGCTGCAAACTTGGGAATCGAGAAAGAAGACATGAGAATAACGGACAAGTGCTGCAATGATGTTCAGTCACTGCCTCGTCTGCTGTTCTGGCAGGTAGAATTGGCTAACTACTCCGCCGAGGTGTTGCTATGAACGCAGCCGAATTGAATGCCTTGTTTGACCACTTGCTTGCACTGCCAGTGGAAACCGAATGGGTGGAGTTCAAGGAAGCGAAGCACAACTACGGTGCCGATGACCTCGGGCAGTATTTCTCCGCGCTATCCAACGAGGCCAATCTGCATCGCCAACTCTGCGCTTGGCTGGTGTTCGGCGTGAAGGATAAGCCGCGTCAGATTGTCGGCAGCCAGTTCCGCAATACCGCAGCCAGTTTGCAATCGTTGAAGCAAGAGGTGGCGCGAGAGTTGTCTCCGCATCTCACCTTCACTGAGATTTACGAGTTGGAACGTCCGGAAGGCCGGGTGTTGATGTTCCAGATACCGCGCGCACCTGCTGGGATGCCAGTGAGTTGGAAGGGACATCTATATGGGCGCAACGGTGAATCGCTGGTCGCGCTTTCCATTGAGAAGATCGAGCGTATCCGGCGCCAGGCCACACGTGAGGATTGGTCTGCGGAATTGGTGCCCGATGCCGCGATGGATGATCTCGATGCCGATGCCTTGTCGCTGGGTCGGCAGAAATATCGCGAAAAGCATGATCGCAACATGCACTTGCTTGCCGATGAAACAACATGGGATGACACCAAGTTTCTCGACAAGCTGAAGTTGCGCATCAATGGGCAGCTAACCCGTGCAGCATTGTTGCTGTTCGGCAAGGATGAGGCTGCTGGCAAGTTGCCTGCGCAGCCGAAAATCAGTTGGATTCTGAAAGATGCGCAGGGCATGGATGTGGATTACCAGCATTTCGGCCTGCCCTTGCTCAAGTTGCCGGATACGTTGTTTGCACGGGTGCGGAACCTGACGGTGCGCTACATGCCACCGGGCACGCTGTTCCCGACTGAGGTTCCGCAGTATGACAACTGGGTAATCCGGGAGGCGCTGCATAACTGCCTCGCGCATCAGGATTATGCGATGGGCGGTTTGGTGCGGGTGGTTGAGAAACCGGGCGAGCTGATTTTCAGCAATCTGGGCAATTTCATTCCCGGCTCTGTCGAGCAGGTGATCGAGCAGGATGTGCCGCCAGAGGAATACCGTAATCGTTGTCTGGCGGATGCGATGGTGGAAATGAAACTGATTGATACCATCGGCAGCGGTATCCGCCGCATGTTCATGCTGCAACGCAATCGTTTCTTCCCCTTGCCGGATTACCTAATTGATCGTGAACGCGCGCGGGTGGAGGCGCATATCGCTGGGCGACTGATTGATGAGCGTTATACCTTCGCGTTGATTCGACATGCGGATTTAACGCTGCATGAGGTCATCTTGCTGGATCGCGTGCAGAAGCGATTGGATATTACTCCTGACGAGGTGAGGATGTTGCGCGGCAAGAACCTGATCGAAGGTCGCGCGCCGAATTTCTTTGTAGCGGCAGATGTAGCTGCAGCAGTCGGCGATGCCGCACAGTACACGCGAAACAAGGGGCTGGATAAGGCGTTTTACAAGGGGTTGGTGATTAGCCATTTGAAGAGTTTTGGTCCGACAAGGCGCAAGGATTTTGAGTGGCTTCTGCTGCCTAAATTGCCCGAGATACTTGATGATTCGCAGAAAGTTAATCAGGTAAGAAACCTGCTTCAGGAAATGGCAAAGGAGAACGTAATAGTTTCTTCCGGGCATGGGGTAGGTGCAATTTGGGCGCTGGTTCCGCCAGCGGAATAAGCTAATCGAGTGTGGTTTTAGCTTATTTGCAGGCTAGATTTAGCCAATAGCCTATTCCTTACTGTTTGTTTATTTGTGTATTTTAATTGAATAACTTTTGATTTATTTGTGGAAATTTAGCCTATTCAAGCCATGAGCTATACCGAAGACAGCCTCGTCGAACAACCCGCCATCCAGCTTTTGGCCGAACTGGGCTGGGAGACGCTGTACGCTTCGGATGAGGCGATGGGCGCAAGCGGCACGTTTGGCCGCGAGACGAAATCCGAGGTGGTGCTGGCCGAGCGCTTGTGCAATGTGCTGGTGCGATTGAACCCTTCTCTGCCTCCCGAGGCAGTCTCCGCTGCTATTGACGAATTGTCGCGCGATCGCTCGGCGATGTTGCCGACTGCTGCGAACCGCGAGATGTGGGCGTTGATGCGCGACGGTGTCAAAGTGTCCGTGCCTGATCTGGTAAGGGGCGGACAAAAGGACGAGCGTGTGCGTGTGGTGGATTGGGACAATCACACAGCCAACGATTTTGTGCTGGTGAGCCAGATGACCATCGTCGGCCAGCTTTATACTTGCCGTCCGGATCTGATTGGTTTCGTGAATGGCATGCCATGGGTGGTGATTGAGCTGAAGAAGCCGGGAGTGCCTGCCAAACAAGCTTTTGATGGCAACCTCACCAGTTACAAACACGCTCAGAATGGTGTTCCAGCACTGTTCTGGTCAAATGCCTTGCTCATAGCCTCCAATGGGACAGATAGCCGCGTCGGCTCACTGACTGCTGATTGGGAGCGCTTCTTCGAGTGGAAACGTATCGAGAGCGAGGACGAGCCGCGCCGCGTGTCGCTGGAGGTGATGCTGCGCGGTCTATGCGAACCTTCGCGCTTGCTCGATATGGCTGAGAACTACACGCTATTTTCCGAGCACAAGAGCGGTCTGACCAAGATCATCGGGCAGAACCATCAGTTCATCGGCGTGAACAATGCCATACGCGCCATGCTCAAGGCGCGTGAGGAAGGCCACGGTCGAGGGGGCGTGTTCTGGCAGACGCAGGGTTCCGGCAAGAGTTTTTCGATGGTGTTCTTCGCGCAGAAAGTGTTGCGCAAGATTCCTGGGAACTGGACATTCGTTGTTGTCACCGACCGGGTTGAACTGGATGACCAAATTGCCAAGACCTTTGCCGCTTGTGGCGCAGTGAGTGATGCGACCGCCTGCCACGCGCAAAGTGGGGCGCAATTGCGAGAGCTGCTTTCAGGTAATAATCGTTATGTGTTCACGTTGATCCACAAGTTTCAGACCTCTGAGGTGCTGTGCGATCGGCGCGACGTGATTGTGCTGACTGACGAGGCTCACCGCAGCCAGTACGATACGTTGGCGTTGAACATGCGTGCGGCACTGCCGAATGCAATGTTTGTCGCCTTCACCGGTACGCCACTGATCGCCGGAGAGGAGCGCACGCGCGAGGTATTTGGCGATTATGTTTCCATCTATGATTTTCAGCAGTCCGTTGAGGACGGCGCAACTGTGCCGCTGTTCTATGAGAACCGCACACCGGAATTGCATCTGGACAATCCCGACCTTAACGACGATATCTACGAATTGATCGAAAACGCCGATCTTTCCGATGAGGCCGAGAAGAAACTGGAGCGCGAGCTGGGACGGCAATATCACCTGATTACCCGCGACGACCGGTTGGACACAGTGGCGCAGGACATTGTGAAGCATTTCCTTGGGCGCGGGTTTCAGGGTAAGGCGATGGTGGTGTCCATAGACAAGGCGACCACGCTGCGCATGTACGACAAGGTGCGCAAATACTGGCCCAAGGATGACAAGACCGATATGGCCGTAGTGGTGTCAGCAGGGCAGAACGAAATTGAGCAGATGGCGAAGTTGGGCATAGATATTCTGCCGCATCGCAAGCGAATCAACGACGAAAAGCTGGACGAGAAATTCAAAGACCCCAATGACCCTTTGCGGTTGGTATTTGTCTGTGCGATGTGGCTGACCGGATTCGATGCGCCGAATTGTTCGACGGTGTATCTCGACAAGCCGATGCGCAACCACACTTTGATGCAAACAATAGCCCGCGCCAACCGCGTATTCCCCGGTAAGCACAGCGGCTTGATCGTGGACTATGCCAATGTGTTCGCTTCGCTGGAAAAGGCTCTGGCGATCTATGGGAAGGGCACTGGCGGAGCGATGCCGGTTCGAGACAAAAAAGCTTTAGCGGACGAGCTACGTTATGCGGTTAATGACGCGAATGTATATTGCCTGGAGCATGGCGTTGAGCTGGCGGAAATCGAGAATATGCCAACGGCAAACTTTGCTCAGGCTGGTGCGATTCAAGCCGCAGCTGACCGATTGATGGCGCCGGAGACGATCAAGCGCGACTTCCTCGCGCTGGAAGCTTTGGTCAGCAACTTGTATCGCGCGGTGAAGCCTGATCCGGTAGCAGTCGAGTTTATGCAACGTTGCGGATGTCTAGCTGCAATTGCCGAGTGCATCCGAACAGTGACCGACCCACCAGATATTTCACACATCATGCAGGGAATCCAGGATTTACTGGATCAATCCATTGCTGCCGAGCCATTCAAGATTCGCCAAACCACGGCAGATTATGCGCAAATTGATTTGTCAAAAATCAATTTTGAGGCGTTACGTAAACGCTTTGAAAAAAAGAAGCCCAGTAATACCGATATCGAGCGATTGAAGGCGGCGGTGCGTGCCCAGCTGGAACGCATGGTGCGCCTTAATCCAACCCGCGCTGATTATTTGGCCAAGTTTCAGGATCTGATTGAGGGCTACAACTCGGGTAGCCGCAATATCGAAGAGATTTTCAAGGAACTGCTGGCGCTGTCACTGATACTGACTGATGAGCAGGCCCGCCATGTGCGTGAGCATTTATCCGAAGAAGAACTGACTATATTCGATATTCTCACCCGTCCAGCACCGGAACTGACGACCGAGGAACGCGAGGAGGTGAAGAAAATTGCACATCAGTTGCTCGAAAAATTGCATGGGTTACTGGTGCTGGGATGGCGGCAAAAGGTTTCTACGCGCGCGCGCGTGAAAATTGAGATCGAGAACGCGCTTGATGCGGGTTTGCCACGCGCATATTCTAAGGACATTTATGAAGCTAAGTGCTCAGCAGTGTTTGAGCACGTGTATCAAAGTTATCAGGGGGAAGGACGGAGTGTATATGCTCCATAAGTGTAAAGAGTTCTGCAGTCATTTACGTAACTCTTCGAGAGTTTGCAAAGACCGATTTTCGGCCATTGCGGAAGTCCGGCAAGCTCTCTCGAAATGTCCGCTCTGCCCAGGTTAGCTGACGTTATTGGTAGTGCGCCTTACTTCCGCACCGCTCCCATTGCAGACTAAACGATTTTTCTGGAATTGATCAGAACGCAAGGTCCGCTTTGCCAATCAGGAATGCGTACTATCGACCCGATGCGGACATCGCGACTTTCAGAAACCGGTCATTCAACGTAGAGGTCACCGGCATCCGGTGGATCGCAGGGTTATGCCTCGGTGAGGTAAGGCTGGAAAGTGGCATTGAGTGCCTTTCTTTCATGTGCGAACCATTCAACGAGGCCATCCATGTTTTCTTCGCCAGATTGGTAGGCTCGATCTTCTGGATTGTTTTGACCAGCAGGCAAGCGGTCCAATAGTCGCTGCATTTGCCAGGCTTTGTTTTGAAACTCCGTGACCTTGGCTTCAACTGACGACATCGCCAAAGGCCCCTGGTGCTCAATTTCCCACTTGAAACTTTCAATTCGACCGACCAGGTCTCGCGTTCCCTTCACTGCGCCAAGATGCCAAAGCGTCCGATACGTTGAACAGTAGTGAGCGAAGTCCTGCATTGAACGATAGACCTCAAGGCGGAATGGCCTGAGGCCGTTCTGAAATGCAATGTGAGTGTGGTCAGCTAATTTAGTGACCTGATATTTACGTTCGGCAATGGTGATTGTTACGGCAATGGATTTCAAGCAAAACGGCGTCAGTTTTTTACTGACGCCGTTTGTCATTGAGTGATGCCGA
>Ga0307377_10002817_pt1 | contig 20184 bp, 8 predicted proteins | sample TR3MG_FD_202535 | JGI IMG/M metagenome (GOLD analysis project Ga0307377, IMG submission 202535) | Soil microbial communities from Risofladan, Vaasa, Finland - TR-3 | ecosystem: Environmental > Terrestrial > Soil > Coastal area > Acid sulfate soil | place: Finland: Risofladan, Vaasa | collected... | reverse complement strand
AATCGGAACAAAAAATATCAGACAACCCAAATGGCCTAGTTGAGTTTAATAATTTCCAACAGAACGAGGATAATTATAAAAAATATTATTCAACAACAATATATGAAGACCAGAAAGTCTCAGGCTACGCAACTGAAAACGGCTATATTAGATTGTTTATTCAAAACAATAAAAACGGCGGCATTGATTCATATTTTTATAATGGTAGGGATTGGGTTCCAGAACATGTCCTTGTCAGCAAAGGATAAAAGCTGTTATTACAGAAATGTATTTAAAAATAAGGGAATGATAAATGGCTGATGCTCCTATAGGACCAAATTTAGTAAAAGTAACTCTACAAGAGACTGAGACCCCAATTGTTTTCAAAAAAGAAACCAGAAGGTCTGTTTTGTTTAATAAACAGAGTTTAGGACAGACTTATAAGATAGACCCTATTAAAGCAAACGAAGGCCAAGCTGCTGCTCTTAATACCCCGTTTATGTTACTGCCAGAATTTGGGGGGTTGTACGGATTAGTATTGCGACCAAAATTTGAACATTTTCATAATTTTTTAAATTTCGGAGACGCACCAGAGTCGGCAGACGCTGTTAATCCATTGCATTTTTCAAAATATCAAAAATCATTTGAAGATTTGTCTGGGATAATGCCGGATAAAGATGGGATAATCAGTGAAATGCAAGAAGGAGATGAGACTTCGCTGTTGAATTTTTATTCGTGGACACCAATACCGTCAATAATAACCCCAAAAGATAATAATGCTGGAACAAGTGCTCAATCCCCAACATCCGACGATAATGGAAATGGTATATTTGACAATATAGAAGCAGCAACAAATACCATTGTTAATGCCTTGGGAACAACTAATTTCTCTCTCACTGACTTCGTTACATATCCTTTTGTCGCCGCCGCCGATACCAATACAAACGATAATAACTTAACAGCTGAAGAAGAGGAAGAAGATAATGAGAAAAGACAAAGGAATGGACCTAAATGGGAATATAAATTAACAAGTGTTCCCATGGATGAATACGGTAAAACAAACTCATTTACAAATGGGAATTCAAGTGCGGCGGTTAAAAAACTAGTCCCATTCCAAGAGCAAAAACAAGGAAACGGAACAGGAAATATTGCCGGAGGAATCCATTGGGGTCTCGAAAAGACGTATGGGATACCTCAACGAATAGGATTTTACTTAGACGTTTATACTCCTAAATCATTTGATTTTCAAAACAAAGTTGAAAACACTGGATTTAATGATATTTTTGACATTGCAAATTCAACTTATCTAGTAGTTGAGGTGCAACACGACGAGGTTAACGACGATCATTATTACTTGGTTATTTCTACAAAATTCCCCCCTAGGTTTTATAGGGCCAACGCTGACGTTGATGGAGTAACTAGAGAAGTGTCTTTACTAAGTGAATATACGTCACTATCTAGCGAGTCATTACTAAAAGGGGTGGATGGGTATTTGAGATTAACATTCATGAACGTACAAAGTAATTTAGTTATCTTCAATAATATCAACAATTCACCATGGGTTATATCTCAACCAGTTTCTAATAAATCACAAGACAACACCACAGGCGTTGATAATGAATCTACTCTGCCAGGTCAAAATGATTTTATACAATATATGACTATCGGTGGAAATTTAAGGATTTATGGCGGTAATTTATCTTGTGGGATATCTTATAATTATTTAAGCTACGAATCGAGGGGGTCTGTTAGGACGAGTAACTTTTCAGCGACTGGAGAAGATAGAACTATGTTATCAGCTCTTAGATTACTTGATGTAGATACCAATAAGCTACCATTGGCAGTCACCGTTAAAGGGGTAGACGAATATGGAAGGTCTACTGGCCGTGTTGCTTTTAAAAACACAGCTGATTTAGCAACAGATGACTACGGGGATATAGACGGAGAACAAAGAGGTGACAACTTTATCGGGTTCACTGTCTCTGACGACCAGAAATCGAAATTGTTAGCAACTACTCATAAAATCACAACGAGTAGAAAGTACACGTCGTTGTCTTTTTCAAGGGTGGCTCTAACAGCAGGTCGTGTGTCTCTGTCCGGCGAGTTCGGATACATTGAGATGGGTTATGTCAAAACACCAGTTTTGCAAATGCTAGTGCAAAATTTTCCAAAAATAGATGAGACGCCAACCATAATAGGAGACATAGACGCTACTATCTTATCAGTAGATGATACTTGGGAAGCAGAAGGATATCATGCAGTTAAGCACTACGGATCATTGACAGCTTGGATGTGGGGCGAGAATAGAGATGGGAGATTAGCAAATATGGTGGGAAATGTTTTTGTTAAGCTTAGCGCAGAGTCATGTCCTGAGACGGGTGGTGGAGGAACTTTACTCACCGGAATGTTAGGCAATCCTTCAGTTACTGAAAAGGCAGGTGTGAGAGAAGTAACCTATGAAATAAAAGATTATTGGAAAATATTAGAAGATAGTATAATTTTAAACTCCCCATTTTTTGATGGGGCGATAGATGATAGTGTTATTAAATATTTTTTAAACACTGTTGGGTTCTCTGATACTTTTGCACTTTTTCCAGACGGTCAATCAACAGATGTATTTGGGATATCGTATGGACATGATGCTCCACTTACTAAATTTAAAGATAATATGACGGTTGCTGAAGTAATTAAGAAAACAGCTAAAAAGTATAGTAAATTTGCTATGTTTAATAGACAAGGATCGTTCGTATATAGAAAGGTGCCTGCGTTGTTCATTGGTCACACTGGAGGAAACGGAGAAATTAAAAAACAATTTGCACAGACTCATATTGGGACTAATAAGAATGTGAGTCCGCCACTCGGTAAAAATGACCCCGGTGGGGCTTTTACGCCAGGTGATAACACTGAAGTCTGCTACGAGGTTAAGACGTACAGACATGGCACTCATGATATTTTTAATAATATTAAAATATTAAGCGTAGACCAAACGACGAGGGGATTGCTTTTTCATGGACATACTAATTTCGAGTCTTTATTAGATAGAAATTCCCATGGCTATTTGGGCTATATTAGAGAATTTATTCAGCAAGAAGCCGCTTTTGGCTCTAAACAATCTGTCGCAAAAGCGATAAGAGAATACACTCGAATGTACAGGCCTCCGTATGTGGTTTCTTGGAAAACATTTGGCGGAGATACTTCTGTGGATATATTCGACGTGGTTACAGTGGATGGAGCCAGAGTGGTTGTGCAGAAAATTCACAATTCTATGGATGGAAAAACTAAACAATGGTGGATAGAGTGGGAAGGGGAATGGATATGGCCACCTCAAATAAGTAATGGGAGTTAAATACAATGGCATCTAACAGAACAACAGAGGGACTAGTCACTTCTTTGCAGAATTTAAATAAAGACTATTATAATTACAGAGAAAGTACAATTACTTTTGCTTCTGTAGTAAGTGGTTTAAATTATGATTTAACATACGGTGCACCAAATACAAATACAACAAATAATTCATTTATATCAAACGAAGAAGGATACATGCTCTTCATGATAGGGATAGACAAGATTGGCTTACAAGCCAGAGTTGCTAGGTAGGAGAATTCAATGCCAAAAAGCACAGAAAATTTTAATTTACTATACGCCGTAGAAGGCGAAGTGGTAACAGAAAATATAGAAAGAGAAAGATTTCAGATAATCGACAGTCAATTATTCGGTATCGTCAACGTATTTGGAAATGGCGTAATAGACGGATGGAACACACTTAAAGGGACTGGCCTTTCTTTGGTAATCACCTCTGGTAGTGGTTTTGTTGATTATAGATATTTAGAATCTGATTTCAATAGTACGATATTCAATGTCAGACCAAATGCTATTCAGTACATTTATGCTCGAAAAGAAAATGTTGATCCATCTGATATTCTTCCAGCCTTCTTTGCTTCTAATGTTTTATTTAACACAGACAGAACAGATAGACTCTTATTGGCTAAAGTAACTACAAGCGGAACGCAGATAACTAATATAGATACTAGCGGAAGAAAATTTATTAGTTTCGTACAGACGGCATTTGATTTAGTAAAAGACCATAGACACCTTGGTGGAGATGACAATCCAACACAAATAGATTTAACAAGAGAAGTTAGAGGACAGCTGCCATCGGAAAATATTGGTGACTTAGATGCGTCTAAAATAACTAGCGGAAGACTGGCAGAATTTGTGATTCCTAAGTTGAACCATAATAATCTAGAAGACATAGGGACATTAACTCATGCGCAATTAGATGCATTTGTAAGAATGTTAACTTTTGAAAACGCACACTTACTGGGAGAAGTAGCAGGTACAAATCTCTTGCAGATATATTTAGCAAATAAACATTTCTGGTCAGACGTTGATGAGCATGCAGAAAATTTAATAGCTCTCATACCAGGCATATCCCCAGATAGCTACACTGACTTCGACAATACCACGGCAGTCATTAATGAAACAGAACATATAATTTCAGGTATCTTGGCTGAGACAGGACAAGTGTTAAATAAGACATTTAGTAATAACGATGCCTTTAAGCAGAATGTTAATAATTATAATATGACAATAAAAGACCATACTGTATTTTTAAATCAAGACCCTGCTGCGACTACTGTTATTGCCAATTTTGAAAATGCTACTCAAGCAAATGCCGACCTAACAAACTTTATCAAAGAGATAAAAACAATTAATGATGGAACTAAAAAGATAACTACAGACTCAAATGTTAACAATGGTTTTTTTGCTGGGGAAATAGATATTGACGAAGTCGTAGAGATATCATTTACCAATACATTAACAACTGCACAAGATTGGTCTGATTTTAATTTCTTTAACATATCTATAAGCACTCAAAACATTCAGCATGGTCAACTTTTATTAACTCTTGTTAATGGCGGAGTGGACAATACCCCATTAATATTACTTGAGTCAAACGAGGTAACCAATGGGTATAAAAATTTATCTTTTCCATTAAGCACGTTAAATGTTGACTCGGTGCAACAGATAGTAATTTCAACAAATACAAGCATAGGATGGGATCCAGAGGAAGAGTTCACTTTCTATATAGACGACGTGGAGGTCGTTGCGTCGTCTCTGTTCGTTCAAACAGGTAGCGTTAGATATATAGTCGAATTGCCTCAAACGGCGCAATGGGAGGCTGTAAGTTGGATTTCAACAGAGGCTAGTGATAGTGAGATGTCTGTTAGAGCCAGAAGTGCATCATCGTCTGATAATTTAAAATTTACACCATTTTCTAATTTTATAAGTGTTTCTGGTGATTCTCCAGCAGTAGATGACAATCCAGTCATGGAGATAGAGTTCTTGTTTAATAGCAGTTCAGATAAAACAGTTACTCCAATATTAGAATTCTTTCAGATAACTTATATAGTTTCATCGTCCGATCAAGGATATATTGTCGATAGTCAAACTGACTGGGAACAAGGCGTTCCATCTAACAAAATTGATTTAGACACAATTCCAGGCTCTGTTATCATAAAAAGTCCGATACAAGTAGACGATATCTATTATGGGAATTCTATAATTTTATCACAGATAGACCCGAACAATATTCCAGTATTAGGATTTAGAGGCAACGACATGCCTCCTCCTCCTAGTAAATTGATTGATAATATTATCGATAACGGATTTGACAATGTCAATTCAGTTGATAGACTGCCAACTGGTAATTTTATATTCTGTGACTCAGGAAATGATAGAGTTTTAGAACTGAGTCCCACAGGTGATTTCATCTATGGGTTAGGCTCTATGAGTGAATTATCTAATGATTTTAGTGTGTTAACAAGTGTTTATAGAAAATCAATTGGTCAACTGACTTTAGTTCTAAGTAAAAGAATATTTGTAGACACAGTTGATTTGAGTGGTTTAACCATCCGATATAATGATGACAACATTATATTTTTAGGTAGTTCTGATACAATACAGTTTGGTAATTTAGTTGATGGAAGTGGTACTGTACAAATTTTAAAGATTAAATTAAGTACAACTAATAGAGCTCTCTTAGCAGGCGCAGTAAAAATAAATTTAATAGTTAATTCAGACGCTTTTGTAGATACTCTTAGTAGTTTCTTTTTAGCCTCTTCAAATATTCAACTAGGAGGACAAGAAGTATTCATAGGAGAGATGATATATGTAGATGGATTATTGAATCCTATCGATGTTAAAGTAACATCAAACGATACCTTATTAATAGGAAATGGAAAGGTTTGGGGCGAGAGCAATTTAGGTATATCATCTGTGGTTGAAATGCAAAAAGATGGTACAGCTATATTTTCATACAACGAAAATCAGTTCAGATTCAGCCCTCAAACCCTAGGAGGAGTACAGGAGTACAACGAACAATTTTTTATCTTTTCAGGAATAGTTGGAGAAGCTAGTTTTATAATACCGACAGCCGTATTGTCTACCACAGATTCTTCAGGCAATGATTTGAGTTCATCAGTGTTAGTAGAACCTGACTTGACATTTACAGAGGTAGTACACGCAGGAGACGTTACTATTAGTGATTTTACAATAAATGTAAATTCTAAATTTCAATTAGCCGTAACCTCTAATGTCGAAATACTTAACGATGATGGAACAGTAGCCGATTCAGGTGTGGCATTTGGACAGGAGTTCTTTTGGTCGTCTAGTAACAATAATGTAGCCAGTGTCAATCGAGGAGGGCTTGTAACAGCCACGGCTTTAGGAACTGTAATTATAACAGTAACAGCTAAAGACGACTTGTCAAGAACAGCAGAAGCTAAAATAGAAGTGTCAGAAAATTTAGAAAACCCATCAGTTTCTACTGTTTTATTAACTGACACACAACAAGACATACTTGAAAATGCTATTGGTAAAACAATAATAGTTGATAAAGAGAGCAAAAACGTGGTGTTTACCTACGTTCATCAAGAAGGATTCTATCCGTCTGGGTTAGATATAGAAAATGAAGATTCAATACCAATTTCTGAGAAGTCATTTGTGGTTTCAAGTTCTGGTAGAGTTATAAAAATTGATACTAACGGTAATATATTATTTGATGTTGGACAAGGGATATTTGATAGCCCTAACGACGTTCAAGTCCTTAAAGACGATGAGATTATTGTTAGTTCTTAAACTGAAAAATAAATTATGTATTTGAATATATTAGTAGATAATGATTATTATTATGCTTTTGACTTAGTGAAAAAAATGTATTCCGAAGGATATGACATGAATGTTAATATTTTAGGCGGAGTAGATAAATCTAATGTATATAATAAAATAAAAAGTAATCAAGGAGAGTATAAAAATATTTTTATAACAGCTCCAAGAAATTCTTTCATAGATCATAAATCTAAAGAAGATTTTTTTATTTTAGATTCAAGATATTTTCCTTTAAATAAAGAAGAAATTCATATTCTAAGTAAAATGGATGTGGTTTTTGTATTTAATTCACATGTGCAGAATTCAATAAATAAACAATTGCCGTCAACTGAAGTTATTTTAATAAACAATTATTTTAATAAAAGAAACACAAGAAAGGTAGACTCTATCACTAATTTTATTTGCAATGATAATAAATATTTAAATGAGATTTTGCATACATTTATAAAATTAGATAAGAAGCGTATCACAATAGTAACTAAAGATATAAAAGCAACAAAGTTCAAAGTCGAAAAATTCAGATGTTTAAATGGTATAAATGATTTTAGCAATGTATTAGTAGTCGATGATTACAAGAGGGAAATGTCACTTGTAGATTGCTGTATAAATATACAAGACGGAAATGAGTTCAGCAGAATGGTTTTAGATTCTATACATTGTGGTGTCCCAGTTGTTTTAAGTGACCATTTTTTATACAGCGACTTCTGTAGAAAGAATAATAGTGTAATAACAGACATAAAGAATTTGAAAGAAGATTTAAAACTAATTGATGTGAGAAGAGTTGACGGTGCAAAAAAAATAGTAGATAAACTTTATTCATTTAATAACTTTTATAGTAAATTCATTTCAAATATAAAAACAGATAATAAATATAAGAATGTAGTTCCAGAAAGAACAAAATACGTTAATGACGCAAAGAATATAATAATATGATTTCAGAGATTGATATACTTGTGGATAATTTGTTTTTAACATTTAGAAAAATGAATGTTAATTTCGATAAAAATTTATTTTCATTTTTCAATAACAAATCAGCAAAATTTAAATTTTATTCCACCAATAACTTAAATATTTCACTTGAAGATTTGTCTTCTATAAACAATAGTGAAAATGTTATAGTTTTAAATGATAACACTTATAATATTTTATTAGATAATAAAATTAATTCTAATTTAATCAAAATAAAGATACCATTTAGTTGGAAAATGACAAATAATAATAAATTAAATTTAAAGGGTGTTTCAGAGTATAATTTTTTATCCGTCATTGACACCAGGACAAATACAGACTGGGATGTTATAGTCGAGTCTTTTTGTATGTCTTTTAAAAAAGAAGACAAAGTATCTTTGATATTAAAAATACACAATGGTGACTATCAGATATTTTCACAACAACAGATAGTCAAGAAAATATTTTCTATCAAAGAAAAATTTAAAGATTCACCTAATATAGTTTTTTTAGGAGAGGAAATGTCTGATATTGACTTTTTTAAATTGTTTTACAACGCCAATTGTTTTATAGATACTTCTATGATTAATTTAGGATACTCATTTTTACAAGCCTATATGTCTGGATGCCATTGTATAGGTCCTTCTAAGAGTTCGATAGAAGATATAATCAGAATCATAGATGGTGATTTAGTTCCAACCAAGTCAAAAAGTAAGAAAGTTAATGGAATAATTAATAATAATTATGACTGCCAAGACATAGGTAAAACAATGAAGTTAGCCTATGAAAGAAAAGCTGAACTGAAGGAAAAAAACGTTAAACGAAGAAAATTAATAATTAACGATTTTATTTGTCAAAATGTGGTTTTGGACTTTTTGAATAAAGTCAAACAATAACGGGATAGCCAATGTCTTCAAGCAGTTCGGAAAATAAGAATAGAAAATTTGACTTGTGTCAAGGATTCAATCCGTCATTCGCAGCTATGTCTAGTAAAGCTAAAAACTCTACTGGATATAATATTGTTTACAATGGAAAAGTATATCACTCAGTTGAACAGTTTGATGTTAATGAGATGCCTAGAAGCATGTTCATGGACAAACCCAATGTTGTTATGGCATACGAAGGAACAAAGGTTATAAACGGAGTTGACACAGGTGTTCCTTGTATAGTTATAGGAGTTTCTAAAAAAGACCCAAATATATCAGCGGCGGATATGGTTCCCCCAATACTTCCAGACGGCGTACTTACAGACATAATTATTACCGAAGAATTATTCTCTACTTCTACATGTATAGACGGCGGAGGCGGAGGATGTGCAGACCACGCTATTAAACATAGACCATTAATTGGTGGAATTAGTGCCATGGAGCAAAATGGCACAGCCTGTACTCTTGGTTTGATAGTTAAAGACTCAACTGATGGAAGCTTAGTTGCCATAACCAACAATCATTGCGCTGGACTATTGTACGATGCAGGTTTTGATATCCCAGACGAAGGAAATCCTTCTGTTGCTGGATTTCAAATGATACAGCCGTCACCGGCAGATGGTGGAACTTTTCCAACCGATTCATATGGTCAAGTTAAAAGGGCAGTCCCAATACAATTTGGACTACTTGGTAACAATAACGTTGACGCTTCCATTTCTTCAATTGGTATTAACGATGCGTCGCAAGCAATATTAGATATAAATGAAGGGCCTTTTTCTTTCGCCTCTCAAGCAGAATACGGACTGACTGATCAAGTATATAAAAGCGGAAGAACCACAGGCGTTATACCTCCTCCAGTTGCGACAATAACCGGTATGGCTGCCAGCGTCAATATTCGTTACGGTGTAGACACAGTCAATAATAAGGCCAATTTCACAAATGTAATGCTCATGGGTGCTGCTAGTAGATTCTCACAAGGTGGTGATTCTGGAGCACCAGTTTTAGTATCCATATTAGGTGAATTTAAAGTGGCTGGTCTTAATTTTGCAGGGAATAATTCTGGAACGATAGCCGTGGCATGTCATATGGATGATATAGCAGCTCAGTTACAAGTAGAAGAATGGGACGGTAGCATAATTGTTCCTCCTACTACAGCCAATGCAATTAGCGTTAATGGTTTTTGCTATATCGACGCTGGCCCAACGGAAGAACCAGTTACCCACAATGCAATATCAGGAACATTTACAGATTGCTTAGACTGTGAAACTACTTTAATGAGCTCTTCGAGTTCAACGGCGCTAAATAGTACTTCTAGCAATTCTAGTGAGTCAACGCAGTTAAAGTCATCTAGTTCGACGGTCGCCAAGTCGTCATCCAGCTCACTTTCATCAAGTAGTGACTCTAGCGTATCATCTCAAGGTTTTAGTTCTGTAAGCCACAGCTCTAAATCATCTTCATCGACAGAGGTGCTTCCATCGTCTCATAGCTCTAGTTCGTTTTCAAGCGATAGTTCTTCATCTTCTAGTATTGTTCTTAAGTCCTCAAGTTCTAGTTCTTTAAGTAGTGATTTTGAAGTTTTAGAATACTATGTCAATAACGCACCGGAAGGATTAGATGTAGAACTAAAAAATATAAATGGCAAAACGGTAGTATCTTTATCTTGGAATAAAATGAAGGGTGCTATTTATTATGTAATAGAAAGAAAAGAAGGGTTTGCTGATTGGGAATTTCTAGACGAAAAAATAAGTGCGTCATATAATGATTCAACGGTTGTGCCAGGCAGATATTATTCTTACAGAGTTAGTGCTGTAGGCGAACAGTTGATGAGTGGGAATAAAGTCAAGTCTTTATTCGCTACTACTACGTCAATTATTTTCACACCAATAACGCCTAGTAATTTAGACGCCAAGGTATTCAATGCCATGGTTAGACTATCTTGGTCGGATAATTCAACGTATGAAAATGGATTTATCGTAAAGAGAAAATATAACGACGGCCCATTTGAGTCAATTTATAGCTCTAGAAAGAATAATGGTTTTTTTGTTGATAGCAACGCACTTGAGAGTGGAGAATACACCTACGTTGTTAATTCTTATGTCACTTTATCAAATCAGACTAGATTGGATTCTCCAGATTCGAATGAAGCAAATGTTTCCATCTCTATGACTGACTTATCTGATGAAGATAATAATATTTACATAAAATTTGGCGAAGAAAGAGAATTGTCCATTAATAATAGCACGATATTTAAAGTAGAGATTTCTAATACTCAAGCTAATGAATATTTTTGGTTTGTAGATAATGAAAATCTTAAAATGGCTCAATTTGGTAACTTAGCTTATTTCTCGACTATATCTTCAGGCAATACAACTATAGTAGTAAGAGACATTGATAATAACGAAGCTGTATTAAATGTTACGGTAAATAATAAATTTAATTTCACTAGTCCAATAAAGCCAACCAACATAAATCCCATAAGACAAACAGAATCTATGATATCAATATCATGGAATTACACTGGAGATGATATAGAAAATATATCTCACTTTGATATTTATAGATTAGAAAAAGTAGGAACAAACTCTGCTAATTCACTAATAAATTCTAATAATTTATCTATAAATAGAATAAATTCAGTTGCGAATAATTATAGTAATATTTTTTCATATAATGATTTTGGACTTTCGGTTGGGGCGTCTTATTTTTACACAGTCGTATCCGTTAGTAGGAATGGCAAAACTTCATTGTTTACAAATGGCAATTTTAATCGTCCAGATGTGATTGAAATCAAAACTACAAATGACAATCTTTCAATCAATCCATCTCAAGCCTTCGTAGAACCTTCCGATAATTTATTAGTGCAAGGGTTATCAACGTTGGAATTGACTAATGTAGAGTGGAATATATTGAATGGCAATTCGAAAAATCAATTATTAGACACAGATAGTGAACAAAATGTAATATTTAAATCGTCAGATAAATGGATAGTGAAAGAGATTGTTGAAATAACTAATAATGATAATAATACCAGTGCCACATCTAGAATAATAGTAACGAAGATTATATAAAATGGATTTAACTTATAAAATAATATCTGATTGGAATCAAAATACCGGAAGTAATATAAATCCGCAGGATTCTTTTATATCAGTTGATGAAGATGCTGTTTTTTCCTTAAACAATAGTGGAAGCTATAGTATTATAGAAGACGACGGAGATATACACGGCGTATATTCATCCTCTAATACTTTTACCCTTAATTATTTTTATTACGATGGCGGCGAAGTTAGTTTAGAAAAAGTTTTAGTCAATGGGATAAAGGTAGTAGCTTTTAATCCGCAGGTGATATTGAACAGCGACGGATTGCCGTTAGTTGTTTTTTACGATTCGGAATCCTTGGTTTTACGCTCAGTCGAGAAGAATAGTTTTGGAGAATGGAAAAGCGCTATAGTAGATTTTTCTATAATGCAAATCCCAATCAATAAGAGAGAAATAAGTATCTTTAAAAATTCTGATTTTATCTCAGCAGCATATATCGTTTTAGAAGGAAGTGAAAGAATTGTTAGATATGCTACTTATAGCGATGGTGAATGGGATTCGGAAGGAGTCGCAACCAATGAAATGTCATCGGAAATACAAACAGTATCGCTAATAGAAGACTCCTCGAATTTGCCGTATGTTTTCATTGGGTCAATTGATGGAATTTATGCTTATGTAAGAAATGACACTTGGGAATATGTCAACAACACAATAGTAGAAGATGTAGTGTTGGAGCTGGATGGAGTTTATGATTCATATAATAATAGTGTTCACTTGGCTTATTCAGATGGTTACGAGGTTAAATATCAGAGATTTGAAAATGACGATGATAAGTTTTTACAGAATTATCAATTTATCGATTTTAACTCGTCGTCTGTATCTATAACGGTAGATTCTCTTGGTAAGCCGATAATATCTTATTCTCACATTGAGAAAACTATGCCCTTGGTGGTTTATTTAAAAATTGGCAGAGGCACGTCTAACGGCGAAGAATTTCAAACGTTTAATATCGATAGCTCCGAGCTAGGGTTTAAGACTGGAGATTTTTCTGACATTGCAATAAATAACAATGGTAACATTTATATATTGTATCTAAATGACGGAGTTGTATTATATGATGAATCTAAGAATGCGTCTGGAATAGACTCTAACACATGGCTGGATAGACGGGCTAGGAATAATCTCAAAGCCTCCACTCCCCCACCTGTGAGAAACTCTGATAACTCTTTCATGGAATTTGATAGTTCAAATGGTCAATATTATTTCATTAATAACTGTGATCAATTTGAGCTAAATAAGGAAGTAACTGAATTTTCATTGTCTTTCGTAATACAACTTAACGAAGACAGTTCAAGGCAGACTATAGTTTCTAAAAATGGATTTGAACTATATGTTGAAGAAAATTCATTGAAGGTTTGGTTAAAAACAATATATGAAGAAATTGACGTAACAGTAAGGTCTTTAAAACCTCAGACAATTACAAAAATATCAATCGTGTACAGTGGATATGATGTAAAAGTGTATACTAAACAAAATAAAGAAGAAATTTTTACATTATTTAAAAAAGATATTTTTGGTGATATAATAGGAGGGGTAGGTCCGTTTGTGGTCGGAGCTTCTTTTGAAGAATTAGACACAGACATTAGTAGTTCTTCTGAAATACAAAATTTAAGCACTTCTTCTAATTCGACTGATAGCAGTTCGTCTACTGAAGAAAGTTCTTCTGGTACTTTCCTTAGTGAATCTTCGGACTCGACAATTATTCTAAGCACTTCAAGTGAGAGCTCTAGTAGTTGTACTGTGGAAAAGAATTTTTATTTTACAAATTATCTCAATGGCAGTTTGACTAATTTAAAGTATTGGAAAAGAGAACTCAGCTACGAAGAAGCTACTTATGATTCAGACACAATAGATTACCACATTGAACTAGACCCATATTCTTCAGAATTAGATTACAACACAATTCAGACCGGGCAGGGAGCTAACCACTTCTATCTCAAAGGGGAAAACCTTTCAGTAGAAGACCTCGGTGGAATTTCTGTAATTGACTTGATTACATATTCTAAATTCACACAAGAGGAAAGAGTTACAGTCGCTAGAGATGTTAGTATAAGGCCATATGCTTACAAGGTCAAAAATGGCGGAATTAATATAGTCTGGTCAGACAACAGAGGGACATCTTCTGAAATATACTTAAATCAATTTAAGAGTAATAATAAATTAAATCAATTAATAAATAAAAATGGAACAATAAAGTCCAGTGGCAGTTTAGGGAATGTTTTTTCTAATAATAATATTTTCGTAGATAATAATGCTGATTTTTATAAAGAAGGTGTTTTTGAAGGAGATTTTATAAATTTCACAGATAGTTCAAACTACACTGGTAAAAAAATACCGATTATTAAAGTTGTAAGTTCGACAATGTTAGAATTGGGAGTGTTTTTCTCTAAAAACAATTCTGAGTTAGGATATTACATCGATAGTTCAAAACCAAAGAACGTAGAAGATTTCAACATAAAATTAACCAATCTATTAACAGGTTCGGCTAACCCAGTTGCTGTCAGTGACGCAATAGGCGACTCTCATGTTGTTTGGCAAGCTGTCAATGGTGGCAGCTACGAGATATTCTATAAGAGATTCAGACCAAGCAATGCTCTAGAACAGATTTGGGGAAATGTCAGACTAACTAATAATGACGGAAATTCAGAAAATCCGTCTATAGCAATCGATAGCTCAAGTTCCATCCATGTCGTATGGCAGGACACTCGCAATGAAGTACCTCAGATATTCTATGCGTTCTCATCACCGGTTGTCTGTAGCACAAATCTCATACCCAAGTTCACTAGATGGAGTTCTGATAATTACGGTAGCGGAGACTTGCTTATTTCAGACAAGTTAATTGCTACCAACCCAGATATTATAACTGATTCAGACGGAGTTGTTCACATTGTCTTCTCAGCGAATGTTTCAACAGTTTCAGGAAGCTACGATGAGATTTTTTATGTCAATAATAGATGTGGGCAATTTACGAAACCAACAAAAGTAACTAATTTCAATTCTCAGTCTCACAATCCTAAAATCGAAGTTGATAAGTTTGGTAATTTAATAGTAGTGTTCGTTTCCGACAAAGAAGGTAAGGATGATGTTTATTTATTGAAGCACAATAAGACATTAGGTTCTTGGAGTTCTGTTAGAAGTGTCAACAACTCTCTAAGTCAATCTAAAAACCCTAGCATATCTATTGACTCATCTAACATCGCTTATATAATATGGATTGACAGAAAAGGTGAAGAAAACGTCATGAAGATGGCTAAATACAATATTAATTTAGATTCACTATCCATGAACGAAGATACTATCATAAGTACGCAGATAGATAAGTCATTGTCAGTTAGCACAGTCGTTGACGATACCAAAACATTATATGCGACGTGGGAAGATGGTAGAGAATTCATAGATACCGACTGTAGCAATACGGAAGTGTTCAAAAACATTCTTACTAATTTAATAATCTCGTCCGATTCAGTAATTGAAGAAATTACAGATAACGAAATAGAACAAATAGTTAATCAAGTCACATGCAATGTTGTGTCTGAAGACAATGTTAAAATTTCAAATGAAGTTTTAGATGATGTTGTTTTGACATTTGAAACAGACAATGTCTCTTTTGTTAGAAAGGTAAGAGATATTGGGAACCCAAACAACCCACCAATTGTTTTAGACAGCAGATCTATAACTATAAAAATAAAAGGATTGAGTAATACATTAGCATACAGAATTAAAAATTCAGATGGAGTAAGTTCTTGGAGTAAGTTCTTTAAGTTTACAGAAGATGAGTCTCCTAATACGACAATTACTGACTGGGTAATGTCTAGAAATAACGGGCCGAAAGAAATATGTATACAATTATATACTTTACAAGGATTAACTGCCATGATATGTGAAAGTTTATTCTTGAATGAACTTGAATTATTCAATGTTACTTTACTGAATGATTTTGAAGGTGAACCAAGCGATATTGTTGGTACAGTTTATAACGGTTCTAAAGTCCTTACTTCTAAATCGTATTGGGCTAGAATAGAGCCGTTAAAATTAGTTATACCAGAAGAGCAGTCTGTGGTATTCGATGTGTCAATGCAAGGATTGGACATAGTGGGCGTTGAAACCGAACTTATAGACGGTGTCTATTTTGGTAAGTTCACCATACAGCCAGAAGATAAAGTTAGGTATATAGATGGAGAAGCTAAGATAATTCCAAAAATCATTGACAAATAAAAGGGAATTAAATCAAAAAGCTTGAAATTAGTTTATAGTGTCAAGGAGCATAGTTTATGGCAATATCACCAAATGATATAAAAGTTTTTTTAACAGGAATACCGGATACGGGACTGAACTATAGTGGATGTTGTGTACAAGACAACCCAAATCAGTCTCTAGGTGGTTTTACGTCTTCTACAGAAATTAATGGTTCTACTCTTATCAGTGCTAATATCACAGATGTAGATACAGTGATACAAGTTGATGACGTCTCTAAATTGCCAGGCGCTTCTACTCTCAATCCAGCTTATGCCGTTATTGGCAATGAGATAATATCTTACACGGCGAGAAGTTCTAGTCTAGGACCTGCGATGTTACTAAATGTAACTAGAGGTCTTTTTGGACGTATTTCTTCCGACCATTTAGCATCGGATGTTATAACCGGTTTGACAAATCAAAATTTATTCGACAATATAAGAGCTAGTGAAAATGCTTCAGGGATTGACGAGTACAGATGTTTTTCAGTAATGAATACCAATACAGCCGATACTGCTCATGACGTGAGATTGTATTTGTCTCCAGTGCAAGAAAAAGGTTTCGTTTCGACTGCCGTTTCAGACGGTGGGTTTGGCGCAACCATGACTGACACTAATTTGATAGGTGTATATGTTGACGATTTTTTCGACGGCGGAGTGTTAACAATTACTGGCGGCGCAGCAGAAAATGTTGTTCCATCTTTAAACAATTATTTAATAACCAAATGGGATACCTCTACAGGCAAAGCCACAATAGATGGCAACTGGACAGCTGGAACACCAAATGGAACAACTACTTACATAATGTCTTCTCTCCACACCACCCCAAGTCCTGACACAGAGATTGATTTTGCAATCGAGAGACATGAATACGCAGACCTAGGATCTACTTCAGGAGTAGCGACTACGGGAGGGACAAATTTTCTAATCGACGAAGACCTACCTCTAGAAGGCTGGGTGAAATCGTCGGACTTCATAGGAGCGTATATGCTTTTGCTTACAGGCGATGGTGTAGATGGCGTTCCAAGAAGGATAACAGCATATAATCCAGTCACTGGAAAAGTAACGGTGGATTCAGCATTTGTCAATGAGGGGGTCTCTCTAGGTGACTTATATACTATAATTCAAGGACCTAGTGCATTCTTTGCTCCTAACGATCAGGTTCCACCACCTATTGGAACTGGTAATTTTACTAATTTTGTTAAACCAGTAACGCCAGAAACAGCTATTTCTATAAATATCAATGGAATAGGCGAAGATTTAATACATAATGAGTTATTTTATGTTTGGGTGAGAAGAAGAGTCAGTGCTAATGATAATAGTTATAGTAATGACAATGCCATTCCAAATATTATCTTCGAAACATGATATGAGGAGTTTCAAATGGCTCTATCAAGAAGAACTGTAGGGATACGATATAACTCTTTAATAGAGAAAAATACGCAAGCTCCTTTAATGTGGAACGCTTTTTCAACGATTAATTCTTTGGGGAAGGGTCTTTTGTGGAGACAGAGTCAAAACACAGAGTCTTTAGTATCAGCTTCTTTTTTGTATTCCACTAAGAAATCTCATGTAGTTAGAACGATGGGGGCAATGTATGATTCTTATGGGACTCCAGTATTAGATATTGGTAGTAATTTTATAGGAATAATAGCATCTCCGTTAAATCCATTTTTTGATTCTGTAATAGAAGACCCTCAGAATATTGTAGATACAGTCGAGTATAGAATAGGGACGAATTCATTTAATAATTTGAAAATTACTGATGGTAATTTTGACGAAGCCTTGAAAAGTTTCCAATTTACTTTTTTTGAATTTGGCACTATCCCATGCCAGTTAAGAATAATATTGTCAACTGGCGAAGTGTTCTACAGCGATACAAAATACGCACTGATAGATTTGCAATCAAATACCGATGTGAAAATATACACAACAGTATCTCCAGATAAAAACCACGAAAATATTAATCTTGGAGGAATTAATTCAAGTAATACTCTTGGCGTGACATCTAAGATAATCTCAACGGATGGATTGTCAGTATTCGACACGGAAATCCAAATCGAAGATAGCTCTTGCTTTCCAGATAGTGGATATATTGTGGTTGGGTCAGAAATAGTAACTTATAATAATAAGACATTAGAATATCCGTTTCTTTTAAAGGGCTGTACTAGAGGCGTCTTTGGGACTCTAGCTTCAACCCATAAAGACGGAACTGTCATTGGACTAATGGATACTGAGGGTCTTTTTGATAATGTGACAATATCTGAAATAGAAACAGACGATGAGACAGTCTCTAAGATAGACTATAGATGCGTATGTGTCCGAAATGATTCTGACTTAACAAGTGGAGATATCTCTTTGTTCTTTCCAGTTTCCCCAAATAATAATTTAGAAAATATGCGCTTTGCAGTAGAAAAGTCAGTTGATGGAAATACAATCAACTCGCAAGAGTTAGTCAATGAAAAGGCAGAACCTTCGATGAACGGAGTTAAAGAATATCTACCTACTGATTTTTCAGCGAATGGCCATTTAGACGACGTCTTCGATACTTCTTTAGACGATAGCGGTGACTCCTCTGATTCGTTTGATTACAGTGATAAGTTTGGCATTGTTTCTTCTAAAAATATATACACAGATGATAAATATTTATTTCTAGCCACAGATGCGCTTAGTGGGGAAATAAGGTACAGATTTAACGGTTCCAAACTATTAACTATCGATAATTTAAAATACAATGTGTCAGTTAAACTTGGGACGTCAGTTTCAGTTTTTTATAGAACTGGTAAAACTTTAGAAGAAATAAAAGATAAAGAATTCAAACTATCCGAAACCTACAATGAGTACATTGAAACAAAAGACGAGATAACCGTAGAAGAGTTTGTTCAGTTCTTAGATATTAAAATAACTATGAAAAGAGGTAATTTGAATAATTCATCACCATCATTCGGTGATTACCTTATACAATATTGGGAGTCAGGGTACTCCAGTTCAGTAAGGAATTCTGATGAACTGAAACAAAGAAACATTATTATTAATAATGATTTTTTCAGTGAAGCATTCCAAGAATTTAAACTTGGCTTTCCAGAAGATACTGAGTCTAATTATTTGCCATTGTTAAATGATGACAATTATATAATACAATCAACGTTCGCCTCAGATGTTGGCGGTGATTCATTGCCAATTAAATTCAACTATGCTCTCGCTCATTCTTTCGTACCTTATCAGACAAGTGAAATAAAAGAATTATCCATATTAGAAAAGAGAATAGATTGGGACAATTCAACTCACAGTGAAATAGAACTATCCTTGAATGCTATTATTTTTGACGGAGACCCACAAGGAGCAGCTAATATATTAGGGCACTCTTCTCAGACATTGATACTCACAGAAAAAGTAGCACACTCTTCTAATCGAGTTTTTTCATTTGATAGCCCAATAACAGTTAAAGAAGGAAAGACATATTGGTTTTATATTTACGCTTCTTCAAATCCTAGTGTTAATGGAGAGTGGAGATTCAGAGGAAGTAATAATTTAATATATGGAAATCCTGACAATAATGAAACTAAGCTATTTAATTTAAACCGAGGAGCTTCTTTTAAAAGTAATATAGACAATTTTGCAATTGGCTATACTTTGATAGGTAAACTTAAAGATAAGATAATCGGCCATATAAACAACGATTCAACCGCTTATTATATTTTAAACCCTGAAGGATTAAATGAAAAAGATTGGCTTTTTAACGAAATCAATGTAGACTTTAATAATCCTTATTCAGGTTCGCCCAGACTCGGCCCAAAAATACATTTCGCCTGGAGAAAAAACACTGAAAG
>Ga0307377_10002816_pt1 | contig 20190 bp, 12 predicted proteins | sample TR3MG_FD_202535 | JGI IMG/M metagenome (GOLD analysis project Ga0307377, IMG submission 202535) | Soil microbial communities from Risofladan, Vaasa, Finland - TR-3 | ecosystem: Environmental > Terrestrial > Soil > Coastal area > Acid sulfate soil | place: Finland: Risofladan, Vaasa | collected... | reverse complement strand
GAAACACGGCAAGCAACGTGCCCACCGCCGACAGCGGTACGGCGTAGCGCACGACATTTCGATCGAACGGAAACAAGCCTGCGGGCAGGATGAGCACCAGGGGGTACATGAAAATGCGCTGGTACCAGCACAGAATGCAAGGCACATAGCCCATGACTTCGCTCAGGAACAAACTTCCCAGCGTGGAAACGCAGGCGAGCAGCCAACAGACAAAGATCAGCGTCCAATTCGAAGACTGTGCGCTTTCGGGGGAATTGATCGGCATGGGCTAGATCCTGTTGAAGTTAGAAGTCGTGTGACCGCGGGCTATTGTCTATCCGATCGTTCCGAGCACCGGGAATGTCTGGAGCAGCAGGAAGGAGAACGTCGTGAGCATGCCAGTGATCATGGCCACGCCCATGAGAACCATCGACGCGCCGGCGCCAACCTGCAGCCAGCGCCCGACGCGGCGCACGGACTTCAGCCATGCCAGCAGCTTGTCGGTGTAGATCGCGGTTGCGAGGAAAGGCAGCCCCAGGCCGAGCGAGTAGGCGGCGAGCAGCGCCGTGCCGCTGGACACCGTAGCCGCGACCGCACTGATGGTGAGGATCGCGCCCAGCACCGGCCCGATGCACGGCGCCCAGCCGAGGGCGAACGCCACTCCGATGAGATACGCCCCGAGCGGTCGGCCGCCTTTGATGTCGACATGAAAACGCAGATCGCGCTGCAGCCAGGAGAGCTTCAACGCCCCGGCCATGAACAGGCCGAAAACGATCACGACGACGCCGGCGACAATGTTCGCCTCGTACTTGTAGCGCAGCAGCAGTTGCCCCAGCGCGGTGGCGCCTGCGCCGAGCGCGATGAACACCGTCGAAAACCCGGCGACGAAGCACAGGCTCAGCCCGATTGCCGACAGGCGCTGCAAGCGGCTGTCGGCGTGGTGGTCATGCGCAAGGGCGTCGCCTGCCACGTAAGACACATAGCCGGGCACCAAGGGCAGGACGCAAGGGGACAGGAACGAAACGATGCCCGCGGCGAACGCCGTGGTAAACGTCAACGCCGATAGTTCATTCATGCGCGAGCGCTCCCATGTCGAGTCCGGCAACGCGATCCCATAAGATGGCCGGCATCCCGCATAACACGGATTCCAACCGCAACAACGATTTCATGGCTCAATCTTTCTCCCGATTTTCCAGATACACCGAACGGAGCGTAAATGCCCGATCGGATCCAAACAGAATCTTCGGCTGGGGCGCCAGTGATCCGACGCGTACGCCGGACGGCCGATGGCTCGGCGCGCTATGACGCGAGGGAGACGCTAATTGCGAAAATTGCGGTAAAGGATCGTCAGCGGTGGGCCAACGACGGGCGGCACCGAGGCCAGGACGACGAGCTTCGGCTGTGCGGGGACGGGCACTTCGATTATGTTGAGGACGGGAATGAGCGCCACGGGCGTTACACCGGCCCAGATCTTTTGCTCGTCGTTGTGGAAGCTTTGCACAAAATGCGTCAGGCAAGACCCCGTTTCTTCACACTGCGGGCAAGCGGGCTCGTCCGCTTTGGCAGCCGACGCATGAGCCGCGACCCGGCCCTGCCCCGCCAAATCCGCCGCGAAGGCGCAAACGGCGGCGCCGGCGTTGTTCGCGAAGAACATCGCCGCAAAGAATAAGGTCAGGTACCGCATTCGCCTGAATCGCACTTCGGTCCTCGTGTCGCACGGCAGCGTGCAGTGGCCGGTGCCACCGCAACGCTGCTGATCGGATGCCGTCAGGTTAATGACTTCCGCTGAATCATTCTTGATGCAGATCAAACGATTACCGCGCCAGCCGATGAATCGGGCGCGGCGCGCTCAGGGCGCTCCCTTGCCGCTCACCCAAGCCGGAATGCGCACGCCGTCGATGCCGCCATGTCCGGTTTGAGCCGCGCGGTCGAAGGCCTCGAGCACGCGCGCTGCGGTAGGCAGCTCGACCCCCAGGCCTTGCGCCTCTTCCAGCATGGTGCGCAAGTCCTTGCGCATCGAATTCAGGTCGAAGGTCGCCGGGCCGGTGTCCTCGCCCGCCAGCGCCTTCGCCACCGCGGCGCCGCGGTTCTTCAGCACCGTCGCCGCACCCGAGGTGTCGGAGAAGATTTCGATCAGCCGTGCCGGATCGATGCCCAGCGGCTTGGTGAGCGCGACGGCCTCGCCGAACGCCTGCCAGAACACGATCAAGGGCAGGTTGATCGCGAGCTTCATCGCCGCGCCCGCGCCCACCGGCCCGACATGCTCGACGCGGCGGCACATCTGCTCGAGCAAGGGCCTGGCGCGATCGAGCGCGAGGGCGTCGGCACCGGCCAAACCGAACAGCCTTCCCTCCTTCGCCGGTCCCACGGTGCCGCCAACGGGACACTCCACCAGTTGCGCGTGCTTCTTCGCGACCCATTCGCCCAGCGCGCGTTCGGTCTCAGGCCGCACGGTGCTCATCTCGATGAACAGCTTGCCCTTGACCTCGCCGGCGAGCAGTCCGTGGTCCCCGTAATACACCGCGTCGATCGCTGCTGCGTCGGTGAGTATGGTGATGATCACATCGACGCGCGCTGCGAGTTCGGCCGGCGTATCGGCGACGGTCGCGCCGGCAGCCACCGCGGCCTTGGTCTTTTCCGGCGCGCGATTCCACACAGTTAGCGTATGCCCGAGGCCGATGAGCCTGGCGGCGATGGCGCTGCCCATGCGTCCGGTGCCGGCGATGCCGATGTTCATTTTCTTCTCCAATCAAAGCCGCGAACGCGCTTGGTTTCGGATCGCCCCTGTGCTGCGTATCCGCCTGTCGTCGATGCTATCGCATCACACATCGGATTTCAAACCAGCCCGCCCGCATGGCCACAGGCACATACAATGCAATTGCAATTTTGTCTTGGTAAGGGCTTCAGCTGCTTCGAGACAAATTTCCAACATAAAATTCCGCATCGACTCCAAATGAAAGGCAGGTTAAACTTCGGCAACTAGTATTGAAAATCGTATCCATCAATTCGCCGAGCAGTACGCAAGAAGACGGCACTGGCGAATCATAGGTCGGAGGAACCTGGTGGTCACTTTTGAGAAGGCGCTAGCCGAGGGTTCCGCGACCCCGGCTCCCCGCGGACCGCGAATCAGCCTGTCTCGGTGGTTCCGACGGCTGACGCAGGAGCAAATCGTACTGATCGTGACAGGGGTGCTGGCGGTGGCCTTCTCCCTGGTCCTGCCCGGCTTCGCGTCGGTCAAGAATCTGCTGACTTTGCTCAACGGTATCGCCGTCCTGGGCATTCTCTCTCTGGGAGCGGCCATCGTGATTATTGGCCGCGGGCTCGACATTTCTCAGATCGCTTCCCTCGCCATCGGCGCTGCCATGACCGCTGTCATCATGAAAGCCGGCGGGAGCATGAGCTGGGCGATCACCGCCGGTTTGCTGATTGCGCTGACGATCGGCCTGCTCAACGGCTTCGTCATTGCCTTCGTGGAGATCCCGCCTCTGTTCGCGACTCTGGCGACGAATCTGCTCGTTTTCGGCCTGGCGCGCATTTTCATCGTCGGTTCGACCTACATCGTCTACGTCCCGGACAGCGCGAAGCACTTTCTCGCGCTCGGCGAGACCATCGGAGGAATCCCGATACCCGTGCTGATCTTCTTTGGCCTGGCGGCGCTGGTACACCTATTTCTTAGTCGCACCACGGTCGGGCGCTTCATCTACGCTCATGGTGACAACCCGGAGGCGGCCCGCCTGAGCGGTATCCCGGTCCGCCCCCTGACCATATTGGAGTATGTGCTCTCAGCGACGATCGCCTATTTGGCCGGGCTGGTACTCATGGCGATGCTCTCGAGCATCGACACGCAGATCGTCATGGGGGCGGAGATCTTCAACGTGATCTTGGTGGCGGTACTCGGCGGCGTCAGTCTCATCGGCGGCCGTGGCAGCGTCCTGAGCGTGCTGGCCGGCGCGCTGCTCGTCGGCGTGATGCTCAACGGCATGACCCGGCTGAACCTGAGCAACGACGTCCAGAACATCGTCAGGGGCTTGGTGTTGATGGCGGCCATCGTGCTGGACAACCGACTCCACCCGAGAGATGAAGAGACCTTGCGCCAGGGTGAATGAGCGTCGTGCGCAGTCAACCAGTCCGATTGCGTCGCGGCGCTTGCGTCGGGCTCGCCAGCCGTCATAGTCGGGAAAGGGTGCCGCCAGAGGTGAAATTCGAAGAATTGCTGTAAAAGCGCCCGTCCGGGAGCGTCTGCCGCGCCCCTCGGGACAACCACCCGGCAGTTCTGCGCGAGCCGGCTGCCTGTAACGCAAGATGTCAACCATAACGGAGGAGAGAAAGCCATGGGAACACGATTGACGAGACTGATGGGACTCACTGCAGGAGTCGCGGCGGCCGGATTTGCGGTTGCGGCGCTGGCGAGTCCGAACATGACCACCAAACAGCTTCAGGAACAGTTCGACAAGGACGTAAGGGGCAAGACGATCGTTTATATTCCGGTTTCCTACTCGGTGCCGCTGACGCGAATCTGGGGCGAGACGATGGAGCGCGAGGCCAAGGCCCTCGGAATGAAGTTCGAGGTCCGTGATCCTGATTTCAATACGCAGCGCGAAGAGCAGCTCTTATCGGCGATGATCGCCCAGCACCCCGACGTGCTCATCGTTCACAATCCGAACGTTCAGGTGCTCGCGCCCGATCTTAAACGCGCCGAGGAGGCGGGTATCTACACCATCCAGGTCAATATGGCCTCCAAGTACAAGACCGACGCCTTCGTCGGCGTGCAGCCGAATGAGCTTGGCGCGAAGATGGCCGAGGGCGTGGTCAAGGCCTGTGGGGGCGCGGACGCGCGCTCGCACAAGATCGCGCTTATGGACGGAGAGGTCACGTCCGCCTACAGCATCGGGATCATGCAGGGCGCCACATCGGTGTTCAAGCAACATCCCAATATCCAGATCGTCAGCAACCAGGCCGCGAACTGGGACTCGAAAACGGCCCACGACAAGGCGGCCACGGTGCTCCAGGCCCATCCCGATCTGTGCGCGTACATGGGGTGGTGGTCCGGCCAGGACGTGGGCGTCGCCCAGGCGGTCAAGCAGGCCGGCTTGCAGGACAAGGTCAAGGTGTTCACAACCGGCGGCGGGGAGCCCCCGTCCTGCGATTACCTGAAGCAGGGCCTGTTCTACGAGGACTTCAGCTACCAGGCCGCGCACCAGGCCCATCAGATGATGGCGATCGTGAAGTTCCTGCTGCAGAGCCACATGAAGCCGGGCAGTTTCCGCACCGCGATCTACTCGCCGGTGGTGGCGCTGACCAAGGACACCGTCCAAGCGGATTCCTGCACCGCAATCTCGAAGAAGTAAGCACCGGCAAACGCGGGGACCGCTGCGCGAATAGCTGTCCCCGCGGTGCAAACGGAGCAGCCCGGCTTCCGCACGACGGAGGGCGGCCCACCGTGGGGAAAGGGTATCGATGAATAGCGCAAGCCTGTCGACAACACTCAAGCAGATTCGTTACAAGTGGTCGCCGCGCCAAACCTTCGCGGATCTGTTCGCGAAGACGTGGATGGAGCCGGCAATTCCCTTTTCCGTGCTCGTGGCACTCGTCGTCTACTTTGCCGCAACCGTCCCCTATTACGCCACTCTCGGCAACGCGCAATCGCTCGGTCGATCATTTGCGGAGTTCGGCTTCGTCGCCATCGCCATGGGTTTGTCGCTGATCTCGGGCGGCATCGACCTGAGTGTGGGCTCGATCTTCGCGCTGACCGATTTCGTGGCGCTGGTGGCGTTCAACCTCTGGGGCCTCCCCGTGCCGCTGGTGATTTTCGTGACCGTGCTCGCGGGCGGGCTGTTGGGCGCAATCAACGGCTTTTTCATCGGTTTCTTGCGCACGCGGGCCTTCCTCTCGACGCTGGTCACGCTCATCGTCTATCGCGGCATTTTCGACCTGTTGACACTTGCCTGGTCCGGGCAGCTGGCCATGTCAACGGTTTCGAGCAGTACCTGGGACGCCATGGCGGGGGGAAGCGCTCTCGGAGTGCCCACGGACATCTGGGCTCTAATAACTGTTAGCGTGATTGGTCACGTTCTGCTCAGCCGCTCGCGCTTGGGCCGGCACTTGGTGGCTGTCGGGGCCAGTAGCCGCTCGGCCCGGCACTCCGGCATCAGCATCCGCGGTGTTTTGTTCTCGACCTACGTGGTATCGGGGATGCTGTGCGCGCTGGGCGCGGTCTTTTTTGCGGCCAGATTGAGCAGCTCCGGTTCGCAGACCGGTGACGGCTTCGCCTTCGAAGCGCTGACCGCGGTCATGATCGGAGGCATCAGCATTGCCGGCGGCAAGGGCTCGATCGGGCGCGCCCTGATCGGCGCGGGGATCATCTATGCCCTGGTCAACGGGCTGATCCAGATGGGTTTTCCCGGCCAAGTGACGACTGCGGTAAACGGAGCGATTCTGCTGGCGGCGATCGGAATCGACGTCAAGTGGGCCAAGAACCGCGCCAAGGCGATACAGAAGAGCTACGTCAACCCCACCTTCCTCGACTACGGCGCTCTGCCGGATACGCGGCCCGGCAGCAATAGCCCCTACGCCATGAATGACCGGCTACGCGGCGCCGAGGCAATCGGTCTCGATCAGGTCGAAGGGCCGGAGGACGTAATCCTGGATCGCGAGGGGCGGCTGTACACCGGTACCCGGCAGGGCTGGATCCTGCGCTTCTCGGGTGAGCACTTCGAGCAGCGCGAGCTGTTCGCGCGCATCGGCGGCCGTCCGCTGGGGCTGGCCTTCGACAAGGACGACAACCTCATCGTCTGCGCCGCGGGGATGGGCCTGTACGGTGTCAGGCCCGACGCCACTGTATTCAAGCTTACCGATGAGACCAGCCGCACTTGGTGGAAACTGATCGACGACTCGCGCCTCAAGCTGACGGACGACCTCGATATCGCCCCGGACGGCAAGATCTATTTCAGCGAAGGCACGACGCGCTTCGACATGACTACCTGGCCTGTGGACGGCCTGGAGGGTCGGGGTAGCGGCCGCTTGGTCTGCTACGATCCCGCCACCCGCAGGACGCGTACGGTCGTTCATGACGTGCGCTTTTGCAATGGGGTTTGCCTCGCGCACGACGCCAGGTCGATCCTGTTCTGCGAGACCTTCGGTCTGCGCCTGATGCGCTACTGGATCGAGGGTCCCAAGCGCGGCAAAGTGGAGGTGGCGATCGCGAGCCTGCCTGGCTGCCCGGACAACATCAACCGTTCTTCCGACGGCGGCTATTGGCTCGCGCTGGTAGCGATGCGCGCGCCGGTCTATGACGTTGCCATGCGCATGCCGGGCTTTCGCATGCGCATGATCAAGGAACTGCCATTCGACGAATGGCTGTTTCCGGGCATTAACAACGGCTGCATCGTCAAACTCGATGCCAACGCGCAGCCGGTCGAATCCTACTGGGATCCGGGCGGCGAGTCGCACCCGACGCTGACATCCATGCGCGAGGACCGCGGTTACCTCTACCTGGGTGGATTGGAGAACAACCGCATCGGCCGCATCAAGCTGGAAGGCGCCGACCCGGGCTGGACCAGTTGCGAAAGCTACTGGGGCAAGCGCGAACCGGCGGCCTGAGCGAGGAAGAACGACATGTCTGTAGTGATGGAGATTGCGAAGTCGTTGCTGTTTCCGAACCGCGAACAGCACGCTATTCCGGTGATGGACGGCGCTTACTCGCCCAACAACCTCCTCGAGGAGCTCCCGGCAGTGAGAACCGAGCTCACCTCGCCGGACGACGTGGCCGCAGGCGACGGGGGCGCCCTGTTCGTAGCCAGTGGCCGCCGGCTGCTGCGTCTTGGTGGCGAGAGCTTTGAGGAGGCAGCCGCGATCGTGGAGTTCGAGGCCCCGATCAGCGCGCTTGCCTGCCTGGCGGACGGCAGCTTCGTGGTCGGCCTCAACGGCGCCGGGCTGCGGCATGTCGATGCAGCTGGAAGAACAGTTTCCAAGGTCGATCAGTTCAACAGCGCACCGCTGCGCTGCGTGACCGCCATCGCCGAGGACCTCCAGCGCGGCGGGGTCTATTTCACCGTCGGCAGCAGCCAGCACGACGCCGAGGACTGGGTGTGGGACCTGATGGAGCGCAACCGCTCGGGCGCGCTCGGCTACTGGCCGCTCGATGTCGACACGGCCGAGGTCTTGCTCGACAAGCTCGCCTATGCGAATGGCGTCCAGGTAGAGGAGAGCGGCGAAAGCCTGCTGTTTACCCAGAGCTGGAACCACAGCCTGGCGCGCTACCGGCTGAGCGGCGGCGCGCACCGCGGCTTCGATCTGGTCATCGACAACATGCCCGGCTATCCATCGCGCATCGCAGCCGCGAGCGGCGGCGGGCACTGGCTTGCGCTGTTCGCGATGCGCACTCAGCTCGTCGAACTCGTGCTCAAGGAGCGCGCATTCGCAAGCGAGATGATGCGCACGCTCGAACCGGCGCTGTGGATCCGCCCGGCGCTAAAGACCGCCGGCTCTCACCTCGAGCCCCTGCAGGGCGGGGGCATCAAGAAGCTCGGTATCCGCAAACCCTGGGCACCGCCGCGTTCCTACGGACTGGTCGTGCGCCTGGACGCCGACTGCGAGCCGCTTTACTCCCTGCATAGCCGCGTCGACGGCAAGAACCACGGCGTCATGGCCGCCCGAGAGATCGGGCGCCGCTTGTTCGTCGTATCCAAGGGCAATGATCGCCTCCTCGTACAAGATCTGGAAGCACCGGAGCTTAACCATGCATGAACGCCCTCAGCTCGGCGACGCGTCGGCCGGCGCAGCGCGCCAACCTAAGCTACAGGTGCGCCAAGCCACTAAGCTCTATGAAGGCACGGCGGCCATCGAGGGCGTCGACTTCGACCTCTACCCCGGCGAAGTCCATGCCCTGGTCGGCGAGAATGGGGCGGGGAAATCCACACTGTGCAAGGCCATCGCCGGCGCGGTTCAACTCAGCTCCGGCGAGATTCGCCTCGACGGCGAAGCGTGCCAGTTCAAGTCGCCGGCCGATGCCCTCAAGCGCGGCATCGTGATGGTCTACCAGGAGGATAGCCTCGTTCCCACGATGACCGTGGCGCAAAACGTTCAGCTCGGCCGCGAGAAGTTTCTGACGGGCTTTCGCACCATCAATATTGCTGCGCAACAGCTGCTGCAGTCGATGAACTTCAACGTCGAGCCCACCGACGTGGTCGCCAACCTCGGTATCGCCAAGCGGCAGATGGTCGAGATTGCCCGTGCGGTCTACTACGAAGCCGAAGTGATCATCTTCGACGAGCCAACATCGAGTCTGACTCCGGAGGAAACGCAGCACCTGTTCCTGCTCATCGAAGACCTGCGACGCCGCGGCTTGGCTATCGTGTTCATCTCCCATGCGCTCGAAGAGGCGCTGAGTCTGGCCGATCGCATTACCGTGCTACGCGACTCCAAGCGGGTCATCACCGGCGCATCGAAGGACTTCGACCGGCGCAAGCTGGTCAAGCACATGGTCGGCCGGGAACTCTCCGAGTCCGAGGTCGGCCAAGGAAGCGGCGCCAGGCGGCGTGGCGGGCGTGGCCGGCGCGTGTTGCGTGTGCAAAACCTGATCTCCGGCACCATGGTCAAGAACATGTCGTTCTCGGTGTTCGCCGGCGAGGTGCTCGGCATTGCCGGATTGGTCGGGTCCGGGCGCTCCGAAATGGCCCAAGTCATCTGCGGGGCGCGCAAGCGCAACCTCATTCACGGCGGCATGATCTATTTCGACGGCCGCCCCGTGCGTTATCGCGTGCCAGCCCAGGCCGTCAAGGACGGAATCGCCTACGTCACCGAGGACCGCAAGGTCAGCGGCTTCTTCGAAACCATGACGGTCGACGAGAACATCTACCTCGGCTGGCTGTGCACGCCGGATGGTCGCAGGCGGCTTGGATACTCCCTTAGGCACCGCGATCAAGTTGCGGCTGAATGGGTCGAGAAGACTCGCGTCACCGCCATCAACCGCCAGAGTAGAGTCATCGAGCTCTCCGGCGGCAATCAGCAGAAAGTGGTCGTCGCCAAGAGCCTCGTGCAGGAGCCCAAGCTAATCATCCTCGATGAACCAACACGCGGCGTCGACGTCGGCTCCGTCGAGGAGATCCACGAGATCATCCGCAGCCTGGCGCGCGAAGGGAAGGCCGTCGTCGTCATTTCGTCATACCTGCCCGAAATACTCAAGATATCCGACCGCATCCTGGTGGCGCGCGGGGGACAAATCGTCGCCGAGTTCAATCCCGAGGAGGCAACCCAGGAGAAGATCATGTATGCCGCGGTGCACTGACCCGGCCTTCGCGCCGGGGCGTTTGCGCGAGAGCAACCCCGGCATGTAGTCTATGGCAGCGTGAAGCCCGGCCTAAGGGTCAGCGTCAGTCTGATACTGACGCCAGTGCAGCTGCTTGATCGTCCCGCAGCACCGCCCGCCGCTCGTCGGTGGCGGCTCAGGTGAGGCTCAAACGTCCGCCGCTCACGTGGTCACACGCGCATATAACGTGCACGCCTCATCAACGCTTCAGTATCTTCGACCAAGATTTCCGGATCGACGACAACTGAAAGGCACGCTATACTTCGCGCAGTCGCGTAGTAATTTCTGTCCATTACTTACAGCTAGAGGGGGAAACTTCCATGAGCATCCGTCCATCCCGTCTCGTCGTCGCCGCTCTGGCGCTGTGCGCCGGTGCCGTTGCGCTGCCCGCGCAAGCGCTCGATATTCCGTGTCGCGTCGCCAAGCTCATCGTGCCCTGGAAGGCGGGCGGCGACACCGACATCATCTTCCGCCTGTTCGTGGACACGGCCAACAAGGAAGGGGCCAAGCCCCAGATGCAGGTGGTCAACGTCGGCGGCGAGGGAGGCAACAAGGGCGCCAAGCAAGTGCTCAGCGCTGAGCCGAACGGCTGCACCCTGCTCGGGATCCACGACAGCGCGATCATCAGCTACCTGGCGCACCGCGTGAAGTTCACCTGGAACGCGTTCGAGCCCGTTGCCTCGGTCACCTACACGCCGTCGGTCATCGGCGCCAGTCCGGGCGTCCCCTACGACGACATGAAGGGCTTGGTAACCTACGCCAAGGCGCACCCCGGGGAAGTTACCGCGGCGGTGACGCTGGGCTCGACCAGTCAGTTCATCTTTTTGCTGGTCGAAGATGCGGCCGACATCAAGATCAAGTACGTTCCCTACGAGGGCACGCGCGAGCGGCTCACCGCGATGCTGGCCAAGAACGTCGACCTGGGCGAGATGAACATCCTGACCGCCAAGCAGTACATCGAGAAGGGCTCGCTCAAGGCGCTGGGCATTGCGACGGACAAGCGCAGCGACCTCATTCCGCAGGTCCAGACGCTCAAGGAGCAGGGGGTCGACGTAGTCTACGGGCTTACGCGCGGCATCGTGCTGCCAAAAGGTACCCCGGAGGCCATCGTCAAGCACTACGAACAGATCGCCGCCAAAGTCGCGAAAAGCCCCGAGTTCGACAAGGCGATGCACGACAAGGGCACGCTGGTCGAATACCGCGACGCTGCGCAGTACCGCGCGTTCGACGAGAAGTCCTTCAAGCAGTACGAGAAGCTGGCGAAAAAGGTCGGCATGTAGTTTGGCCGGCGCGGCGCGCCTGAAACCCGGCGTGCGCCGCGCCTTGCTGCTTCCCGCTCCTCCTTGTGAAACGATTACATAGCGATACGCTGATCGCCATCGCCCTGCTGCTCATCGGCGGGGTGATGTTCTGGGACACCTTCGGCTTTCGCACACCGCCGTTCGCGACCGTGTCGCCGCGCGCTTGGCCACGCTTCCTCCTGGTGCTTCTGTTCGGCCTGTGCGCGGTTTACCTTGTGCAATCCTTGCGTGCAGCGCCTGCGCCAGGCGCAGGCGGTGGCGTGCGCGCCTGGCTGAGCGCCAACCGCAACGCGCTGTGGTGCTACGCCCTGTTCCTCGCCTTCCTGCTGACCCTGCCCTACCTGGGGATACTGGTCGGAGGTACCGCATTCGTCTACGCGGTGCAGGCGGCGATCGGAAAGCGTGACCTGCGCTCGCATGTCAAGCACATGGTGATCGCGGTGCTTTCGGTCGGGCTGATGTGGGCGCTGTTCAACTTCGCGCTGGACGTGATGCTGCCGACCGGCAGCCTGTTCGGCGACGTGATCTGATCCCGGCCCGGGCGAGGACCTAGCAATCATGTTGCAACATCTCGGCACGGCATTCGGCGACGTCTTCTCGGTCGTCAACCTGGCGCTGATGGCGCTGGGGACTGCGGCCGGGCTTATCGCCGGCGCGATCCCGGGGTTCACGATCACCATGGCGATCGTGCTCACTCTGCCGTTTACCTTCGGCATGACGCCGATCCACGGCCTGTCGACGATGCTCGGAGTATTCGTGGGCGGCATGTCCGGCGGCCTGATGTCGGGCATCCTGATGGGCATCCCGGGTACCCCGTCTTCGGTCGCGACCACCTTCGACGGCTTTCCCATGGCACGCGCGGGACGCCCCGGGCTGGCGCTCGGCATCGGCGTGTGGTCCTCGTTTTTCGGCGGGCTGTTCAGCGCCGTCGTGCTCGCGCTGCTCGCGCCGGCGGTGGCGCATTTGGGCCTCGAGTTCGGCCCCTGGGGTTTCTTTTCGCTGATCGTTTTTGCCCTCACGATCGCGGCAAGCCTGTCGGGCGATAACCTGGCCAAAGGCCTGATCGCGGGCGTCGGCGGGATGCTGCTCGCCACCGTCGGCGAGGACCCGATCAACGGCGTGGCGCGCTTCACCTTCGGCATCGATGCGTTCGAGCAGGGCTTCGCTTTCCTGCCGGTACTGGTCGGCCTGTTCGCGTTCAGCCAGATCATGTCCGACTTGCGCGACCCCGAGGCCGCGACCAAGGTGATGCTCGACTCCAGCGCCAAGGCGGTCAAGGTCGAGCACCTCGCCGCGATCAAGGCAATCTTCCAGCGCTGGGCGGTATTGCTGCGCTCCTCGATGATCGGCACCTTCATCGGCGTGCTGCCGGCGGCGGGCGGCTCGATCTCGAACATCCTCGCCTGGGATCAGGCGAAGAAGGCCTCGCGCTATCCGGAGAAATTCGGCACCGGCATCCCCGACGGCATCATCGCATCGGAATCGGCCAACAACGCGACCGCGGGCGGCGCGCTGGTCACGATGATGGCCCTCGGCATCCCCGGGGACGCCGTGACTGCGGTGATGCTGGGCGCGCTGCTGATCCACAACATCGCCCCCAGCCCGACTTTCATCAGCACCCAACCGGTGCTCGCATACGGCATCATCGTCGCGTTCTTCCTCGCCCACTTCGTGATGGTCGCAGAGCAGGCGCTGGCCCTGCGCCTGTTCCTGCTCGTCACGCGCGTGCGCCTGTACATTCTCGGCGCGGTGATCCTCGCCTACAGCGCGATCGGCGTGTTCGCGCTCAACAACAGCGTATTCGACATCTGGACCCTGTTCCTGTTCGGCCTGCTCGGCTACGGCATGTCGCGCTTCAAATTTCCCCTCACCCCGATGATCCTCGGCGTCGTGCTGGGGCCGATCGCGGAGGTCAATTTGGGGCGCGCGCTCGCCACCAGCGACAACCTCGGCCTGTTCGTGTCGCGCCCCTGGTCGCTGTTCTTCATCGTGCTGGCCGTGTTCTCACTGGTCTACCCGTGGTACCAGCGCGGGCAGTACACGCGACGCTGGACCCTGCTCTACCTGCCGCTGCTGCTCATCGGCGTGGCGCCCGCTCTGTTCATGATGAGCGGCACCGTACGCCCCGTCGTGGGCGGCGCGCTGCTGCTTTTCGCCTGCACACTGCTGTGGCGCCGGGCGCGCAGCGGCTGGAAGCTCGAAGGCGCGCCTACCGGCCAGAGCTAGCAGCCGATTACTGCCGCGATGGATGCGGCTCGGTTTGAGAGCAGACTTCGGCGGCGACCGATAAAATGGCGAAATGCCAGTAACTAACAGCGACAGCGCCATCCTGATCCAGGGCGCGCGCCAGAACAACCTCAAGAACCTTTCCCTCGCCATTCCGCTGAACCAGCTGGTCGTGGTCACCGGCGTGTCCGGCTCGGGCAAAAGTTCGCTGGTATTCGACACGCTCTACGCCGAGGGACAGCGGCGCTATGTCGAGACCTTCTCGCCCTACGCGCGCCAGTTCCTCGACCGCATGGACAAGCCGCAGGTCGACCGCATCGACGGCATTCCGCCCGCGATCGCCATCGACCAGACCAACCCGGTGCGCACCTCGCGCTCGACGGTCGGCACCATGACCGAGCTCAACGATCACGTGAAGCTGCTGTTCGCGCGCGCGGCGGCGCTGTATTGCCGCGGCTGCGGGGCCGCGGTCGCGCGCGACACGCCGGAGACCATTTACGCCGCGCTGACCGCGCGTGCCGAAGCCGCCGGCGACCCGCGGCTCGTGATCACTTTCCCCGTGGCCGTGCCGAAGAACTTCAGCGAGGCCGAAGTGCAGCAGCTGCTCGAGAGCCAGGGCTATGCGCGCATCCATGCGCGCAGCGACGGCCTGCTCGAAGTGGTGCAGGACCGGCTGCGCATTTCCTCCGCCGAAAAGACGCGCGTGATCGAAGCGCTGGAGGCGGCGCTGAAAATCGGCCAGGGGAAGGTGAACGTGCACGTCGCCGCCGCGGACGACGAATCACCGGGCGAGGCCGTGTGGCGCTACTCCTCCGACCTGCACTGCGCCGAGTGCGACATCCACTACGCCGATCCGACGCCGTCCCTGTTCTCGTTCAATTCGCCCATCGGCGCCTGCGATACCTGCCGCGGCTTCGGCCGCGTCATCGGCATCGATTTCGGTCTGATCGTTCCGGACGAAGGCAAAACCCTGCGCGAGGGCGCGGTGCGCCCCTGGCAGACCGCGAGCTTTTCCGAATGCCAGGACGATCTGGTCAAGTACGCCAACAAGCGCGGCATTCCGCTCGATGTGCCGTTTCGCAGGCTCGGTGCGGCCGAGAAGAAATGGGTGCTCGAAGGCGAGCCGGAGTGGAAAAGCTGGCGCGCTTCCTGGCCCGGCACCTGGTACGGCGTGCGCAAGTTCTTCGACTGGCTCGAGACCAAAGCCTACAAGATGCACATCCGCGTGCTGCTGTCGAAGTACCGCGCCTATACGCCCTGCCCGACTTGCGAGGGCGCACGGCTCAAGCCCGACGCCCTGCTGTGGCGCCTGGGCACGAAGCAGGATGCGGTCCAGACCTTTGGCGCGTACAAGCGCTTCAAGCCGCTGGGCGTCGAATGGAGCGAGGATAAACTCGCCGCGCTGCCCGGCCTCACGGTGCACGACCTGATGCTGCTGCCGATCGAACGCTGCCGCACGTTCTTCGACACGCTGCATCTCCCCGCACCGCTGGATGAGGCCACCGACCTCCTGCTCGGCGAAATTCGCTCGCGCCTGTCCTACCTGTGCCAGGTGGGCCTCGCCTACCTGACGCTCGACCGCCAGTCGCGCACGCTCTCCGGCGGCGAGGTGCAGCGCATCAACCTCACCACGGCGCTGGGCACCTCGCTGGTGAACACCCTGTTCGTGCTGGACGAGCCCTCGATCGGCCTGCACCCGCGCGACATGGGCCGCGTGATCGAAGTGATGCACCGCCTGCGCGACGCGGGCAATTCGCTGCTGGTGGTCGAGCACGATCCGCAGATCATGTTCGCCGCCGACCGCATCCTCGACATGGGCCCGGGCCCGGGCGAGCGCGGCGGCGAGGTGGTCTCCTTCGGCACACCGGACGAACTGAAACACTCCGATTCGCTTACCGGCCAATATCTCTCCGGACGTAAGCGCGCCGATGGATTCCCCCCCTTTGAAAAAGGGGGCCGACGCGCCGCAGGCGCGCGGGGGGATTTCTCGGCCGGCGAAATCCCCCCTGGCCCCCCTTTTGCAAAGGGGGGAAAGATAGAGGTGCTCGGGGCCGCGGAGCACAATCTGAAGAACATCGACGTCACCATCCCGCTTGCGCGCCTGGTGTGCATCACCGGCGTCTCAGGCAGCGGCAAATCGACGCTGGTGCAGGACGTGCTCCATGCGGCGCTGCTGAAAGCCAAGGGCAAACCCACCGAAACCCCGGGCGTGCATCGCGCGCTCAGCGGCGCGGAACTTATAGACGACGTGGTAATGGTGGACCAGTCGCCGATCGGCAGGACCACGCGCTCCAATCCGGCGAGCTACGTCGGCGCCTTCGACGCGATCCGCGCGCTGTACGCGGCCGAGCCCCTGGCGAAGGAGCGCGGCTACACCGCCGGCACCTTCAGCTTCAATGCCGGCAACGGGCGCTGCCCGACCTGCAGCGGCAACGGCTTCGAGCACGTCGAAATGCAGTTCCTGTCGGACGTGTACCTGCGCTGTCCCGACTGCAACGGCAGGCGCTTCCGCGCCGAGGTGCTGGAAGTCACGCTTGCAGGAAGGCACGGCCACCCGGCGCTGTCGGTCGCCGACGTGCTCGAACTCACCGTGGCCGAAGCGCTCGCCTTCTTCGCCGATCACGCGCAGGTGCAGGCGGTGCTGACGCCGTTGACCGACGTCGGCCTGGAATATCTCAAGCTCGGCCAGCCGGTGCCTACGCTCTCTGGCGGCGAGGCGCAGCGGCTGAAGCTCGCGGGCCATTTGGTAGAAGCCGGCAAGGGCGCGCCCGCCGCGGGCGGCTTGCTGCGCAGGGGCAAGCTGTTCCTGTTCGACGAACCGACCACCGGCCTGCACTTCGACGACATCGCCAAGCTGCTGCGCGCGCTGCGCAAGCTCATCGCCGCCGGGCATTCGGTGGTCGTGATCGAGCACAATCTCGACGTGATCCGCGCCTCCGACTGGATCATCGACCTCGGGCCGGAAGGCGGTGATGCCGGCGGCGAGCTCGTGTGCAGCGGCACGCCGGCCGAAGTCCGCGCGCACGCCACTTCGCATACCGGCAAAGCCCTGCGCGACTACGAGCTCGCGCTTACCCCCTTTGAAAAAGGGGGCCGACGCGCCGCAGGCGCGCGGGGGGATTTAGCAGTGGCCGAAGAAATCCCCTCCAGCCCCCCTTTTTCAAAGGGGGGAGCCGATGCGTTTATCAGGATCCACAACGCGCGCGAGCACAACCTGCAGAACGTCGACGTCGAAATACCGCGCAACCGCTTCACCGTGATCACCGGCGTTTCCGGCTCGGGCAAATCCACGCTCGCTTTCGACATACTGTTCGCGGAAGGGCAGCGGCGCTACCTGGAATCGCTCAACGCCTATGCGCGCCAGTTCGTGCAGCCCTCCTCGCGCCCGGACGTCGACGCGATCTTCGGCATCCCCCCCACGGTGGCGATCGAGCAGCGCACCAGCCGCGGCGGCAGGAAGAGCACGGTGGCGACGCTGACCGAGATCTACCATTTCCTGCGCCTGCTGTACGTCAAGCTCGGCACCCAATATTGTCCCGACTGCAACGTGCCGATCGAGCCGCAGAGCTTCGATGCGATTGCCGCGCGCATTCTGCGCGACTACAAGGGTCAGCGCATCGGCCTGCTCGCGCCGCTGGTCACCAACCGCAAGGGCTACTACACCGATCTCGCCAAGTGGGCCAAGGGCAAGGGCTACGATTTCCTGCGCGTGGACGGCGAATTCCTGCCGACGGCGAAATGGCCGCGCCTGGACCGCTTTCGCGAACACAGCATCGAGCTGCCGGTGGCCGACCTGCGCGTCACGCCGGCAAACGAGGCCGAACTGCGCGCGGCGCTCGCCCGCGCGCTCGACTTCGGCAAAGGCATCGTGCACCTGCTCGGCGGCCTGGACCGCCTCGCCGAAATCGCGGAGACATCCAGGGGCCCGCGCGTCGAGATCGCGCTGCCGCAGACGATTTTCTCGACCAAGCGCGCCTGCCCGTCGTGCGCGCGCAGCTTTCCCGAACTCGATCCGCGGCTGTTCTCGTTCAACTCCAAGCACGGCTGGTGCACGAGCTGCCTCGGCACCGGCGTGAAGCTTTCCGGCTACCAGGAACCGGACTACGACAAAGACCGCGACGCCAGCCGCGAGCAGGAAGACCGGCGGTTGGACGCCTTCCTCGACGAGCAGGAACAGGGCGATGTCACCTGCCCCGATTGCGCCGGCCGCCGGCTTAACCCGGAGGCGCTGGCGGTGCGCTTTCGCAAGCGTTCGATCGCGGACCTGGTAGCGTTTCCGGTGACCAAGTTGTGGAAATTCTTTCGCGAACTCGAAACACGCGGGCGCGAGGCCGAGATCGCGCGCGACCTCGTCGCAGAGCTCAAATCGCGCTTGAGCTTCCTCGACGAAGTCGGACTAGGCTACCTGGCGCTGGCGCGCTCGGCGCCGACGCTCTCCGGCGGCGAGGCGCAGCGCATACGCCTCGCGGCGCAGCTGGGCTCGAACCTGCGCGGCGTGTGCTACATCCTCGACGAGCCCACCATCGGCCTGCACCCGCGCGACAACCAGGTGCTGCTGGCCACGCTGGAAAAGCTCCAGGCGAAGGGCAACACGCTGGTCGTGGTCGAGCACGACGAGGACACGATACGCCGCGCGGCGCACGTGCTCGACCTGGGGCCGGGCGCAGGCAGCCGCGGCGGGCGCGTGGTGGCCCAAGGCTCGGCCGCCGACCTGATGGCGAACGCGGAATCGGTGACTGGATATTTCCTCAAGCATCCACTCAGGCATCCTCTGCATCCGCCGCGCGCAGTGGACAGACAAACGCCGGTGCTCGAAATAATCGGCGCCGACCTGCACAACCTGGACATCGCAGCGCTGCGCCTGCCGCTGGCGCGTCTGGTCGTGATCACCGGCGTTTCCGGCAGCGGCAAGTCCACGCTCGCGCGCGAAGTGCTGCACGCCAATCTCGCGCGCCTGGTCGCGCAAACGCGCCTGTCCGCGCGCAAACGCAACGCGGTGCAACTCGCAGGCTGCCGCGAGATCCGCGGCGCCGAAAACATCGGGCGCGTGCTCGAAGTCGACCAGACGCCGATCGGCAAGACGCCGCGGTCGTGTCCTGCCACTTACGTCGGCTTCTGGGACGCGATCCGCAGGCTGTTCGCGGACACGACCGAAGCGCGCATGCGCGGCTGGAGCCCCTCGCGCTTCTCCTTCAATACCGGCGAGGGCCGCTGTCCCGCATGCGAGGGCCAGGGCGTGAAGCGCATCGAGATGAGCTTCCTTCCCGACGTGAAAGTCCTGTGCGACGTGTGCCGCGGATTCCGTTTCAGCCCCGAAACGCTGATGGTGAAGTTCAAGGGAAAATCGATAGGCGAAATCCTGGCAATGAACGTGGACGAGGCGGTCGAGTTCTTCTCCGCCCATCCTTCCACCCATCACGCGCTGCGCCTGCTGCAGGACGTGGGCCTGGGTTATCTGACCCTGGGCCAGCAGAGCCCGACGCTCTCCGGCGGCGAAGCGCAGCGGATCAAACTGGTGACCGAGTTGTCGAAGGTTCGAATCGACGCCGAAGGCAACGCGGCGGCGCGCCCGGGGCGCGGCGGCGCGCTGGGCCACACGCTCTACGTGCTCGACGAACCCACGGTGGGCCTGCACATGGCCGACGTGGAAAAGCTGATCCGCGTGCTGCACCGCCTGGTCGATGCCGGCAACACGGTGGTGGTGGTCGAGCACAACCTGGACATCATCGCCGACGCCGACTGGATCATAGACCTGGGCCCCGAAGGCGGCGACGCCGGAGGGCGCATCGCCGCCCAGGGCACGCCCGCAAGCCTCGCGCGCAAGCCCGCGCGCTCCCACACCGCGCGCGTGCTGGCCGAATTCCTCGAAGGACGGGCGGCATGAGCAAGGAGTAGAGGCTCCATGCAATGGCGGCCACGATTGCCGCCGGACGCCGGCAGCACGCACCTGAAACCACGGCACTGGTGAAGGAGGCGGCAGCTCGGGTGAACCGCGAAAGCAGTGACCTGCCCTTGCCAGCAACACCGGACACTGCCCTTGGCTGGATGTACCTCAGCACCTCGGCCTGCAGCAGACAGTCAGGACTGTCGCCGGATAGCGGCCGTCCAGGTAACACGTTACCAATAGATTGCCAGCGATCGCTTGCCTTACTATAATGCTGATCGTAAGGACTAAAGGAGCTTGCAATGTCAAACGACGCCACACTTACCAGCAAGGGGCAAACAACGATTCCCAAGGAAATTCGGGACAAGCTTTCTATGAAGGCCGGAGACCGGATGACGTTCACCTTGATGCCGGACGCCACAGTCGTTATGCGCGTGAAGTCCAAGAGTGTTACCGAACTGGCGGGCGTGTTACGCAAGAAGGGTCGCAAGCCT
>Ga0307377_10002815_pt1 | contig 20191 bp, 21 predicted proteins | sample TR3MG_FD_202535 | JGI IMG/M metagenome (GOLD analysis project Ga0307377, IMG submission 202535) | Soil microbial communities from Risofladan, Vaasa, Finland - TR-3 | ecosystem: Environmental > Terrestrial > Soil > Coastal area > Acid sulfate soil | place: Finland: Risofladan, Vaasa | collected... | reverse complement strand
CTTTACTCGTAAAGACCATACTTTAGGATACTTCAAATAGTCAACGGTGTTCTTCAATTATTGAGGCAAGTTGATCTCTAAGTGTTCGATAGTCGGTGCATGTCTCGGCTATGTAGACGAGAAGGTTGGCGCAAATTATCTGATCTGTGTCTAGCTTATTTTCAGAGTAGTATTCCTTTTCGACTCCTGAATGAAGCTTATTGTGCTCCATAGCTGTCAATGGAATGGTTAGATAATCTGAAACCTTCTGACCGATGCCTGGTTGATTTCCAGTGCGAACGTGATGAGCTACAACAGTGTCCCAATTGTTATTGGTGACTGAGCAGTCTCTTGTTCTTATCCATTTTAGGTATTTAGGGTTTCGGTAGGGTTTTTGTCTCATTCGCCAATAGTTTACGAAACTCAGACATACTGCAAGGCAAAACTCCACCAGGATCTAATTTTCGACCTTTTGGAATTGCTGCTTCGTCATGACCACATATATTACTAACATCAATACCGTTTTCAATTGCCCAGTGGCAAACGTCTTTTAGTTTTTGAAATTGTTCCCTAGAGGCAGAATGCCACCACTTCATAGATCCAGTAATATCTTTTGCTTTTCTAACTCTATCGGATCTTATTAAAGTTCCTGCCCATGACTTAAAATCTTCATTTTCAGTTGAAGTAACCCACCCCCAACTAATCAAACAAACTGCAAGGTGATTTTGATTAGGAGAGTGACCATTCCAAGAGGATTTACCAGCGTGAGCAACTGTGCGATTAAGTCTAGACAATTGGACAACACTGCCATCTCTTTCGATAACTAAGTGATAGCCTAAACTCCTGTCGCTCAACGCCTTCATAATTGAAGACAATCGAACACCAGCACTATAATGGACAGTTATGCCAATAGGCATCCTATCCACATAAGGACGACGTTTCTGATTATCTAATTCAAGGCGTAACCTTAAATCAGGATATTCAGATGGGAAACTCATTGCTTTACGACCAGATAAGTTAGCAATGCACCGAAGGAAAAGGAGATAAGAATTCCGCCAGCTATTACGCCAGGTTCTTGATACCATTGCGGCTCCTTATCTTTACCAAATTTCTTTAGCTCATCTATCGTTATTCTGGCATGTTTGATATCTGATTGGCACTCGGTAGCCTTCTTATAAAATTCCTCAATAGCAGTTAGATAATTTTGACCATAGCAGACGCATTTCTCATTTTCTTTACAACGACTTTTATCAAGTGTAATTTCACTTTTTTCGACCGCTTGCGCCTTGGTTGTCAAGAATGCGATCACCAATATCAGTAACAGTCTCTTCATTTTTCAACTCCAATTTCTCTTTCTCTGCCGCGAGTTCATTCTCTGCGACAATTTGATTTTTCTTAGAGTGACTTGCTTTTGCCATAGCCCATTGAACACTAACAACTGAGATAGCCACTGACGCGGATTTAATCAAACCGATAAGGGCCAAAAGCAATTGAACTGTGTCTATGGGTTTACTCATTTTTATCCCTCATCTGTTTAGCTTTTTCTTCGATAACATGCTTAGGGACTGAATAACCAAACTTTGAAATAAGAGAACCCATGATCCATGCGGCCTGAGAAATCTTTTCGGCTGCTTTGTTATCCCATTTTGCTTCAGTGAACTTAGATATTCGAGTCAATGCCTCGCCAGTACCGTAAAGAAGTATCTGAACGCCTACTGCGATACCGATAATCTTTGCAACCATACCTCCGTCAAGGTTTTGCAGTGCAACTATTGCATCAACTGGATCTGGAGCATTTTCCTGAGAAAATGCAATTGAAGAAAATAAAAGAAGTAATAAGTAATTCATAAACCCCCCAGTTTTTTTCTTACAGATTGAAGACCTTTGTCTATATCGTTCTGACACCTATCAATTCGCTCATAGTTAACAGCTATATCTCGGACGTTATCGGTAACTTGATCTCTAAGTGATAACGCTTCACCTATCCTTGCCTCAATTACCCTAATCCCTGTATTGACTTCAGATAATCCTTTTGAAAGGTCTTTAATCGCAGCGTCATGCTCGTCGTGTTTCTTATCAGTCCTTTGAATATAGCGATTAAAGAAGAACCAAGCGACGGACGCGACGGAGATCCCGCCGCCTATCGCTCCTGTTCCAACTTCAGCTATTGACCCGAGGTCCACTTCTGTCTCCCCTAAACTCTGCCATCTCTGCTCCCTTATGGGGTTATAAAAGTAATTTTTACGTCAATATTTCCGGTGTCGATCGTGGCGTTTGCAACGCTGTTGTCGGTCATCCGTATATATAAGCCGTTTGTACCTGCTACGTCAGTCGTGCCAGAAACGGTGTTGACATAGGAGAAAGATCCCGCTGTTCTAAGCTCGTTCCCGTTTGTATCTCCATTGGTTTCAATACTTCTACCTGCGCCTATAGCCGAAGTGGTACATCCAGAATCACCATAGAGCTGACCCCGTGTCCTAATGTCATCGTTAGCGTCACCAGTTATAGCTGTGGTGACTTTGAATAGGGCCTCTGTGATTATTGAGTCGTCAGGAAACTGTCCGACTGTGAAGACTTGCTTGCACAGTTCACTAGCTGTGAAGCTTCCAGTCACATCGAAGGCCAAGCTTTCGAGTTTTTTCTTAACAATGACGCCAGGAGTTTGCCACTGGCCAGATCCAGCCGTGTCCGTCGCCGTCCACACGTCACCGACATTATTAGCGTTCCCGTCGGTCAGGATGATCTCGTCGCCTGTCCCGTTGGTCTGAAGGATTATGTCGGAATCTGTTCCCGGAGCGATCGTGATATTCGCCGAGCTCCCCGCGGTCAGGATGCTCAAGGTCTTGTTAGTGGTCAGCGATCCGAGCATCATGTCAGACGCTCCAAGGATCCCGGCTCCGTCAGAAGAGAACCCCTCGAATGTGGAGGATCCGTTCCCCGCGTAGAAGTTCACGTCTCCGACCGCACTGTTCACGAAGTCTAGAGAGTTCCCTCCGGTGACAGTGTCCGCTGTCCCTTGGAGATTCCCGCCTGTCGCTGACAGTTTAGCGTCCCCATCTCCAGCGACGAGAGCGATGTCCTTCCCGGCGATGGTCGTCTTAATCTCGAAGAGCGAGGCTGTCCCAGTTCCGAAGAGTCCTTCTGTCGCCGACTTGTAGTTCACTGGACCGGAGGCTGAACTTATGAAGTCGAAAGCGCTTCCCGAAGGAAGGTTAGCGACCCCGAGCCCTTCTATACCAGCCGCACTGAGCTTGATATCTCCAACCGCGCCACCGCCAAAACCCGTCCCTGTCGTGATAGTTACATCTCCACCGTTGCCTGTCCCCGCTGTTTTATTCCCGGCTTGAAAGTCTAAGTTAGGCGCTTTCGCTCCATTGTTCGCGGCGTCATCTGGGGCTTTAACTATCCCCTTTGAACCACCGCCAAAACCCGTCCCTGTATCAAGGATTATGTCTCCACCGCCCCCGGTGCCTGCCGTTTTTTTTCCCGATCTTAATGTAAAGCTCCCGGCCTGCGTTGCATCGGCTGTAGTGTGATCTGATAGTTTGATGGTTGTATTGTCAGGCCCAATCTGTATAAGCCCAATTCGCCCGTTCCCGCCAACTATCGCGTTACCTAGCTGCATCATTGGAGAACCCGCGCCAGGCGGTAATACAGCGTTAGTACCTAAGGCAATTGAAAAGCTTTTCGTTCCTATGTTGTCTGCACCTTGACCAATGATTGTATTTCCTATTGAAGTTGTAAGGCTTTGCGCGGAAGCTTGCCCAATCGCCACATTGCCATCACCAGTTGTGATTGCTGTCATGGAATTTTGGCCAATCGCTACATTCTGCCTTGCATCTCCCAGTGATGCCGAGTCCATAGCACCGGAACCAATTGCAACATTTTCAGAAGCAGTACCGACTGCCACCGAAGACATCGCATCGGTTCCTATAGCTACAGAATCAACCCCTAGGTATCCAGCCTGAGCGTCTTCGCCTAGTCCAACATTACCTGACCCAGCCAAGGTAAGAATGGTGGTAGCACCATCAATAATACTATTTCCATTGAGATCTAGATCTCCACCTAGCCGAACAACTCCAGGTAATCCCGCTCCAACTCCATCACCACCTCTGAGAAGAAGATCGCCTCCATTGTTCCCTATGCCAAAACCGTCACCACCACGAACAACAACATCGCCTCCTTTAGCAGAGCCAGAAGCTTTATCGGACCCCCTGATTGTTAGGGCAGTAGGTATTGATGTTCCTCCGTTAAAGTCGTCTGAAGCCTCCACAGTTCCTGGACTCACTTCAATCAATCCTGTCTGAGACTGAATATATATCGTTGTGTCTGCATTCGCGATAAGTGAATAGGCGTCTAACAGCATGGTTCCGCGAGCAGAAGGGTTTGAGCCGGAACCGCCTGTGCTTATCTGAATAGATCCTGTTCCCCCATCTCCTCCTAAATTGATGCCTGTTTTAATACTAAAATCGTCAGAAGGAATAGATCCAAATCCCTGAGGTGTGCCGATTGAAGGACCGACAGGATTAGTTGAAGTGATAGCCAACACTGGCTCCCAGAATCCACCAAACCCTCCATAAGTGCTTTCTAGTTTCATCAAAGTTGGATTAACCGAGCTTGTAGCTTTAATATACGGGCTACCAGAACCCTGAGTTGTTACAGTGGCCGATGTTAGAGCGGAATCCACTATGGAAGCATCTATGGATTCACCAGTCTTAGCATTTGTAACTGTGACTGTTGCAGTAGCCACGCCCGCTCCGAAATCAGGAAGTGTGTCTATAGAAGACTGAAGTTTTCCCGCTATATCAGAGGCTGTGTCAGCATCAAGAATGTCAACTTGGACTTGCGTCCCGCCTATCGCTGGGTCTGTTTGAGAGTTGCTCCCATCTGTCACATTGAACCAGAAATAATATCTGCCGTTATCTCCGTTGTGAATGATCACAGCTTTTGCAGACCCAACTACGTCAAAAAATGTCCCAGAGTTTCCAACCAACAATTCCGTCACTTCAGCATTCGATGCCTCTATTGAAAAGCTTGAAGTCGGACTTACTGAGTCGTTATCCACAACAAGGCTTGCGGTAGACAAAGATGTGTCGGGACCAGCATCGTATGTGCTTTGCCGAGTGTCAGCCGCAGGTGTTGAGACCCAACTAAGAACCCCTGTTCCATCATTCGACAGGGACGTTCCGGCTCCACCTTGAGAAGCTGGGAGTTGTATAGAGTACGATGTGACTCCACTAACAGGGACTTCAATGCCGACAGTCCCCGAAGCGTCTCCCGCTTCAAGACCTATGTGAGCGTTGCCTGCGACTGGACCTGCGGAGTTCGCTGATTTTATATGTAGTAGAGCACTCGTTCCAACTCCGTTGGTGGAGATAATTTCAACTGACCGACCTGGACCGGACTGATTTATATCGACAAGCGGGCTAGTGTTAAAAGTTTCTTCGTTACCAAGTTCTAACACTGAACCTCTTGCTGCTGGAGCCACGATACTTACCACATCGAGTTTCTTTACAACTGAAGCAGGGCCTAAGTTCTTGGTCGTTAGTAACATTCCAGGCCCGACTGAAATTTCGCTTGTCGATTCTATTTCAACAGTTGCGGCGGCTGAATTGCCATCATGGGAAATATCTAATGCCTGAGATCCAGAAGAATGGAGAATCTCAATCGACTTGCCGAAACTTCCGTTATGGTCGATTGTTATATCGCCTCCATTAGAAGTGTTCACCATGCTCAGAGTCTTCGGATTATTAGTCGTGTCGTTATTGGTCATAAGAAGCGTTTGGTTGTCGGTGTCAGCAATCGTTATTGTTTGTGCAACATCAAAAACATCTTGAAGGCTTGGGCTTGGGACAGATTCCCAAGTTGTGACGCCATTACCGTCAGTCTGAAGGAACTCTCCAGCGTCTCCATCATCTGGGGGGATAGTCCAGTCCCATGATGATGTGAAGGCTTGTTTAAAATTAAAATCATGAGCTGGAGCCGTTGAAGCGACAGCTAAGAATGACGATCCACTGGAGACCGTTGACGCCTTAAACACCGGAACACTGGTCCCGTTTGATGTGGCTTCGACCGAAGCGGAAGCTGCGTCGTTATCGGTCCTGAAGAACGCCGCCTTAGCCGTGGCTCCGACTCCAGCCGTTGCTCTAACATCTAAAGCCGAAGAAGATGATCCGGTCGCTCCGTGGCTTATAGAGACTCCTGAGACTCCGATAGCAGCTCCTGTCGTCTCTACCCTGATAGCGTTATTCTGAGCGTTATTATTAACCACCCTCAGAGCTATGGGATCATCTGTCACATTGTTATTAGTTATCGTGACCGTCTTATTGACTGTGTCAGCTATGACTATATTCTCCCCGCCGTCGAAGGCTGACTGGAGATCAGTCGCTCCTCCAGGCTCCCAGGTCGTGACTCCGTTCCCGTTTGTCTGAAGAACTTCTCCAGGATCTCCGTTGTCAGGAGGGAGCGTCCAGTCCCATGACGTAGGAATAACGGCTGTCGTGAAGATCTCTATGTCATTGGAATCAGCCGCGACCATTTTAATCTGTCTGTGATTCGGTCCGGCGTCCAGATAGAGAGCCGCCTCTGAGACTGAACTATTAACTCTTAGAGCGTTCGCGTTCCCAGTGTTCTGTGAGATATCCACAGCCGCGACTCCGGAGGAGTTGTTAACATCTAGGGCGACTCCTGAGCTCGAGGAGTTAGTTATATTCATCCCCGTTGAAGTCCCGTTATTAGTCAGGGAGACACCTGCTGAGTTCGCGTTCTGGATAATCTCTAAAGCCTGAGCGACACCTGTGTTTTTGGTTATCTTCAGAGCTGGGACGACTCCAGTCATTGTAAGGTCAAGAGACTGATCCCCGGTGACTAGGATCGGTCCGAAGCCTGGACTTGTGTTAATCGAGTTACCACCTTCATAAGCCCCTTGAAGGTCAGCAGCTCCACCGCCGCCACCATTGCCAATAACGACAGCAAAAGTGTGAGGGCCACCTCCAGGGGGCGTCGTAACATCAATCTGAGTGTTTGGAGTTGGACCTGCCGCAATCAACCAGCCGAGTCCGGTGCAATCGTCTGAAGTACCTGCTACCTCACATACTTTGGTAAGAGTTGGATGGGTTCCTGAATAAATCTGAACTCCAATGTCAGCCAATACGAAACCTAGATTGTGGGTGACTGTTGTAGTGGTGGCATTAGCAATGGACGAGTAAGCATCAAAGCGGCCAGAAATGTCATCTGACATTGCGGTCCAAGCGTCCCGGATCTTGGTGTGTAATCCAATCCCTCTTTGATGAGTAAAATCAGGATGGGCTATTTGATCTCTGCCCACGTTCGTACTGGTCGTAACCTGCCCGAATACGGCTGGAGCCATGATCAATGTAAGCAGTAAAACGATCTTTTTCATCATTGTGTCCATCCCTCAAACTGAATGTTGTGATCTGTTCTTACCTCTTTCCAGGCCTTGCCTGTGGTCAAGAAAAAGGCTTTTTCATCGTTAGTATATAGAATCATTCCGACAAATCTATGAGCGGGTTGGATAGTTCCCTTGAAGAACCCTGGCATATGGGCCGCCGCCAAAGTTTGGAAGGCCTCCCACTCAGATCCGTTGCATCCTCCAACCCTTCGGATTATTCCTTCAGGTAGTTTAGCTTCAATTACAGCCTCAAGTAGCCCATCTTTGGGGGCATAAGCGGCCATACATTGCTTGGGTGAATCGAGATCATTCCACCGACCAACCCTGGCCGGTCTATTTGCATATTCAAGTCGCCACCTTAGCTGAAGCATAAAATTCCTTATGTTGGCATAAATAAATTTATGTAGTGAAAGCGTAGACTAGCACCCACTCGAATTGGAGCACCCCTGACTTGTCAAAATTGTCAGGTAGATAGGCTCTTATCTTGGCTTTGAAGTTGTCACCCAGGACAGTGTTTCCTGACTCTCCAAGCTGCTCATCAACCGGCGCGGAGGCTACGGTTTCACCACCGGAATCATAGACCATTGCTGACCCCTTGATTGGGAAAGATTCTTCTAGGGTCACTCCATCAATGAGATTGTCACCAAATTTGCGGACGCTATCATTACCCCCCTTGGATCCACCCACTGAATCAAAGCCGTTGTTGGAGAAATCAAAGGCGTTTATTGAAGCAACATCGGCATCCATGTCGATCCAAACGCCACCTGAAAGGCCATCAGCATTATTCTTTGAATCTCCTGAAGCATTCCCCAAATTTTTCAATTGAGTGAAATCATCATTTGGAGACTCAGCCCCTGCATAGGAAAAACCTGTAATTTGCCCGAAGGGTCTAATCATGGTCCTGAAATTCGTTATGGGATTGACCCCATTGTGGCGTACATAGGCGTTCTGCGCCCCGCTATTATCACTTGGACCTCCAGGCCCTAGAGGCCCATATGAGTTGTTCAAAATGGAGCCCATGTCTATGCCCGCTCCACCTCCGTTGAGCAAGTCAGAGACGACAGCCCCGTTGATAGACTCTGAAACTGTCAAAAGTATCGCAGGCATATCTACTCCTCTGTAATCGTTTGATTATAACCGCCAATGGTCCCGGGATAACCAGGCGTATAGCCGGGGAATGGGGTCATTTGAAAGCTCCAAAGTCTCATAGGCAGTTTGATACCGTTTGGATCATATCCTATTTCTCTGACAAGGCATGGGACGTTGGCGAAAATAACGCCCTCAATATCAACATCTAGGAGAATGAAATCACCGATATCTCTCAGCATGCTTCTCCAGGTGGCGCTCAAATAAATGTTTTCAGGAGTTGATGACGCTAGGCGTATGGTCTCTATCAACTGCCTTTCAGCGTCGCCTATAGCGTATAGATTCGGGAATACAATCTTCTTAGATTCTTCCACCCCTGATTGAGTTATGGCGGCGGTATTCTTAAATATTTTTGTCTCGTTGAATTCTTCATTTCTGTTTGGAAGAAAATTGAAGACCGCTTTTGCCCTGTTGAGGTTGGTACGATCATCAATTTTTGGCTGTAGAGTCGGCCGAACAATGTCCCAATTCTTGAGCGTAGGGGTAGACGATGGGTTCACAAAGTCGCTGAAATGCAATGTACTGAGATCAATCTTTTGGTCCCTATTTATGAACGGCTCAACTCTTACCTGCTCAAGTAGTGATAGGGCAAAATCTAATGAGTTCTGAGGTTCTTGAGCCCAGATTCTTGATAGCACCTGCTTCACCGCATCTTGAACCGGGAATGCTGGAGTGTTTTTATCCCTGACTGTGTCCCAATTCGAGGTGAAGTCCAGGGCAGAGGCGCCCCCAAAGGTCAACAAAATGTCACGCGCCTGCTCAACTATGTTGTTATCATTGACCCCTGCCGCGCCTAGATCCTTGCCCTTCGCCTTAACAAGAAAAATATCTCCTTTGGTGAATTCATATAGAGCTCCATCCACCATAGTCACACCGGCTGGAGCTGTCCCAGCCTGCCTAACTTGAAAGCTGTTCTTGTTGACTGACACGTTCACAATATCAGCAGGGTCAAACTTGAAGAAAAAGTCTCCCCTCTTTATGTAGACTTCAGTGCTGTCAAAAAAGGTGTTGGCGTTGTCAGATATAACCACTGAAACATTGACCGTATGGTCGCCTGGGGTCACATCATCACCGCCATTGACGTTGACGCTATTGCCATTCACAGGGATGGCCTTCAATGAGGCGCCCCCTGGCTCAACAACAACTGTCCAATCTCCATAAACATAAGGAATTATCGTGTTGTCATAATTCGGCTCAATGTCAGGCGTGTTGGCTATCTTGAATACTTCTCTGGGGAAGCTCTTATTGATCTCCTCAAACTTGTTGCGGGCTACCAAAGTGAAGCTCTTGACAGTTCGTTCAAAGCCCCCCTTTGGGGAGACTGAGCCCTCAAATATTTTGAAGTAAGATGATTTTAGATTGCGAAGCCCGAGGCTTACTGTGACTTTTCGACCAATCCAGCCATCATAGTCATCGCCCGCTGGCAGCAATCTATTAAATTTCCCGTCAGCATTATTGATCTCAAGGCTCAAGGTCGAAAACTTGATCGCGGGTGATAGAAACTCACCGATGGTCTTTTTGATGATGGGGAATCTGACCCTAGCTTCATAAAATACCCCAGCGTCGCCTGGATCCCCTGAGCCTACATATTTATTCCGGTCAGAAAGATGCAGGACCTCAGCCGTGGGGGTCTCTATATCAACGATCATTTCAAAATCATTGACTAGGTTATCCTGGGCATTGTCCAAAAGATCCTGGTCAAGGACCGTGGCGGTCAAATACGGTTTTCTATCGCTGTTCGCCATCTTACAAGCTTTCGTCTAATTCAACTGAAAAGCTGACATAGTCAGATTTCGGCCCTTTGTTGTTATGGGTCTCTCTCGGTATTTTTCTTAGCTTGGAGAATACAGCGAATCTACCGGTCACCTCTGGGTCCGTCACGCTCGGCGTTGGAATCCAAAGGCACTTAAGGACGGTTCTTGGCCCTGTGAATATGTCCCTCATGATCTGAAAGTTGAGCTTCTGCAGGAATAAGAATCTGAACTCAAGCCCAAGGAATCTCTTTTGAGTCCTGGAGTTCGACACGTTTGAGAATCCCTCGGTAGGGACTGTGTCGGCAAAGTCTTGAAGCTCAAATTGAATCTGGTCAACAAAGCACTCATTGTGGAAGATCCTAGACCTCCCCAAAAGGATAGTCCCAATGCTTATGAAGCCATCAGGGTTGGTAGCATCGTCGATTGTCAGGCGCCAATATCGGTAGCCTACCGAGGGTAAGAATTCCTCTACATGAAAACGATTGTTATCGGTCATGGCCAATGGGATCAGCTTCTCAACCAAGGTGAATGTAGGGTCGCTTGATCCAATCAAATTGACCGTAGCTGACCTTGAAATATTGTGGTTCAGGATGGCAAAAGTATCCATGAATATGGTTGAGGTCTCGGCGTCCATGTCAAGCTCAAGGCCGGTGACTACCCCAGACCCTGACCGCCAAACTTGCTCAACGATGTCAGTGTTCAAATTGAAAACCGAGAAGTCACCATTGGCGACGGAGTTGGCCCTCCAGTTCTTGCCGGCTCCTATTGGATTCCCCCATGCGTTGTTCCCGCCCGTCACTATTGGAGATCCGCGGGAAAGGAAATCACACATCACTCTTAGATTCGTAGCGTTGTATATGGTGGCAAGGAATTGGACCCCAACCCCATGCCCGCGAAGCCCTAGATATTCGACACCGACTCCACCTTGAGCCGCCTCAACCATGTAATCAAGAGACTCAAGATAAGGCCCTTCATCAAGGTAGCCTAGATCAATGATCGTTATTGTCACGCAAAGACCCCTTTTTCATTTATCAAGAGCTCACCCTGAACGCTGGCTTGTCTCAAGGCATCCTTGACAACTGGAATCAGCTTGTCTCTTACGAAGGAACTATCAAGGTTTTCAGCTGATACATCAACGCTCATGTCTATCTCAATGTTCTGGGTGATGTTATTGGTGGCGCCCTGTGAGCCTTGGCTAGCCGGTGACGTCAACCCCCTGGTCGCGGCCCCCTGAGGCAACACGAGGCCCCCAGCTTGAAACTTGCTTAGTTGGCCCCTAGCCAAAGCCATAGCTAGACTCATCATGGCTGAGTCCTGGGTGACTGATCTAGGGATGACCACCTCATTGGGTGATAGTAGAGCCGGGATCCTGTCATTCCTAAAGCTATTGCCTGGGGTCACGGCAGAACCTGGAACCAATCCACCGCCTGCGAACATTGGGAGATTAGCAGCTAGTCCACCGAAGGCCCCGATTCCAGTCCCTAAGAAACCACCACCACCACCACCACCAACACTTGGAAGTGAAATGTTATCTGAGAAAATCTGAGCAAATTTCTTACCCATACCGCTAACTAAGTCATTGAACTTATCTCGGAATCCATAAGCCATATCAGCGCCAAATCCTGCGATGGTGTTCGGCAGGTTCCCCATCTTGTCTTTCCATCCGAGAGCTATGTCACCTCCGATATCCTTAATTGTGTTTGGGAGATTGCCCATCTTGTCTTTCCAGCCGAGAGCTATGTCACCACCGATATTCTTAATCGTGTTCGGGAGATTGCCCATCTTGTCTTTCCAACCTTCAGCTATCTTCCCTCCGAGTCCCTTGACGAAGTCTGTCATTTCACCCATAGCCGTTTTCCAACCTTCAGCTATCTTGCCCCCTGCCTCATCTACGGCTGTTCCAAAGTCAGTGATGAAGTCCATTAGACCGGTAGCCCCATCGGTGAACGTGGTGGCTAGGTCAGTTATGGCAGTTCCAAAGTCAGTGATGAAATCAGTGAAAGTTGTCTTTATAGAATCAAAGGCTATCTGTAGCCCTTTGGCGAACTCCTTGACCACGTTTTCATTGAACCAACTCCAAGCCTTGTTGACCCCAGAAATGAACTCATTGAATATAGTCCCAATGGTCTCCCAAGCTAGCTCTATAGCTTCGGTGAAGGCCTCAAATACGATTTGAACAAAGTCAAATACAACCTGTAGGGCTTCAGCGGCGACCGTAAGAACTTTCTTGATGAATTTCCAAAGCTTCCTCCAAACCTTAGTGAAAGGTTGGATGATTTTTTCGTTGATCCATTTCCAAAGTTTACGCCATAGCTCGATGAGCTTCATGATCCAGGACACCATTTTCTTTAGAACTTCTTTGGCTTGCTTCTCAGCATTCTTCGCGGCCTCCAGGCCCTTGCCACCCTCGTCGAGTTCAAGCACCTGGAAAACCTTTGAGGCGACGTTCGTGGCCTTTTCAGTTAGAGCCTTAACTCCCTCATTGAATTTCTCAGTGATTTTATCAATGGCGCCGGTGTCCATTTTGATCACGCCGATATTGGCAAAGAATTTCCTGAGACCTCTAATGATCCCTTTGACCAGAGCCAATGCCAGCTTAGGCCAGAGCTTGAAATATGCCGCGACTAGGTTGGGCAGGTTCTCAATAATCATTTCGATAAAAGCGACGATGATAGTGGGGATAGCCTCAACAAAATCTTCAATTAATCTTTGGAACAGGTCAGGCAATCTATCCATGAACTTCATGAGCATCTTGGGCAATTCTTTGAAGGTGTCTAAGATCCCTTGAGTTATTTGGGGCATGCCATCAACAATTGCGTCTAAGATTCTGCTTATCCCATTTATCAAATTAGGAATGAATTCTTCAGCGAATCTAATTAAGGAGTCCATGAAGTTCTCTATTGATTCGGCCATAGTGGTGCCAAAGTCAGTGAGGGTATTCACGAATTTTGAAGCTTTATCAAACAGCCCAGGGATAGCATTGAGCATCGAGGTGCCTGCATCAAGGATCATCCCCGCCGCGCCAATCATCCCCATGCCCGCCGCCGCCATTCCGCTAGCCGCTCCAGCCATTGCACCTGTTGACTCCCCCAGGGCAGAAGTAATGGTTGTCAGTTGACCGGTGTCGAACAACGGCTTTTCGCCGGCCTCTTTGAATTTTTGCCTTGAGGCCTTCTTATCTTCAACGGCCTGGAGCCTCAGCAATTTGCGACGAACATCAAGTTGATTCTCTGCCTCAGCGGTTAGGTTCTGTGAGTCCTTGAGTTCTTTGGCTTTTTTATCAAGAAGCTTTAGCTCTAAAGCTAGTTTTCTATCTATGGCTTGGATTTCTGTGTCGTTGGCCCCCTGGATGAGACTAACCATCATTCTATTGCCAGCCAGGAGATCTTCAGCGACCTTCTTTTGTTCTTCTAGTTTTTCGACCTGCAAAGCCAATATCTCAAGGCGGGCCTTTTCGCCAATTAGGTTCCCGCGAATATTCAAGAACTCAAGCGCGGCCTTATTGACTATGGCCTGTTCTTTGGTCAAGCCCTTTTGGGCTTTGAGCTCTTGCTTCTTAATATCAAGAGCCATCATGTCTTGAGCCAACTTGAGCTGAACCTTTTCAGTGTCAGTGGCTAACATCGATGCAATGTCAAAGGCCATTGCAATATTCTGATCGGCGATTTCTTGAGCCATCTTGCTCATGGCCTCAAATTTCTTAGCGGCTTCTTCTGCCGCCTTGCCTGCCGCTTTTGATTCTTTGCCCATTTTGGCCAGCGCCTTCGCGGCACCTTCGGCAGCTTTTTCACCACCACTCGCGGCCCCTGCATTGGCTTCAAAGATTGAGGTCATTGACTTGAAGGCAGGTATCAATGTTCCAGGCTCTAATTTATCAAGAGCTTCCTGCCCTTTGTCTCCAACCTCATCCAGATTTTTGGCAAATAGCTCAAGGGAGCCCTTGGATTGAGTAGATATGTTCCTAACTGACTCAACTACCCCATCGGAGACGAGGTTCATTTTGTTCATGGCTTCAGAGAGTTCCAATACTTTGGTGACTATGAAATCAATACCCTTGGCAACCGTTTCACCGACTTTCAAGAAGCCGAATATAATAGCGTTGCTAACCAAGTCCCAAACGACACCCAATTGATGCCAGTTGGCTATCAATATATCAACGGCCACGACAATAGCGGTCACTGAGGCGACAACGGCTAGTAATTTGACGCTAGCAATAAGAGCCGCCTGACCCATAGCCAGGATGGCCGCTCGGCTTGCCAGTGTAGCTGTGACCTGCGCCCACATCGCTACGGTCATAGCTATTATCTTGGCTATGAAGGCCTGTATTGCGGCCCGCTTCATAATGGCGAATAGAATAGTGAATGACACGCCCAGGGAAAGTACAGCCTTGGACAATTTCTCCAAGCCGCCATTCCTAAGATTTATAACGGCGGTCTGCATCAACATAATCGCGTCAGTTAAGACACGAACGATTCCAGGCAGGTTTATCAACTCAGAAAATGTCTGTCCTATTTGCTCTTGTAGATCTCCAAAGGCATTGCTCATTTGAGTAAGGGATCCAGCCAAGGTCTTTGCCTCAACCTGTGCGAATCCATCAAACTTCTTGGCCGCAATATCAATAGCGACCCCTGCTTTCAACTCAGCCTCGGTGAGCCCCTTGAACTCAGCCCCCATTCTGCCCAAAAGCCCGACTGACCCCGAATAGGTTTGGAGCAAGCTCCTAAATGTGGTGTTCACATCCTTGTCAGTAGCTGCGCCAAGATCAACTGAAGTCTTGATAAGTTTTTTGGTGGCCTCATTGCTCAATCCTTGGGCTTTGGCCATAGAAATCAATTGGAGGGTCGTCTCATCACCTACGGTTGAAATCTCCTGCAGACCAGAGGCAAATTGCTTGAAATCAGTGAAGGCTGCTTCTGTGAATTCTCCCAATACTTTTAGGGTGTTAGCTAGCTGTTGTTCCTGTTTATCTTGTTCAATAAACAAAGCGGTAGCGGCTTTGATTGGACCGGTCAAAGCCCCGTAGGCTTTTTTGGCAAGGTCGAGACCTTGGTTCAAGGCTACGATATTGATTTTCAGGCCGTTGACGCTCTTGCCCAAATCCTCATTGGACTTGATGACCTGTTCCTCTGACTCAGACACTTGCCCCAGGCTCTTAGATAGGTTGCTGAGGGACTTTGACGCATCCCCGGCATCTACACCTATTTTGACCATTAGATCTTCTGTTAAAGCCATTTAACGCCCTCTACTCGGTGCTTTGATCTTACTGGGGATTTCCTTGCTGCTTCCTAATATCATATCGGCTTTCTTGACAAATTTCATGAGATCATATGCGGGTAGGAACCACGCCACTAGATCAGCGAACCAATCATCCTGGTCATTCAGGGGCTTGCCGTTGGGGAACTGCTTTAATTCAGAGATAATGAGTAACTGTTGGAAAGTATTGGCTAAACCTATGTCCCAAGTAGCTTTCCCAGGACAAAAGTTGTAGAGCATCCCGCCTTCAGAGATATAAATGGGGAAAATGGGATCATCCTCGGAGGTGAAATCCCATCTAGGCTCGGCGCAACGGCGCCTTTTCTTCGTGTATTCAAGGCAAGTAGAACAATTGAAGTTTTTGCCCTCTTTTTTTAGAGCTCCGCTGTCTGAGAAGGAGAGCTCAAGGAGGGCTGTGATTTTTTTTTGGGATCTTCACCGCTTTCAGGCTCCATGGCATGTTGGCGGGCGTTATAGAGATCATTGATGATTCCATTGGACTCAAGTATTGACATCAATCTCTTTGAGGCGTAGGTGTCACCCTCTTTTTTGAATTTTATTGATTCAGCGCCTGGGTCTTTGATGTCAATCAGGCTCATGCGGATCTCTTCAATGACAAAGCCTAATTTGAGGTCAACGTCACCATCACTATAGGAGATCTGCATGTTTTTGATCTTTTGCTGGCACTTGTAATCAAGGACAGTCTTCAAAACAAAGCGGGTTGGCGTTGAATCTTCTTTGAGTTCCAGTAGGTCCTCATCCAGATCCTTTAAATAGGCCTGATACATTTCGGGGGCGCCAATTGACCCATCTCTTGAGCAAATGACCTCTATGGTTCTGTTCTCGACCGGCTTAAATGACATTTTTACCCTCCAAAAAAAGCCCCAGAGCTTTGGGGCTCCAGGGCTTAGATTAGATCAATACATTTGCCATTACAAGAATGAAGCCGTGACCTCGTCTGCGGCATCAACCCCTGTTTGGTTGGCTTGACCAACGAATGTCACCGGGATTGTTCCTGTGTCTGGAACGGAAATCTCTGGAACCGGGAAGATCACTTTAGGCAATACCGCCTCAAAGTGTCGACCTGCTGAGTCTCCCAAGATCAAGGTGATAGCCTCGCCCGAGAAATCTCTGATTTTGTTCATGAACTCTACCAAAGCCTTGTTCAAGTTGAGCTCTAAGGTCAGTTCAGCTGTGAATCTGCCCCCAGGTGCGAACAATGGGCCGCCTAGACCTTCTTCGCCGTAGCAATAGTCTAGAAGTTCATGGTTATTGACCATGTTCAGTCCTGCAGACCGTACACAATTGCCAAGAGGTCCGAATCCAGCAATTGAAATGCTGCCGATCAACCCTGTGATTGGGTTATTGATAGCTACCGGAGACTCAGGCTCGTAGTAGGCCAAATAGATTGGGGTGCCAACGCCTGAACCGTCAGCATCTGCCAAGACTCCAGTATCCAATCCAATCACATCACCGACCTGAGTCAATACTGTGGCTGGGCTACCATCTGGGGTGTCAGCTGAGCGCGTTATGCCATCGGCCTCAATGATCATGACCTTTGAACCAACTGGGAAGCATCGCCCTTGTCCAGTTCCTACCGTGACAGTCGATCCACCGTCATTATCTACAATTGAGTCGCCAACCCCCACTGTAAGAGCGGTTTTAGAGGAGCCAGAGAACTCAATCTGAGATTCCCCGTCGCCTGGAAAGCTCGCATTGCCAGCTTCAACGAAAGAACCGGGCGCCTGGATGGCCCAGGTGTCGCCGTTCTGGTAGATGGAGAACGTGATGTCTGGATCTTCTTCAGTGGTGAACTTATTGAAGCCGCCACCGATGTCATTTTTTCCCATCAAAGACTGCCAAAGCAATCTAGCGGCTGGATCAATTTCAACTACGTTAGCTGACCCTAATAGGGTGTCGATATTGAAAAAACTGGGGATAGTCCAGCTAGTTGCGGTCTTTTTCTTGATTATGCCGGTGTGGTGGCGCCCAGATCTGTGAGGACTGGACTCAGTTGGCTGGCTGAAGTTGACGGAAGCTCCGGACAGGGCGAACATAAAGTCAGCCGCCACCGGATTCGCCAGGACTCCCCTGGTAGTCTCCAGAGTGATAAATATCTTTTGCTCCAAGGCGATCGCATCATTTTGTGATGCGAAAATAGCAGCGAAGTTCTTCATAGGTCAGGGCCTCCGGTGAAAAATGTATTGTCTTAACATGATCCCGTAAGATCATCGTAAAATGCTACCTCAAAATCAATACGAGCAATATAGAATGGCTCGACTGTATGTAGATCAGTAATATTCCCATTGTAGATCATGTGAATCACCGTAGGAATACCTAGATTGGGGGTTTCCCACAAAGCAAGCTGTATTCGTCGCCGCAAATCCCATAGATCCACCTGTTCAACCAGCCCCGCGCTCTTAGTTTTCATAATGATTTCAAGACTTATGGCCCATCCTACCCTAATTCTACCTCGCTCATGGGTTATGGCCTGCGCCACATCCCACAATTGAACAGCGGGAACCTCATGATCCCTGAAATCGCTTATAGCCAGTTGGACCCGATCAAAGTTGACGGTTTTTATATCGGTCAGAGTCGCATGGTTCTGAAGTATGTCGACCAATTTATCTCTAATGTCTTCTTCTGGGCTAGGCATTGCTGAGTAAGCCCTTCATTTGCTTGAGGATTGAATTCCGCTGTTTGTCTAGAGCGGGCCTCATGTAAGGCCTAGCGGGTATTCGCATTTGACGGGTAAAACCAGCAACCGGGTAAGAAGTGGGCTCAATCGGCTTGCCAAAGGCTTGAGTAACCGTTCGTATGTGACCCCTCACATTTTGGGGGCCATTGTAGCCAAATTCGTGAACCGAAGCGTAGGGAACTCCAAATGAGCCAACCGTCACACCTGAAACACCACCCTCGGTGAAGAACTTATGCCGTATAGAATTCAAAAGGCGCCCTGTGTCAATAAGGCGCTGAGATCTAATGTTCAATTTGATTTGAGTCTCAAGAGTCAGCCCAATACGGAGCAAAGTCTCCTTGAGCTTCGGGTCGCCTGGGTTGAATACCTTCAAGCGGTCAAGAATACGCGCCTGGATGGTCATGCCTAGCTGGCCCATTGAGATTTCATCGGCCATTTATACATTCTCCACAGGTTGAGTCAGTGGGAATTCAAAGCGAGTGTACTTGTCTAGTACGGCTTGCACGAAATCAGGAACGTCTTGCAGAAATGTGACGTTTTCAGAGTTCTTGCTTTTGGTTTGAGTGCCGACGCTCTCATCTGACCAACGGTCATAGAAATATTCGACCATCCAAAGGCATGCGCCCTCAAGATCCGCGGGAATCACGGCATAGCCAGCCGTATACACGAACTTGATATTGCGATTGCCTCTAGGGAACAGGCATTTTTTCAAAATGACGCCGGTATTCAGCTCATCAATGAAATATTTGGTGGCGTCAAGCTTGTTAGCTACGTCAGTGAACTCACTAGTGTAGTCAATCCAAACTTCATCCATAGATATGATCGGCCAAGATCGTGAAAGCTGCCGATTGTGGCGGCGCCCATCGAAATAATCAACGTGGGCTCTAGACTTGAGCGCCCTAGAGGTCATGTTCTCAATGCGTTGCGAAGCCTCGTTGATAAAACGGGTAATGATATTATCACTCTCCGTTTCAGCAGCGGGAATATGGCATTGCTCCTTAGCATTAACCAAATCGGTGAGAGCTATCACGGTGTCGAGAACGTATGGCATGCCTAGGTTTCCTTAGATTTGTCCTTTGGGGCTTTTTTCACGACTTTGGTTTTTTCAGGGTCTTTGACCAATTCTAACATATCAGGGAAATCAGTGACCAATTTATGAGCAACGGCCTCATCTTTGAATTCAACCGTATCCCCAACCTTTGAGAATCCCTTATGACCTTCGGCTGTAGCTGTTACGAAGCTAGTGCCTTTTCTGAACGCTTTCAATCTGACTTTCATGTGACCCCCTAAAAAGGTTTGGATATTTTCGTATATACCTCAATTTTGAGTATGCAGCCAACCAAAGCGTCTAACCAGGTGATAGAAAACAAAAGCCTGAGCCCGTCGGCTCATGCGTTCAGTGTAAGTCAGCCCGCCATCAGCATTGATCCTGTGAACCATGCGGACATAAAAGACTTTATCCGCTTCAGCTTGAGCCCGCCCATCCAAATAGTCTCGATCATGGAGATCACATTCAGATTTGAAGTAACTGTCTTTGATTTCTTTGGGCATCCAGATTGGGCCGCAACCGTTTTCCTTATTCATGGTTGAGGTTCTTTCTGTCGTATTTGCGGCCCCGCTGGATCCTGTAACCTTCTGGCTGTATCCGGAATAGCCGCCTCGGCCTCGGATTCGAGCTTTCGCTGTAATGCTAACTTACCATTGCGCTTGAACTTAGCAATCATGGCGTTTGAGAGCTTCGCCTTTTTTGCTAAGACGGTTTGAGGGTTGCCATTGACCAGGATCTTTTTTGGGTCCCAGGTTTTAGGCTTTTCCATCTTATGGTTCTTCGTGGACATAGAAGCTCACTTTCATTTTTACATCATTATTGCCAATTGAATTGTAGTAGGTCCGGAAATAAAGACCTGCCATAACATCAAAGGTCCCCCTTGAAAGGAAAACCTGTCTAAG
>Ga0307377_10002814_pt1 | contig 20199 bp, 7 predicted proteins | sample TR3MG_FD_202535 | JGI IMG/M metagenome (GOLD analysis project Ga0307377, IMG submission 202535) | Soil microbial communities from Risofladan, Vaasa, Finland - TR-3 | ecosystem: Environmental > Terrestrial > Soil > Coastal area > Acid sulfate soil | place: Finland: Risofladan, Vaasa | collected... | reverse complement strand
TCCTTGGGCTGTATCTATTTCAGTTACATTCATGTCGACTCTAGCATTATTCTATCGTCGAATATACTAATCGTCGTCCATTATTGGCTAATTCTACTAAGTAGGCAAACCCGGTACCTAAACTCCAAGTATCTATCGTACCTACTATGCTGTAAGCTATGTATCTTGCTACTGCAAAATAGACTATGTAAGTAAGCTCTTTACCTTTGGTATAATGCTTTGCTAAGCTATCTATTTTATTAACTTTCGGTCTCGAATTGCCTATTTTACAAGAGTTGGTTTAGCAATCATTTTCATTTCTCCTAATCATATCTAAACACCGTACTTCTACCTGATATGTTTTTTCTTGGCAGCTTTATCATGCCTAAGCTTAGATGGTTTAACAAAATATTGTTTCTTAAAAACTGTCCTAAGCTGTTTATCTTTCATCATTATCTTTTTTATTTTTTTTGTTGCCCTCTACACAAAAGCTGTATTGTCCATACCAGGCCTAGTTTTAATAGTAATCATATTACCCCTTTAATAACTTATACATCTAATCTATATATTTCTAATTCTATTTGCCCGTTAAAATTGGCATCTATTTATAAGTTGACTATTTCTTCATAAGTTTCCTGCTTCCGTTCTAATCATACAAGACCCAAGCATTAAAACTAGACGGCCATGAAACAGCATCGTATGTGACTAAATCGAAATCATCATCAACAACATCTGGGCTGCCACCATAGCTCTATATTACTGAACCTGCTCCCCTAGAACTGAAACCTAACTTAACACCATTGTTTAACAAAGTCTTAAGAATCTGTCCCTTGGGTGTTGGCAATACAACAAACTTGCCAAAAACAGTCTTTCCCTGCCACCATAAGTCTGTAAAAAGATGAGAAGCATTTCGTAAGTTAACCTAAAAAGTCTATGGATGATCAAGCTAACCTAACCCTCTTCCCTATTTTATCATTTGAAAGAACTTGTCGTTCTATCTCTTCATTATCCTATAAGGATATATTCTATCATTTCTATTCTATACATCAGCCTACGAAAGCTATGTAGGAATCTACTGCATAAAATCTATATTTCTCTTAGGAAGTTTTATCCTAGTAAACTATGTTAATAATTGTTTCTTTAATCGCATCTCTTAAATCCCTAAAGAACCGATGTTAACAGAAAAACCTTATCAAACTTATCCAACTTTGCTGTGTTCTAAAGTATATATTGTAATTTGTCTTTTCCCTGTTTGCTAAGATTTTTTCTAAGCTATGTAACCTATTTTAAAACCTTCTTCTACTATAAAACGTTTCCCTAGAAAAAGTCTTTGATAAGTTTTCTATTAGCACTTGGCAACTATTTATATTTCTTGTTAAAGTTCTAACATAAAACCTATATATTTTTAGCTTCCTATTTTATTATCTTATTATCTTTGTTTATTAAACTCTATCTTAAAACATCTTTAACCTATGACTACTACTATTGATAAAACCGCATTCCATAATATTTAGAATTATTAAGCATATTACCAATGCTCTATTGTATTTTATTAGGTCTTATCCAATAACTCTATTTTACTCCAAACTATTTTACAAGCTATTTCTTAACTTTAGAGTTGTCTATCCTTTTGGCTACGCCTATAACTGACTATACAAGCCTCTATCGAACAAGCTAATCTTTTACAGCCATCGACTATAATAAGTTTCGTATCTTTAACTATTTTTTAAGATCTGGGTTTTTGATAAACATCTATTTTAATATCTTTATTCTTTTATTAAGCTAAGATTTTTTGCCATTATTAAAAGCGTGGATGTTAAACATCTATCTTGAAAGAGACTACATAATGACGAGTAAGTTAATTTTATCTTTAAGCTTTCGCATTATTTCTAACCCCCTTCTCCTTCACCAGGAACAGGACCTACCTACTATCCTGGAATCTAAGTCTAAGGTGATCCCTATGGAATTGGAGGTAATGTCTACTAGGTTCCCCCCGGAAGATCCATACCAAGTCGCTATCCTCCAAATGGAGCCCCTCCTAAAGGAGCCCCCATTTCACCCTAAGCTGGGCCCGCAATAGCGGCGAGTGCAGCATCGAATTTAGCTTCATTCAATAATTGCTGCTATGTCTATTTCATCATTTTCTAATCCATGCCCAAAATGTTCTTTCTTCGCCACATCTTAGAAACACCTTTTCCATCAATTCGTGTAGTATAAACCTAAAACTTCTTTTGTGTAAGCTATAACCTATTTTGCTATAAAACAGTAGAAGATGGAAAGAATTTTATCTTTATCTTTATATCAGCTTCTGGCTTATCATATCTTGTTAAAAGATGAACCCATGCTATATGCTAAAGTGTAGCTCGTATAGTCTTTTGTATTCTCTATACTGTTTTTGCAAACCTAACATCTTGAACAGCAGCAGTAGCTCTCGCTGTCAAATCCCCCGTATAATTTAGGTATGCTTTTGGGACTTTGATCGTAGCAAAGAGCTTCTGCTGTAAATATTGAATATCCTATATAGCTGTTGCATTCTGACCGCCTGGGAGAGTAGTTATCTCAGATTTCCTATCGCCTCTTTTTGGTATAAAATAATCCTATTGTACTGATGTAGGCTTGTATCGCAGTACTACGTCCCCTACGCTACTGTCTACAACGAATTGAGACTTCAATTTTGTTTTAACTTGGTTCATATAGTTCTAAACGTCTTTTGGCTATATGTTACCAACCTATATATTAAAGACTCTTCTCTATGGAGCTCTGACCATTCTATACACTAGCATTCGATCTTCAGCAAGAGTAAGTTGCCTCCAAACCCTTCTTGCAGTCTATAATATGCCTTTACCATAGGGTAGGTATCGAGTCTAATTAAGTATTCTAAAGTGAGCGACCTAATATTCGTTAAGCTATATCTTTCGACCCTAAAGTACATACTTTGTCTGAAGATTACTTTCAAACACCGGATTCGGTTCCTAAACTATTGCTACATCCTAAGCATCAAGAACTCTATGATCTATGATACCTAACTTCTAATCTATTATAAGACCTAAAAAATGGTCACCGTTCCTAATTCGCATTCTAACCCATTGCCACAAATTAAGATTTATATCAAGAACATCATAAAATAATTTGTGTAACTACTATACTGCTTTTCGATCACCGCATATTATCTAAAACATCTAACCTGACTAATTCTATACTGTGACCTAATCTGCGTATATGTCTAAAGCAGTAGAAAGCTATGGAGTATATTCCATTAAGGCATACTATCTATACCTTCTTCTTCTACTGGCACTGTCTGTGTAATTTGCTCGATTATCATAACCAAGAGCATTATTGACATATTTCTAATATTTCTACTATAACTAAGATCTTACTGTGCGACCTGGAAATGCTAACCTTTTAAACCATGTTCGTCTATAACGTGTATCACCTAACTTTGTAATGTCAGGTAAAGAAAAATAAGCACTTAATCTTTTTTGCCAGTTTAGTCTTGCCATTATATTATCCACCCGTTAAATTCGTTCTATGATGACTCATTACCTGAGCCCTGACGCTAAACTTTGGAAGATGAATATCGACCTATCAAATCCCAATCTGTTTTTCTCATTAATATGTAATTCCTAAGATAACGAAATATACAAAATCGTATAACTAAATCATCGTTGTAACCCGATAAGTGCTAAGCTTTTCCGTTATTGTCAACAAATGTTTTAAGCTACTATATTATCCTTAAAGATTTTATTATAGAATCACCTACAGCAAAGTCATGCTACATCTTAGCTACTATCAATGGTCTACTTTTGCCTGTTGTCTCGAAACCGGGTACGTGTAGTTTAAGACCCATCTAATCTTTTCTCTGCTTATGTAGGTAGTAAATGTTTTTATATCTCAACTACTACAATTTAGCATTTACAGCAGAGCCGTCTTTATTTCGCTAAACTACAACAAAACGATCGTAGTAAAACTTTCGCACTTGATATATTATATGTGCAAATAAACTAGGTTTTACTTTGGCTTTAAACTATCGAATTTGCTAATATGTCTACGTATCCCATACTATTATTGTCGAATAATCTTCGCCAACTCCAGTTGAAGTATCACATGAAAGAGCGTAGAGTATGCCAGGCTCTGGTAGGTCCCATATCCACAGTTTCTAAATTGCCTACCTAGATATATTGAAACCTTTTTGCGAAACATAATCTATGATTCTGTTATATAAATCGCTTATTAAGGGATTCTTTGTAATAGGCGAAAAATTTTTTTTGATATGCTACTATACCTATCGTATCCTCTAAAGATCTACTATAGACCTGCCACTCGCCTGAAAATCTATCTAATGCTATTGCCTAAAATTCCTCTATCCGTCTAAATTCCTTATCTATTGCTGTTTCCACTTCTAACCTCTCTACGGATGAAGATACCAAGGAAGATCGACAGCAATGAATTCGTTCTAATCATTCCTTCGTCGGATATGCATCCTATGAAACCAATTGATACCATTCGGAGTAGAAAGTATAATTCCTGAACCACCGGTCGACAGCGTAGGATATGCAGCTTTCCATATCTACTAAACACCGTCAATAAATCGAGCCTAATCCAAAATCAACAGCGAAAGAGCTTCAGACCTACCAGCATTCTATGTTGTTCCCTATGCATAACATTGGGACCCGTTTGATAAAACTATTGATTTCTAATTGTTTTTAACAACACTTGGTTGGAGCCAACGAGGAAGCTATTTGTATATTAACTTTACTTTTTTCAATAAGTTAATAGCAGTCTTCTATTTGGTGCAAATGATTGAAATCTATTTGTCTTTGTTAAACATTAATAACCATGCACAATAACCCGCGACTACGGTTGATATGCCAAGCTGTCTAGACTTTCCTATAGAAACGAACCTGTTTTCTTGAAGGGCTCTGACTGTCTACTATTGGAATTTATACAGCTTAAACGGGATCTTTCCCCTCATTGGGTGTCTAATAATAGCAAACCTCTTTAGAAAATATACGGGGTCTACTTTAGCTCTTCTAAGTTTCTAATATATTAGTTTCTTTTTACGATCTGGCAGATGTCTTATCTTATCACGGATAATTCGCATTATTAATACCTTCCGGGCTGGGCGTATCTTTTCCTTATTTTAGGCTTTGGAGATACAGGCGGCTCCTAATAATTTTTCTTTTTCTTTTTATCTGGTTTATAATTAACAAGATAGCCTGCAAAAAATGCCCCTGAAAATACTGTTAGAAGACCTCCTAAAATTAACCACTACATAAACCCTCCATTAAATTTGTTCTGTGTTAAACAGCTACTTTATCTTTTTTATCTACCATTCAATCTAGCCTGTGTAATCTTTGCCAGTGTTTTGCATTCTGCCAATTTGTATATTCATCTGCTATATATGATAATTAAGACTCTGTCTTCTCTATCCATCTAAAACTAAATCTTGAGACTATTGTTCCAAAACAGGACTCTGTTGTTGCTTAAAGCCTCGACCCATAATTATATCGCCGATGCGCTACTTTAAGAGTGATTTCTTTATTTTTATTTTCATAACTCATTCCTCAATATGTATACTAATAACCGTCTTTTGATTGAATATATCTTGTTGTATTAAAAGTCTTTGGTTGACCATCCCATTGTGATTGGTACTAATCAGGGTGATTCTACCCTTTGTACGATGGTAATGACTAAACAAAATCAATTAACGTTCTTGTCTACTACGAATCGACTCCAACATTAATACCGAACATACTTAAAAATTGAACCGCTCTCTATGCTAATTTCTTCTGTTCCTAGTCTATGCCAGCAATCTATCGTAATCTGTTTTCTTCCATATAAATACTCCTTAAACAATAAATTAAGATAGACCCTAAAATTACAAAACCCTAGCTTTCGCATAGGGTCCTGCATAACAACGGAAGGTAAACTCTATTATTTTTTGATATTATGCTATTTACATATCATATCATAAAACAGTTTTCTTTTATCAATATTCTATGTCAAACCATATTCATTCATATTGAACTAATAAACAAAATCTAAAAACTTAGTTCTCTTTTCAATAAACTCTGGTTCATTCCACTTCTAAATAACCTAGGACATACCCCTTACCCAAGTGTCTACCATATTAACATTATGTATGTTATGTGAACAAAGGTTGAGAAATCTTCTCATCTAAATGCCCTACTTGTCATTGCCATATTTTTTCTTTATATATGTTCTACATTTCTAATCCCACTATGAATAAGGACCAAAATTATTATAAACTGGAATACATCTATTTAAAACAGACTAAGTTATCTTAATCTAAGACTTAGCTTTATTGAATTTTGTGGGTTGAACGACTACAAAAGATATATCTAAATCTCGATAAAGCTTGCCGTACTATGATAGAGGAACTGCATCAACATAATGTATATTAGAATCTTTAATATCTGAAAAAAGATCCATAACGTATTTAGAAAAACCAAATATGCCATCTCGATCATTCTTCGGTCTAGTAAAAGTTAATCCTGCCTATTTATCTCTAAACTAAATAGCTTGTGGGCTTGGCAATGATATAACAAACTATATCTTGTCTTTATATTTCTAAGATAAAGGCTTCCAAATATTCTTGATATAAATTAAATCGATGTTATGTGATACTAGTCCGATCCAACCAATCTTTATTTTTTTATTCTGTTTTTTGTTTTCTGAATAACACCATTGTGGAAGCTACGAATCTATCCAATTGGGAAACCTATGAGTCTTGCCATGTATAACATTGTAACCTATATCTCTCTATATTGTCTTCTAATAATGCCAAGAAGTTATAAGATTATAATTACTCTATCGAAACATCTTTTTTGACATTTTGTCTTTGCCAGCCTATATCCACTACTGATACAAATAATGAGTCTTTGGTATCTAATACTAAAGGTCATCGATATTGTTTATTATAATAGGCTTTTTTGTCGACTAGTTAAGACTTTTGATGTAATTTATTATAACATCGTGTTGCGGTCGAGCCCTATGCAACTAAAGTATATCGCATTTAACTCGGTCTGCTATTGTTGCTGGCTATGCATAGATAAAAATATAATCATTTGGATATTTATTAACTATTCGTCTTATTGGCTACTATATCCTATGATAAGACGTACCCGTAGCCTTCGGTATAGACAACAAAACAACAGGGGAACCTTTTTCATTCTATACACACTACCACATAACTCTATGCTATTTCTAATTCCAATATAATCGTTTGAATACTGCATATCTCTACTACTAATTGCTGTAGGTCTTAGGCATTAACTAAGGGCCCCATTCAACATTAACCATTCTCTTCCTCCTATGAAATTCCCTACCACTAAAATGGTGGCAGATTAAACGGATGATCGCATTTAAAACACTTATCTCGCTACTATGTATGTTGTGTCAAAATAAAGGTATAACCACATCGAACACAACACCTAAGTGTACCCGTATCTTTAAAACCTATTCGAAGCTATCTCTATTTTTTTTCTTTTTGCTACCTCTAATATAATGCTCTCTACTTTGGAAACAGATATAATCTAAGATGAGGATTCATTCGTGCTCTAACTTTATCGTTATCTTTTAGAAATTTTATTAACTTGAATCTTCTATCTTCGTTAAAGATTAAGCCGTTCTAAAAACCCAAGTAATGTTCTAAACATATAGAGCACATTCCATAATTTGTCCATGCAGAATAATTATTAATGTTTAAAAGAGAGGCGTTCTAATCACCTCTCGTCTAACAAACGGTACAAAAATGTGGATCTGATTTGTATAACTAAGTCCCGTAGTAGCTTGGATCTACCTATGCCATTTATCCTCCGATTATACTCTTGGTCTTGTGAATGCGTGTCGAGCAACAACTGTGCCAGTTATACCAGCACCGCTAAGCCTTACATATCTTCGCTATATGTCACGATTTATAAAAACATTAGCAGCAGATGAATCTGCTGATAAAGATGTATCGGCCCAGTTTGCTGAGAACGAATTATTCGGTGACGGCTCTGGGTACTGAAGTCGTTGACTACTATTTCCAATTCCGTAAGGTGTTGTAACCTACATAAAATTACTGTTATTAACTTGAACCGTAACAACACCTATGCCGCTTAATACTACAAAACTGCATGGGCCGTTACTCTAAATAGTTACTGACTTTCCTGAAATTCGAGGATCAGCCGCAACCTAAATGATATCTGTTGGTTGTAAATGCCTTATCATTTTAAGGACTCCTTATTTTATGGTCGTTTTCTTAATAATTAACAAATTAAACGAAGATTTTTGACCTGCCATCAATCTTTTTTATCTAGATGATGTTATCGACAAAATCTTTAACAACCTATATGTGTGAAACAACAAAAACATGCGTAAAATACTACGGTATAGTTTTGCAGATCTAACCAGCCTTTATCTGATTCTAAGAATCCAACGGGCCAAACGACTAATCTATTACAAATAAGTCAGCATACTGATATTTTGCTAATCGCATTCTAAAAGCAAACGAAAATACTAACTGCTACATCCCAGATGCTGTTTCTACTGGTCTTCCGTCTATTAAAATCTACAATGATGACTAAAGTAAAAAATTCACATGAAGATCATCTATCTAAGATATTATCTGATTTACTCTATCCTAAAACTTCGGTAGCAGATAATCTATTATGTGTTTTGGAATGCCTTCATAATTTACAGCCTAGCAATATCTCTAAAGCACATGCAGTTTTCTATAAAGTAACTAAACCTATTGCTTACTCTTCTAAAAGTTCAATATTCTCTAAGTTATTCTAATTTTCTATATCTAATTTTTTCTAACCTAATCATCAAACTATTTTAAATGTTTTTTAAGACTGTCTACAGAGCGCTAGAATATTTTTATCTTAATTCTAATCTATTCATTCTTACTTATATTCTACTTATTCTACTATTTATATTTAATCTTAAACATAACGCCATCGTAAAGCTATTTTAAATACTAAAGCTTATTCTTAAAATTTTTTATCTTGTAATACTAATCCTGTCTATTCTTAAACTATTTAACTTGCTGTTTTAAATCTTCTAAAACTTTATTCGCTTGACTTACAGCCTACTAAACTTTCTACTTCTACTGATATTGTTGTTTTAAGTCTATCATAAGAGGACAAGTTGTACACACCTAATGCTACTATATGCTACTATACTTCAAAAAATTGTCGTCTAAGTTCTAATTATCATGCTAGGCTTTTATCTTTATTTTCTATATCTTACTTTTAGAATCGTCTAATTTCTATAATTTCTATTTTATATCATCTATATTAAACTATGCATTACGACTTTTAAGATATTCAGTTTTCTACATTATCTAATTTAGATATCTCTATCTTTTTTCATATAACTACTAATCGAATACTATGCTCTAATCAATTGGTCGTAATTGCTAATAGAGATCTTTTATGCTGCTCTATGCATTTGTTATATCGTTGATAACCTATTGCCTAAGCTAATTAATAATATCAATCTACACTAAAGTACTATTTATAAGCTATTGCATCTACTACACACTGCTCTATGGGAATTGTGATCGTATAGCCTATAATCTATTTTTAAGGGTCTTCTTTTTTTCATTTGCTATCAAGTATAGTTTATAAAAAACGTCAAGGCCAAAATATTTTATAAGAGCTTCTATCCTCTATCTCTATTTTATATTTATAAAATGGTCTATCTGTTTCTGTCCAGCAAAAGCACTTATTATAAAAGTCTAAAACCTACCAAACCTTGACTATATGTATCTCTATGTCTATGGTTTATCGATTTTGTTATCAGATATCCATTCGTCCTACAATTCTTTTTTAAATGCTATATTAAGAGTAGATATTCTTTTTGGATATTTCTTTCCTTTAATCTACCTATACTACATACGTCTCTATATCAAGAAATATCCAAGCCCAGTCTTTATCTAAATTTTGGTATCACCAGAGCCTGTTGTTTGGTTTACAATAGAACCAACTTTGTCAGTCTTGCTACTTCTGCCAAAAATAGCGACGAGTATGATATCAAGAAACGAAGATTTTCCTGACCTATTAGCGCCGAATACTCCATTAAGCCCACTGAGATTCTAAAAATCAACGACATTATCCCTCCCATAATTAAATATGTTATTGAAACTTAAGTTTCTTATTGTCCAATTAACTCTATGTTTTTTATCGTGATAATCATCTTTAACCTAACTAAAGATCTACTAATCTAGAGTCATTAAACGCTTCTAATCTATTTCCTAACCCTTTTTCTAAAAGTATTTCTTTAAAAGAAATTTCCTATCGTGTATCTATATGCTCTAATCTTGTCGAAACTTCATTTTTCGCTAAGATATATCATCCTATTTAATATATGATATATTGTTACATTTCTTTCGAAGTTCGCTAGTTATCTTCTTTATAGCATATTTAGACGTTTTAGACTTAAACCTAAGCCTTAAATTAGTGTAAGGTGTAAGTTCCTATATCTATGGTGTCTTATCATTATAAACATTAACGGTTATATATTTATAATCGTTCTATACCTGCATAAATTTTACATCATACTTATTTTTATCTTGTATATCCCACAGCATATAGCCCTTAAGAAGCTACTATCCATGATTTTGTTGTATCAGCGAACCACAATATCTATATTTAGGATCCTATAATATCTGAGCAGTATGTATATCACCAAAAAAACCATAATCGCATCCCTGCTTGCTGAACAACTAAATATAATCATTCTACTATTTAAATCTATAACCTCGTTTATTATGAGAATTATCTATTATACCATGATACAATGCAATCCAGGTTTCGTCTATACCCTTTGGGGACAATTCTAACTTCTAATAGTTCTACTTATCAAAGATGGAATAATTTATATATGCAAAATCTTTGGAGATAGGACAATATCCAGACTATTGAATTATATTTATAGTTCGATGAGACTCAATCTACTTTATAAGCTAAACTAATGGCGATACAGAATCGCACCTAGTCTTATTCATTAAATTACAATCATGGTTGCCTGGAACAACAACAAGTGGCGCAATATTATTAAGCTTAATAAGAAACTAAGATGCAAGATTTATATACTATGGGGATATGTTTGTTTTATTATGTCGTATATCACCAACTATGACTATTTGGTCGGGCTATCGTTTTCCTAAACTACTATATAACCTGTCGAACACTTTTCTATACTATCGATGTCTGATGATGTTTCTGATATGAATATCAGCAAGGTGTCGGAACCTCATCGTACCTCCAGTAAAAATTATAAAACTGTTTGTTTATAAACAGAATAACCAGACCAAAAACTATCTCTATTTAAAAAAATGAAGAATAAAAACTAAAAAAAGTTGTAAGTTTCCAAATCGGCTTTGTTTATTTTATTGCTGAGATACTAAGATACTGAAAGCTTATAACTCAAAACTCAAATTACAATAGAATAAATTAAAAAATAAATATATAAACAAATTATATATTTGTAAATATAAAAATAATAAATATAAGGAGGCCTTAATGTCTAAACACTCTAATTTCAACTTAATAGGACTCTTTGTAGATAAGAAACAAAGTTCACAATAGCTTCTGAATTTTGTAAATAGTTAGCTTTCAAAATAGTTTAAATTAACAAAACGTTTTATATTTGACATAGGATAGTAGAATAAATTAGAATCGTAGCCACGATAGAACCAATATCTTCTGACTTTTAATCTATCAAAATTCCGTAGATTATAGATGCGTTAGAAATAGGAACAGTTAATGTTCAAACAGGTAAGGCTATTTAGAAAAAAAGATTATAACACACTTTATTAGATCAATACACTTCCCAAAATAATAAAATTTCAAAACAGTGGCAATTATTAGAAAGATTATATCATTGATTGGAGTATATTTTAGAATATGCTACTATTATCTGATAAATAGAGATTAAAATATTATAAATTATTCTTTAAAGGTTATGTATTTTTAAAAACGGAGTAGGAATGAAAAAGATAGTTACTGTCTTTGATCTTCAGCCAGGAAATTACGGTTTATTAGGATCTGTCTTAGGTATCTTAAATACTCGATTAGACAAAGACGATAAAGTCTATCTCATGGTGTAGCCTAAAGCAAAATAGGTATATGAAAAATAGATATACAAGAAGTTAATATAGAACATAAAGCCTGTTTATCAGTTTTAGAATTATATTTTTGATAGTGATAAAGATTTCGGTCAAAATATATAGTAGATAGTCAAAAAAGATTAGGGTTAGCTTTATATATTTAAAACAACTCTTCCAATAATTTATTATAAAAATGTTTTTGATTTCGACTTTGGAAAAGATTTTAAATAGAATTGGTTTGTTCTTCCTAGTCATGACGTTGTTACTGTTCCGAATAGGAAGGGTAAGATAATGAAGATGAACGATAATCTTTTCTTATCACAAAAGTAGTAGTAGCGAATTGCCAATGTTCAAAGACCCATACATTAGTATGAACCTGACTTTTTTGTATTTGGAAAGTAGTTTATATAGACCGTTTTAATGATAAACGATTTCAAATAGAACAACTTTGCTTTTATAGTACAACGAGCTATTCAATTAAAGCAGCCAGTAAAATTATAGGGTAAGTTTGTTATCAAAAAATATTGGAACACCGTACTTAATAATTCAACCTACTGTCTTATACCATAGTATATGATGCCAATCGTTAAATAGATTAAAGAAGATAAGCTTATAATACAAAAAGTTCCAACGATTGTTGGTAACAAATATTTTAAGAACTCGGGTTGGTTTAGTTAGATTATCTCAAGAATAAAAGATGTTATATTCACCAAGGACGACGGTGTTACAAGTATTACTGGAGATGAAGCTCTTAGTAGAGTGGCTGTAAGGTTTGATATGGACATCAATCGTGCTATGTATGTAGCTAAATTTTTAAAATAGCTTACACGATTAAAGTAGGATATGGTAATAGATTTTTATACAAAAAATATTATGATAAAACCTCTATACGAAGAAGTTTTAGATTAGAAGATTCTTAGTAAAATAAGTTGGATGGACACTACTAAATTCAATTATCAAAATTTGCGAAACATATTTGATTATATAAAGACATAGTATATATTTAAGTTTGATTTAAACTTTTTCAATCTTCGAAATGCTGACTTGAATGTTGCTATAAGCGACACGCTAAGCCTTCCAGAGCCTTTTACAAATAAAGATACAGTTTGTAAATAGATTTAGCCGAAAGATACGTAGACCATTCTTATATCAACTATAGCGAGTCCTTAGTTCATGGATTCGGGTTCGTTTTTCAATCGATTCTTGAGAAATTAGAAATATAAGGATTTTAAAAAAATTAAACTTATATTATAGCCCATCCCACTTCCTTTCCCTACCCCATAGTAGGTACAAAAGAAGACTTAGGAAAGATTCTAGTTATGTTAGAAGAAACGAAAATAGCGACTTAACGGTTGGTAGGTGTAGATAATTAGAGCAACTTATAAAGATTAGGTATAGCTTCTTCAGAATATGTTATATTTTGCAACAAATTATAAGACATTCTATGTAAGTGGTAAAAACTTCATATCGACATTAGCTCTTAATTTAAACAGAGAGGTGTAGTTCCGAGGAAATCAGTAATGGGAATAGGTTGGTAGTAGTTATTCTTAGCATATAAGATAATAAATAGGCGCAAATGGTATGTAAGGAATGCGCATATATTTCAGAAGTCTGGTGATGTCCGATTGGTAGCACAACTTGATAAAAAATTTCAAGCCAGTGATAAGACTACTAAATAGATGTATAACAAGCTTAAGACTTCAAAAACGTTGACACCATAGGGTTATTTTAGAATAAATAGAATTACTAATCTTGTATCGTCTAAGGTAAGACGAGTTATAGGATAGTAGCCTGTCAAACAAGTTAGATACTTTACAAAATCAAAAGCTAAGAAGATAGGTCTCATATTCGATAAGACTTAGGTTACTGTAATATGGAACCGTGCAATGAAAGATAGAAAGAACTTAAAATATAGTATCAAATTAAATTATGCTGACAAAAAGGGCCCTACGGCGAATTTATTAAAAAAGTCGTAGATAATTATTTAGGGATAGGCCAAGTTATAGATATGAAAAATGTAGCATAGAAATTAGCAAATTGGAGAGATATGAAGCTTCCACCATAGGGGGCTGATATTGCCTTTTTAATATAGGTTCAAAAACAATTGTTAAGATTTTATAGAAAATAGAGTCATGGTAAAAATGGGAAGAAATTTTTTGATATATAGAATATATAGAAATTTTAGCACAATTAGAGAGTAGCATGGTCAAAATAGTTTGTATTACGAATATATGATTAGATATCATAGTTAAGTGCTTGGAATATACAATAGGCTTCTGATCTTTAGAATTTAATATAGAATCTAATATTTTAGTTAGTAGATATAATGCATTTTATATTTAATATATCTATTCTTTGGCAAGTTTAGAATAAAATAAGATCTTTCTAGTAGTTGACTGTATAGAAGATCAGTGGTAATTTAAGTACATAGGGTCGAGTCCTTTGTAAATTGTCTTCCAAAATTATAAACACAATGCCGTGGAAACATTGGAAGAATTGGAAATAGTGCAATAAGAGTTAGTTAATACAGAATCTTAATAATCTTTTAAGGCATATCATAAGTATGGCACGAACATTTAAATATACAAAAGAAGATCTGTACAAGATGTACATATCTAAAAACAGATAGAATCTAAATAGGCAAATTTTTGTTGCCTAGTATAAAAATTAAGGAGAAACAAAATGTAGCAACAGAAAAAGACTTTAATCGTTCAAAAAGTTCCCGGGTACCGAGATACTTATATTATTTTGGGCGGACCTCAACCTCAAGTAGTCACCAAAGAAAAAGTCGCACAGAACATTGAAGTTCTTAAAGGTTAGTTGGGCCTGCAACGACAGATAATTCAGAAAATGCAATAGCTTGACATGCGAGAATAGCAAATGATCAAAGAAGAAAACAAAGTATAGATCCCAGCACGAGCTCGATAGTCACTATTAAAATAGGGTAAAATAGAAACTTAGAATTAGGTATTAAGCAGGAATGCTTAGGCTTAGAAATAGGTATTGAAACGATCTTCTGAAGAGGTAAAGTGAAAGCAACATTTTTTATCCCATTAATAGCAACACCCATATATGCAATAAGGGACACCGGAATAGAAGTACCCTTTACTGTATAGTTTTTGTAGGGCGCCTATAAAAAAAACGGGAAGAATTGGAGACTTAATTAGGGCGAATCATGTCCAATGTATTTGAAAGATAAATAGCAAATACCAAGCTTAAAAGATATTGATATGATATTTGGTATTCCGCCCTGCCGATTTCTTTCTATGTTAAACGTCAAGCATGATAGAGTTGCTTTAGGCGATTCTCAAAATTGTATGATAGACATAGCTAAATAGGCAGGACTCCATAAACCAAAAGTGTTTTGTTTTTAGAATGCTCCAAGATTTTCATCTGCCAAACGCGCTCTTCAATGGGCTATTCCTACTTTGATAGATTAGTTAAAACCTCTCGGTTATAAATTTGCAATTTATAAAACAACGACTCTTAATCATGGTCTTCCTCAAAAAAGGTAGAGAACTTTTTTCATAGCCTATCAAGGGCCGCATAAATTATTTGGCGTGTATAAGTGGAACCACAACCCTATACAAATAGACGATCTTATAGGGGACTTATACAATCAAGATAACAATGATATATACAAAACCAAGGCTCAGAACAAACTTCAATAGTGGCTTAGAAAAGATTCTACGCATGTTCATTCTCATGAACCTATTTAGAATTGGTTTTATTGGAAATAGTTAATGAAGTATTGTATATCTCCTAATAAGTCTCTAATGTGGCAGATGACTTACAAAGGTCAAGATTATGGTTACAATTGGAAGCAAATGCTTCGATAGGTTAAGAATTAGAAAGACCATGATAAGCTTAAGAAGATATTTGAACACGCATAGAGAAAGATGTCTATAGGCAAAGGTTACTGGGACTCTTCACCGATGTTAGCTCGTGGGAAGAATGTTAATGCTATAATATCTAAAAATGCTTATAGATTAGTACACCCCAATAAACAAAGACTTCTTACGCTTAGGTAGCTTAGCAGGTTTATGGGAATACCAGACAGATTTAAATTTTATTAGAGTAATAGATCTGCTTCACTACATTATATAACACAGAATGTTCCATCATTTACATACGCTGATGTACGATAGTAGTGTAAGAAATATGTAGATCCTAACCGAGGTGCTATATGTCCGTCTGAAAAAGATCTTATATATATATAGAACATCTCTGATTAGAATAAAGATCTTTATTACGAATACAATAGAGATTAGATAGTAAATAGTGAAGTAGCATTAGGTAGAGACAAGAAACACTTGTTTGCTTAGTTTAATGTAGCTGCTCCTCAATTCATAGAAAGGATATGACATGAATTTGGATAAATCAGAATAGTCGAAACCCAAAGTCTTAAAGTTGGCGCCGGAATCAAAAGATTGGTATGATTTTAAACCCGAAAAAGAAATAACAGCATATGAAATACGATTAGTATTTGGCGCCTTAAAAATGAAGATAGACAACAATCTTTATAAAGATTTAGATGAACACGTAAAAAGATATTTTGTCAAGTTTTAGGAAAAAAATGATTAATATTGTAGAAAAAAGATTAGAAACAGCAGAACAAAATTAATAATTGTAAACAGAAAAAGCGACAGCAAACTCAATCAGGAAAGGGAAAGAACAATGAAGTTCAAGTACAAAACCATCACTAAAAAGGAAGTCCAAGATAGGCAGGACAACCTAAACAATCCTAAAGGTAGGAAGAACATTTTCAAGGCAAAGTAGGATCCTCAGGTAGTCAGGATCATCCCCTACGTTCACAACTAGAACGGCAATCCATTCATCGAAAGAAACTTTCATTACGGGCTCGCAGGCGGAACTATCGTTTGTCCTACGACTTACGGTTAGTCATGTCCAGTATGTTAGTTCGCAAGTCAATTGTGGCGAAAAGGCGAACAAGACATGGCCAAAAAGTTTTTCAAGAGCGATAGGGTTTATGTTCCAGTTCTTGAAAGAAGTAACATGGAATCAGAACCAAAGTTTTGGGGAGTTTCAAGAACTAATTATCAAGACATTCTAAATACTATTGCAGATCCCGATTACGGTGATGTAATCCATCCCTTCGATGGAAGAGATTTAACGGTAACGAAGATCCCATAGGGTCAGTACGGGAAAGTAGTATTAAAGTTTAAGCCCCAGACATCTGCTATTGCAGAAAAATAGCAATAGATGGAAAAAATATTAAATTCATGTCCTAACTTCGATGATGTGTATCCTCTTAAGAAGGGCGATGAATTAGAAGAAGTCCTTCAGAAGACAATCAATGGTCAACAGGCAACAGAATAGAAGAAACCGTAGGAAGTAAAGACCGGCGGCAACAAATAGTACATGACCTAGATAACTTAGGCTCTTGGTTAATATTTTTTTAGATTTATAAAAAGCGCGGGGAGAATTCTCTCCCCCGCTTCTCTTTTATTTGGAGGATTTCCCACATGGACGCAAAGTAGATAATCCGTAACATCAAACGTAAAAAAAGCAAAGATTTAGATGCATATCAGCTTTCAGATGCTACATCACCTACATAGGTAAAATAGTGGGTCAGTACCGGTTTAAGAAAGTTAGATATGATAATATCAAACAACGAACATGGTGGCCTCCCAGTTGGCAAGCTTACAACAATAGTGGGCTAGTAGGGTTCGGGTAAAACCCTTATAGCTATTATGGCAGCAAAAGATGTTATACGAAAAGATGGAATTGTAGTTTGGATTGATACATAGAACTCATTAGATTTGATGTTTTTATAGTCTTTTGGAATCCCTAGAGACAAAGTTATATACATACAATTAAATACTGTATAGGCTATGTTTTAGATAATGGACGACATAGCAAAATAGATAAGACGAAAGAACAGTAATAAATTATTGCTATTTGTTGTTGACTCTATTGCTGGCCTCTCTACGAAGCCCGAAGTATAGGGAGCAGTCGGAGATGCAAATTACGGTATTGCAGCAAGACTTCTGTCACAGGGTCTCAGAAAACATATAATAAATTTTGGAAAACTAAGATCTTGTTTGCTGTTTACCAACCAACTTAGGTACAGTATGAAATCGTCTTTATTCGAAGATCCGTTGTCAGCTATGTATGGTGGCAAGGCAATACCATATTATAGTTCAATAATGTTAAAGCTTAGAAAAGCAGCAAAGTTAAAGAATGGTGATCAAGTAATAGGAAACCAAATTAGCGTAACTGTATAGAAAAATAGGCTGGCACCACCATATAGAAAGACAAGATTTGAATGTATATATGATCATGGTGTATCTTAGATAAGTCAAATATTAGAAGATCTTAAAGGTCTTTAGATAGTAAAAGTTAGTGGAGCTTGGTATACATGGAGTGCTGGTCCTCTTAAAGATTAGAAATTTCAAAAGAAGAATTTTCCATAGATGTTTCATAAGAAGTAGGTAAATGATTTTATTTGGAAACTAATAGCATAGAAATATATACTAGACATCGACAGAATAATAGATGCAGACGGCTTATCAAGTTAGTCCTAGATTGTAGAATAGATAGTAACACCAACAGAAAAAAAAGAACAGCAACTTAAGTAAAAATTTGTAAATTAATATTAAATAATCGGGAGGAAAAATGGAAGGCACAGCAAACAACAAATTAAAATATTAGATAAGAAAGAAAGAAGATATAAGCAACAAAATATTATAGCATTTTAAAAATCTTGTAAATATTTTAGTCATTAAATTTGGAATAACAGATAAAATAGATTAGGGAGATAAAAATTAGATAATATCACATTTGGCTAATGTTTATCCTTAGCGAGATTAGTAGAAAATATATAATCAAAACTTTTATTTTACAATAGCATATCATAAACTTCTTTATATTCTATACAGGAAAAACAAACACGTATCTTTTACTGACCCACGAGTATAGCGAATCTTAAATAGGAATAGAGATCTTTTTTACGATTCTTATCGATAGAATCAATAGAAGAAGAATTTTATTTAGTTCCTACAGAATAAGTTGTTATAGCTTAACAGTAAGTTTAATAAAAGTTATTATTTAACAATAATAAGAAAACTCTGTTAGTTTTTAAGTAATCCTTAGGATGCTCCTTATAAAAGAAGAGACATAATAAAATAGATACGATAGAACAGTTATGGGAACGGCAAAAAGATTCCAAAGAATTATATTTATAGAGTTTTTTACATCTTAAAGAAAAACTTTAAACAATGGAAAAAATAGTATCAGATGATTTAGAAAAAGCAGTTAGCATGAGCAAAGATTATTCAAAATTTAACGATGATTTATTACTACGATAGTATAGTAGAATTTCAAATAAAGTAAAGAACATAACTCTCAAGAAGATATAGGTCGTTTTATAGTAGTACAATGAACAAAGGTTATAGTTAGCTAATATACTGATATAGTTCGACAAAAGAGGAATGGTGTAGAAGGTTCCATAGGATGTTGTTAGCATGCCTATAAATACAGCCAAAAAAAATGAGAACATTGATACGAATAAGTAATATTATATACATAGCAGAAGATGATAACATTGAACGATTTTAGCAATAGCAGTTTAATGACTATAGAGATAATGATGTTACTTGGGGAACCGAAGAAGGTATAGCGCGACACAACATATAGAGTTATTTAAATATACCACATATATAGTGTTCTTAGTAGAAAAAGATAAGTATCTTATAGAATAAAAGAATAAAATTTATCCCACCAAATATAGTAGTTCCTTTTATTTACAAAAAAATAAAACATATACATAAAGTAAAATCATATCTGTCTTCTAAGAGAGTAAGATAGAATATATATTATCTAAGTGCAGCTCAAAGAATATGCAACAATTTTTAGCCTATCTTATAGAAAAAAATAAAATATGATTTTTTTAAATCTGTTACTGGCAGAGCCGCTGCAAACATTGGTGTAATAAAAAAATAGTAGAGAGTTAACATTAAGACAAATAAAAACTTAATACAGTTTGATTTCAATTCCTTCCAACCATTTTTGTATTCAGATTACTTTCTTAATAGTGGTTAGACAAAAGATGCTTATGAAAACTGTAAAGGATAGAC
>Ga0307377_10002813_pt1 | contig 20199 bp, 17 predicted proteins | sample TR3MG_FD_202535 | JGI IMG/M metagenome (GOLD analysis project Ga0307377, IMG submission 202535) | Soil microbial communities from Risofladan, Vaasa, Finland - TR-3 | ecosystem: Environmental > Terrestrial > Soil > Coastal area > Acid sulfate soil | place: Finland: Risofladan, Vaasa | collected... | reverse complement strand
GGTCAAATTGTGAGGGATGAAAAAGGTAGGATTGTTTATAAGAATCGTGACTTATTTCACTCACCTCGAACCACAGAACAGTTCTTCATATCAACACAATCAAGACTTTATAAGGGTTATGAACAATATAAAGAAGTTCATCGCCTGACATTTGACATCGAGACCACAGGTCTTAGGTATCAGATTTCCAGAATGTTCGCAATTGGTGTTAGAGATAATAGGGGATTTGAAACCATATTGGAAGTTGATAAGCGTGATGATGACGATTCTGAAATCAAATTAATTCAAGATTTCTTCAATTTAATCGACTATAAAAGACCTGCCGTTATTTTGGGACACAACTCAGAAACTTTTGACTTTGACTATATTCTTGGGAGAGCAGGGATATTAAAAATGGACACCACAAAGGTTCCAAACGGACTTAAAGAAGGTTTTAATCTGAAAAGAAGGGGCAATACAAGTGTTAAGTATGGTAATACCACTGATAAATATACTGCTACCGAAATGTGGGGTTATTCAATCATTGACACACTTCATGCAGCCAAGCGAACACAAGCAGTAAATTCCGATATTAAGAAAACTGGTCTGAAGTATATTGCCAAATTTGAGAAGTTCGCAAGAGAAAACAGAACCTATATCAAAGGTGAAGATAATGATATCGGTAGATTTTATAATGAAAATAAGGTGTTTCTAATTAATGAGAAGAATGAATATGTTGAAATACCTGATGAGTATCAAGGAGTTGCAACCAATTTACATAAACTTCAAGTCAATAAAGACAGTCTTGGTGATGAAAAATATCTTCAATATAGAAATCGCTTCCTTGATGAAAATAAGGGTTTTGTTAAATGGTATATGGATAATTGTGTTGAGAAAAAACTCAGCATTTTCATTGGTGGTAGGAAACTTGTAAAGCAGTATCTGCTTGATGACCTTTGGGAAACCGAGCAGGTTGATGAACTCTATAACCAATCGTCATTCATGCTTGCCAAAATTGTTCCAACAACCTATCAGAGAATCTGTACAATGGGTACTGCAAGTATTTGGAACCTGCTTCTGACCGCATGGAGTTTTGAGAATGATTTGGCGATTCCAATTCCCGACAAGTATGAACAATTCGGTGGTGGCTTGGCTAGATGCTATAAAAAGGGTTATAGTGAACAACTGATAAAGATTGACTACGCATCACTATATCCATTTATTCAATTAACCGATGATGTCTTTCCGATGTTTGACATCACGGGTGTTATGAAGAAAATGTTGTTATACATGACAACCACTCGTAACATTTATAAGAAAATGGGTAATGGTGCTGAATTGGATGAAGAAGAAGTTGATTTACTACGTCAACTCGACCCTGAAGTTCACGTCAGGTATATCAATAACTTATTGACTTCAGAAGACATTGCGATGTTCAAAGTTAAACAATTACCTATCAAGATTTTGAACAACTCACTTTACGGTGCGTTAGGTTCTCACATCAGTTTCAACTGGTCTGATAACGTATGTGCTGCAAGAATTACATCAGTAGCTCGTATTGAGTTAAGACATGCAATTTATTGGTTCTCGAAATTTGGTTGTGTTGCCTTACTGTGTGTAACTGATGGTGTGAACTTCCAAATACCTGATTATACCACAATTAGAGTAAGTGATGAGGGAATAAGTGAGGGAGAAACTGAGGGATTAATTGCCGACATGTGGCAATATGGTGGCAAAACGGGCATTGGTGCTTTAATCGAGTTGTTTAATGCTACCGAAATGAAACCACCTTATATGAGTGTTGATGATGATGGGGAGAGTCTGTCGTGTCTGAACCTCGCCAGGATTAACTACGCCACACTTTCACTTGTTAAGGATAAGAAGAGTGGTGAGATGAAAGAGAAAATAAAATTGACAGGTAACACCATTAAATCTAAGGTGATGCCTGAATATATTGAGGAATTTATTGATAAGGGTCTCGAATTGATACTGCATGGTAAGGGTAGGGAATTTGTTGAGTATTACAACAGCTATGCCGAAGACATTAGATACATGCAGATTCCTTTGAAGAAGATTGCAAGTAAGAGTAAGATGAAAAACAGCCTCAAAGCATATAAAAACCGAGGTACTGATAAGAACGGCAGACAAAAGGGTAAGCAAGCTCACATGGAGTTGATAATTCAAAGACGTGAGAGAAAGGCAACTGAACTTTTTGAGCAACTCAAGGATAAGTTGGGAGCCAATCCTGATAAAGAATATAGTGTTGACGAGAAGATGAAGTTGGTTATCAACTACATGCCACCTGAACCTGAATTGGATAGCACAATATATTATGTTAATACGGGTTATGTCAAGTCTCATGGTGACTCCAAAGAGATTAAGGATAAGGAAACAGGTGAAATGAGGTATGCTTGTTCACTGATTAGTAATGAAGACCTGCAAGAAAATCCTGAGATGACAGGCACATATAATTATGAGAAATATCTTGATGCTTTTAATAAAAGGGTTAAAACAATTCTTGTTGGGTTTGAACCCGAAGTGGCTGAAAAAATACTTGTTAAAATCATTAAAAAAGGTGAAAATGCAGGTGATTTGAAGAAAGGTGAGTTTAGTCCATTAAAAGATGAGCTTCAACTTAAGAGTTTTGACCTTGATGATTTTAATGAAAGCATGCATTTGGAAAAAAGAGAGGTTGATTTCTGGAATAAAACAGGATATGACCCACGACTTGTATGGGATGGTTTTAAAATGTATGACGATTATAAAGTTCATTACGAAATTTATGAACATGCATTGAATTATCTTAATGAGAAGATGGTTGCAAGCAAACAACCACCAATCAAATCAATAAATGATGATTATGTGAGTGGTGATTTGGTGTTAATTAAAGATGGTCCAGAATATCATGTCGGTGCATATAACGGGGTATATCTACAAATAGTTAGAGATAACGTTAGCATCCCCAAAACTGAGCTTGAAATCGAACTCGATAAAAAGAGAGAGGAAGAACAAAAAAAGATAGAAACCCTAGAAGCTAGTGAGTTAGGAACTAAAACCGACAGGGAAATTTATTTAGATGCACAAAAAAAGAAACACGAACTGTATTTCAGGGAATTTAAAGAAGCCTTTGGTTTACCTGCTGATACCATGATGACAAAACTATTCGAGGAAATTCCTGAAGCAAAGGATGCTTTCGAAACATTTATTATAACTAATGACAATGCTGCTGAAGAAGAAGCAAGTGAATATTTGGATATAGAAGATGGTTCATAATCATATTATTTAGTATTTATATGAAAACATGCCATCATGAAGTTAAAAAAGAAAGAGATTGATGAAATAATCGATACTAATGGGGAGTTAATTGGAGCCGATAATATACCAAGCGTAGATGCTAACGCTGACACCCAAGCAAACAATACTAGCGACTATAATGCTAAAATAGGTACTCAACCTTTTAGGTATGATATGTTGGGTCGTTTTGGTTTCACCTTAATGCCATTCATGGAAGGTGAAGATAAAAATCAGGGTCAAGCCGAGTTGGAAAACGACATTATTGATTTACTCAATGAAAGATTTGTTGATATCCTGAAGTATTATTATAAAAATCCGCAAAAACTCAAGTCGGATTACAGAAAGTATTCAGGTGATGAAGAACTTGGTGAGGATGTTATGAAAGACAATGTTGTTTGTGCTGATAAACTTCTTAAAATCATTGAAAAACATTTTGAAGAACCATTTAGAAACCTTGATGAGCATTTCAAGGAAAATCTTGTTGAATCGAAAGTGGTGGAAGACAAGATGGTTGATAAGAAAGACAATGAGATGGCAAGTAAGTCTGAAGATGGTGAGATTAACGACAAGAAAATTGAAAAAATTGCTGGCTTAATTAATAAGTTGGAGAAGAAGGATATTAATAAACTAATGAATTTATTAGAAATTAACAATGGCTAACTCAAAATTATTAGGTAAACGTTATTTAGTGCCCGATAACGTGATAGATTACATCAAGTCGTCCTTGGTGAAGTATCCGAATGCTGAAGGCGTAAAACGAGCTAAAAACATCATTCACGAGCCTAATATAACATATGAAGCAATGAAGCGAATAAAGAACTTCTTCGATACCTTCAATTCGAGAACAACTGACACTGCACAATATGAACTCGCAGGTGGGAAAGAAATGAAAGAATTTATAGAAACCACTCTGAATCAACAAAGAGCAGGTGTTCAAAGGTCGAAAGAGGTCAGACGTGATATGACAGCTAATCCAAATTCAGAACTACATGCGTTTCAACCCCCCAAAATTAATGAGGAAAAGAAAGAGAAGAAAGAGAAGTCAAAAAATGCTGTTGCTGTTATTCTGAATAAAGACAATAAAATTTTATTGCTAAAACGAGTTGATGACCCTAAAATTTGGCAACCAAATAAATGGGCACTCGTTGGTGGTGGAATGGATAAAGGTGAAACAGCACAACAGGCGGTTGAGAGAGAAATACTTGAAGAAACTGGTTTGGAAATAAAAAAATTCGTGAATTCATTTACTATTGAAAGACATGCTGATAGTATCGAACACATGTTTGCTTGTAGATATGAGGGTGAAGACACAGATGTTGAGTTAGATACTAAAGAAAATACAAATTATGGATGGTATGATGTGAGCGAGATGGAATATCTTGATACCGTTCCTCATTTAATTGAGTATATCACATTAATTTTTAAAAAATACGATTAATTTGTATTTATAAGAAATAAGAGAAAATTTTAACACACACAAAATGGCAGAAGAAGAAAGCAGCAGATTATTAACAAACAGTAAAGACTTCAGAACTTGTTCAATAGCAAAAAACAGTCCAGCACTAGCAAAAGATAGTTGGGGTGGTTATATTCCTGGTACTGAATATTGTGCGGGTAGTCCTGACACACTTTCTGATGGCGACAACAGAGGTAGAGACCCTGAAACCGAAGGTGGAGTTATTGGTACGCAAATCGATATTAAAATGAGAGAATGTTCGATGGCGAAGAATGCCGATGGTTACACACCTAATAACGAATACGGTCCAAGTCACAACGACACAATCTCTGATGGCGACAACAGAGGTAGAGACCCTGAAAGTCAGGGAGCGGTTATTGGTACACAGATTGACATCAAAATGAGAGAATGTTTAATGGCAAAGAATGCCGATGGTTACACACCTGGAAATCAATATTGTGCGGGTAGTCCTGATACAATAGCTGATGGTGATGATAAAGGTAGGGAACCTGAAGCAAGCGGTCAAGAAGCGGGAACTTGCATTGATTTTCAAAGCAGGAATTGTTCTATGGCTAAGAATGCAAATCTTTATACCAAGAATCGTCAATACGGTTTTGGTAACGGCACAGTATAATGATGAATGAGGTCAAAATATTGTTCAATAATATTAAGAACATTCGCCATCTCCTAACTGAAGGGGTGGGTCAGGATGCTATTAAGAAAGCTATTGAAAATCATGAATGGATTTACATCTACTATAACGCTGATAATGAAAAGGGTGAAAATGCAACGGGTTCTCGAACAGTAAGACCTTATGTTCTTGGCACAAGTAAATCAGGAAAATTGGTTCTACGTGCATGGCAAGACAATCCTAAAAATAGTTGGCATTTTCAACACAGACCAACACGTCCATCATCAAATCCAGAGTATCCGAAAAGCGTTAGTAAAGGTCATGATTATTGGACAGATAGAGAGGGTGAAAAACCAGGTTGGCGTATGTTTAGATTGGATAGGATTTCAAATGTTTATCCGATTGGAAAAACATTTAACGACAGCAACGGTTATCCAATGATTCCACCAGGATATCATGAGGGTGGGGATGATGATATGACAAGCATAATTGCAAGTGTCTCAACAAAAACTGAACCTGATTTCGATTATAAATATGATAAAGACATTGAGGTTGATAAAGTATCGAAAGGCGACCTTGATAAAGAGAAGTGGGATAGTATTAGAAGAGGGAATGTAAATAAGAGACAAATTACTGCTGATGATGTGGTTAAATTACGTGATGTTGCGAGTCGTGTACAGAAAACAGCACATGGTAGTTATCTCGTGGTGATTGATGACAAAAATAACTTCCAACTGATGTTGGCGAAGGATAAGGACAAACAAAATATTCCTGATATTGCAATTGTTGGGTCATTACCATATCTCTATGATAGCTTGGTTAAGAAAAACGCACCACCTGACGACAAGTTTTTCAATGACATGATAAATAAGACGCAGACTGATTTGAGAATGAAGGCGCAAAACTACGAAAATCAACCCGAACCAGAGATAAATGAGAAAAAAATACCTCAGATTCCATATAAGAAAAAGACCTTTTTCAAATAACTGAGTATTTATAAAAAAATATAAAATTTTATAGTAATGGCAAAAAAACCTGACTTAAATAAATTAAGAGACGAAATCGATAAAGAAAAGCGAAATCGAAACATAACCTCTTCATCATTAGGAGAATCTGTTGGTCCTGGTGTTTCACCACGAGATGTGTTCTTAACAGGATTACTTGAAGCAAGAGAAACTGGGGCAGATAATGCTGCAACTACCTTGATTAAAAAAGTTGAGAATGAAGCACATGCAAAACGGGGTGGTGGAATAGTAACTCATAAAATTAATGAGGTTGCTACTACACCAACAGCACCTGCTCGACCAAGAACACCAACTGTTGAAATGTCACCTGAAAGAGATGAACAATTATTTATTGACCTTGAAAAGAAAAGGAAAGCGACTCTTGCAGAAAGCATTCAGCAATTCACAAATGCACATAGTGGTGCAGCACCACAAGCACCAACAGCAAATTTTAATGGGCAACAATACCTTACATCAATGCCTGCTAATGCACAAGTTATGCAGCCTAATGGAGCACCAATGCAAATCAATGAAGCTGCATTAGTTGAGAATGTGAAAAACGTTGTTAATGGTTATCTCAGTGAGAATCTTGGTGTTATTTTTGAGGAAGCAATCAAGAATACCGTGATTGAAATGTATGCTGTGGAGCGAATAAAAGAGGTTTTAAACGAAAACAGAGATTTGGTAAAATCTGTGGTGGTAGAAACCATTCGAGAAATTCAAGCTAAAAGTAAAGCTAAAGGGTAATAATCATTACCCTTTTTTTTGTTATCCTTTCTGTATTTATATTAAATTGATTTTAATATGGGTAATGCAAAACCTAAAGAGAGATTCTTAATGTATGAACTCTTTAACTATGCCGATGGTAATGACGACATTCTCAGTGATGCAGGTGGTGGAAATGATATCCGAACAGGAATGTGGGCGCAAATGCCTTACAGTGTGAGTGATGGACCTGGTGTATTCAATGAAGAATTTGGTATTAATGAAGAAATTCCTGATGTTCATTATGAGAATCTGGACGATAGAGGTTATTCGGATAAACTAGCAAGAGCGGTTGCTGGTAAATTGGGACTAACAGCACCTAGATATTTGGGTGGTGGTGGAAATGGTTTTGCATATGAGATTAACGATAATCTCGTAATGAAACTCACAACAGATGTTAGTGAAGCCGATGCTGCTTCAAGACTAATGAGAGGCAGACCTGTGCGTATCGCAACAATCTTTAACCTATATAAAGTTGTTGATACTGATGAAGATAAGTCGGTATATGTCATCATGCAAGAAAATGTTCAAGACAAACCATTAGAGAAGTTCAGAAAATTCGAAGCCGATATTAGTAAAATCAGTCCTGATGGTATGGGATATGAAGACATTCTGTTTTCAATAAAAAAACCACATAAATTTAATTACGAACAATCACTTGAATTAGCAAAGAAGATATTGACTGACAATCCCAAAGCAGGTGTGAGTGAAACCGATAGACAAGCAGCATATGAATTTCTTGTTGGTATGATTGAAATACGTAAGGAATTACTTGAGTTTGGCATTAAATCAACTGATTATATTGCAATTCTAAACCTTGGTTATAAGGATGGTGTGTTGAAATTCTTTGACACAGGTGGTTATCATGGTGTTAATGAACCTGATTTTGGTGATGACGACATTATCAGCCTTCCTGAAGACGGTAGTGCGAAATTCACAACCAATGATGCAATCAATCAAGACGGGTTCCCACCATACGAAACCAACGATACGTCTCCAAGCATTAATAATGACTTGGATGCAAACATAGCAATGTATGAGAATTTTGAGGACATTGGTAATGGTATTGGTTCTGATAATGGTAAATGGATAGAAATAAAGAATGGTGAAAAAATATTAATAAGGGCACATACAAGAAGTAGTTATGAAAATATGTCGGGTGAAATAGATAGTTTTTCGGTATGGGCAGTTAATAAAGATGGCGATGCTGTTGGTGAGGCACAAGTGAAAAAACATAATGATGATTTTTATGTAAGGGATGCTGAAACAGAACCTAATTATCGTGGGCAGGGAGTAATGACAGCGATTTATGATTATATTGAGGATAATGGTTACGAGTTGAAGAAAACTGAAAGAACAATTAGAACAGATGCTGGTGATAGTTTCACTAAGAGTTGGAAGGGCGGTAAAACAAATGAAGACCTTGAATATAATCATGTTAAAGGTGATGCCACAGACGATAAATATATGTTGAGTGAAGTTGTTGAAGGTGGTGAGTATCAAGCATATCATGGGTCAGAGACTGAGATTAAGAAATTCAGTGATGAGTTTGTCGGTGCGGAGAATGCCACAGACCAAGAAGGACCAGGGATTTATTTCACCACAAGTCTTGATGATGCAAGAGCATATGGTAAGCATATATATTCAGTTGTTCTGAGACCACGTAAATTGGTTGACGAATCATCACACCAAGACGTAGACACCAATGAGTTGGTTGAACTAATTAAAACAGGACCTGATTGGGAAATGCATGCGCAGGATTGGGCAGAAGACCCAGAGTCTGGCATACATGCTGCTGTCGATAGCATGATGCAATATTCTGAAAACGAAAAGGATTTGTTTCAGCAAGTATGGTATGATTTCTTCAGATACGAACCACTTCTTTATGTAAGGGGCATGGTCAAATTAGGATATGATGGTGAATTAATTAATAAAGAAAATGGTCGTCAACACATCATTGTTTATAATCCCGATATCATCGAAACCACCAACACTGAAGTTCTTAGTGAAGAAAGAAACAAATCATTCGGTCCTGGCTCAAAGACTGTAACCGTGAAAAAGAAATGTCAACTTGGTGGACTTGGAACCACAAGCGTTGCTTGCAATCAAGGCGACATTAATAACTTAGAGTTTGGTAGTGTGAATGAAGTAGTTGCGAAAACACAAGAAGAAGTTGATAGATTTATTAGTAATAGTAAAGTAAAGGAAACCGTATATCATGGTTCACCTGTTGGTGGGATAGAAGATTTTAAAAAACCAAAGGGTGGTAGGGATGATGGTCAGGTAGTCGTTTCATCTGGTTTAAGAGAAGATGCAATATATTTCACATCAAATCCTCGTTTGGCTGACGTATATAAAGGGAAGAAATTAAATCCTGAATTTAAGCAAGAAATTGAACGCAGAATTCAGATTATGCATGATAAACAAATGACAGTTAGAAATAATAGGGATTATGATGCGATTAATGATGAGATAGAAAAATTAAGAAATAAATTACTTGGTGAGGTATATGGTGTGAAACTAAAAATAACGAATCCACTAATTTTTGATGGTAAAGGAAAAAGTAATTCTCTTGCTGGAAGTGGGTGGAATGAATTGGAAATCGATTTAGGGTATAAAGTCGCACGTGGGAAAGAAGCCATTAATTTAATTGCCACAAAAAGCGATGTGGCTAAAAATTATTGGAAATACGATGGTATTGTTGGGAAAAACATTATTGAGTTAGATAGTTATACAAACAAACCTGATGATTCAAATTCAGAGTATTTGGGAAATGTGTATGCGGTGTTTTCTCCGAATCAAATATTAGTTTTAGGACCAGAATTAATGAAAGATGATACGCCTAGAAACGATATGTATTTCAATAAACTAAGTAGTGTGAATGAAGAAATTAGTATTGATTCAGATTTTGTTGATGGTTGGCATCGTTACGGTCTTGAGAATGATGGTGAGGAAGTGGGTGAAATCGAAGTCAGCAACAGGGAGAAGTTCATGGTTTTAAATAAGATACTAATTCATCCCGAACACAGGCAACGTGGATATGCTGATGAAGCAATGAAGTTGTTATTCGACTACGCCAATAAGAATAAAAAGATAATCGCATTGACTCCCGATAATGTGTGGGGTGCAAGTGTTGAGAAACTTAAAAAGTGGTACAAGTCATTAGGTTTCACACTAAATAAGGGACGAAACAAAGACTTCAAAGTGAGGGAACTCATGATAAAGCAACCCGAATCTTTGGAATTGACAGAATATTTTAGTAGTCTTGTACCCGATATGAATGAAGATATAATGTCAATACAGGAATTGCCTTTCAGAAAAGAGGTTGAACAGCTTGGCGGTAAGATATATAGCGTTGGTGGTGCTGTGCGTGATGAGTTTCTTGGGTTAGAATCTAAGGATTTGGATGTACTTGTTACAGGCATTCCGCTTGACCAACTTCAAGAAATACTTGCTAAGTATGGTCGTGTTAGTCTTGAGGGTGATTCATTTGCTGTATTGATTTTCACACCAGAGGGTTCAACCGAGAATATGGATATCGCTATTCCTAGAACAGAAACTCCAACAGGTGGTGGTGGTCATCAGGATTTTGATGTTAAGGGCGACCATGAGCTTCCAATTGAAAAAGATTTGGAACGCAGAGACATTACTATCAATGCCATTGCAAAAGATATGGATGGCAACATCATTGACCCATTTGGTGGTCAAGAAGACCTCAAGAATAAGGTTATTCGTGCAGTTAATCCTGACGCATTTAATGATGACCCTTTGAGGATGTTACGTGCTGTTCAGTTCGGAAGCCGTTTCGGTGGGTTTGAAATCGACCCCGATACCATGCAGATGATAAAAGATACTGCACCAGAAATTAAGAAAATCGCACCCGAAAGATTATTAATTGAATTCGATAAAATCATTAATAAAGGTAATCCACGTGTTGGTGTTGAGCTACTTGCAACCACTGGTTTGTTTCAGCAGATTTTTGGTAATGTAATTCAACCATCTCAAATAGGTCGTAAGGACTTTGAGAGTGTCAAGACTATGGCTGAGTTCCTATTCTTGATGATGGATGGTGTTGTGCAGAATCCATCACAATTCTTTTTAAGTCGATTCAGTAATGAAGACGCAAAGAGAAGTAAAATCTTTAAGGAAATGCGTGCGTTGGAACTCGCATTCAGTGATAATGAGCAGTTAACTCCTGTTCAAGCAAGAACAATTGCACATAATATGTATTTAACAGCACCTCAAACGCTTGAAAGTCAGGTGTTGTCACCACAAATTAAAACAGCAGCACAGGAATTGTTACAAGGTAAATATCCTAAAACAGTTAATGAGTTGGCTATTAATGGGAATGATTTGATTCAAGCTGATGTACCTGGTCCTGAACGTGGTAAGGTTCAAAAATCGTTATTAATAAACGTATATGCTGATAAGGCTAGGAATAATCGAGAAGAATTGTTATCTTTGATTAATAATAGAGAAACTGAGATAGAAGAAGCCTATGCTAATTATCATGATTTGAAACCAACATTATGGAACGTCAATGATAAGCAAGTCGGAATTGATTTCTTTGTTATCGAATACGATAAATGGAATAACAAAGGCGGTGTACCCGCACATAGAGATGCTTCGAGAGAAAGTGTTTTGGAATTCCTTCAAAACAATTACGAAGACTTCTCAACAGATAAAAAATTAAATAGAGAATTGTATTGGGCACTAACCGATAGAGATTTATTAGGAGAAGAAGAAGTGAAAAAAGTAAATTATAGCGCAGTTGTACTTGATAAGAAATCAAGAGATAATTTACTTAAAGTATTTGCTCCTATGATACCTGAAGGTTGGGAAACAATTGCTCACCACATGACAATAAAAATGGGTGCGCTTGAAAACGGTAGTAAGGCAAAGGCTGACTTATCTGGCAAGACCGACATCACCTTAACTGTGGTTGATTACGCTGTGGATGACTTAGTAATGGCTGTTGGTGTTGATGGATATGAAACAACCAATGAAAAAGCACATGTGACAATTGCCGTGAATCGTGCTGAAGGCGGTAAACCATATTTAAGTAATAAATTAACTGATTGGAAACCACTTGGTTTTCCCTTGACATTAACTGGAAAAGTTACTGAAGTATAGCATGAATGAATATGATAACAGTGGAAAAAGAGTAGATGACGATAAAAGAGGGAATGAGACAGAAGAGTTATTTAGAGAATTAGCTGAAAGAGAAGGTTATCGTTGTATCAAAGCTACCGAAGGTCAGAACAAGTCTGAACATTGGGACTATTGTACCGTCAAAAATGGTGTGTATGATAGGGTTGATGTTAAAGGTATCAAAGAAAGAGCTGGTGTGGGTCGCACATGGTTTGAACTCCAAAACATTTATGGTGGAACAGGTTGGGGTAAGTCAGAGTTTCTGAATACCATTGCTTTTGAAAGAGAAGATTGTTTTGAATTGGTTAAGAGAGCAGAATTACTTGCTTTTGTTGAAACCAAAATTAAGGAAGAAGACGATAGGATGGGAGAAAAGATTGTTTATGTTGAAAAGGACGGTCTCAAGGACTATCAACGATATAGAAGATTATTATGGAAGCGTGACGATAGAATGGTAAAAGTACCATTTGAAGACTTTAAACACTTAGTGTTTAAAAGGTTAAAGAAATAAATTATGGCATCTTGGAAAGAATCATTAGCAATTGGAGAAGGTTTCGAGGAATTTGTAATGGTTGACATCGCAAGTAAGTTGGTTGTAAGTGTGGCAAAAAACGTAGTTGCAGCTAAATTAAAATTATATGACCTAACACTTGAAAACGGATTAACTATTGAATGTAAGTGTGATGAAAGAGCAGAAGACACCCAAAACATATGTATTGAAACACATTGTGATGGTAATGAATCTGGGATTTTAACAACAACTGCTGATTATTGGTTGGTAACAGATAACATCAAAGGGTATTTGATTGAAACGTCTGAACTCAGAATATGTATTGATGAAGGACACACCTCTTTATATCCAGAAGAACCAACAAAGTTTCTTCATATGACCAATTACCCTGTTAAACAGGAAGACGGGTCGAGGAAACTAATGAATTTTTACACAATACCTACACATTTATTCGCTGAATATTGTGTGGAAGTTGCAGCATTAAACGAAATGACTTATAATGCACTACAATGAAGCGATTAGCAATATATGATTTTGATGGAACACTGATTGACAGTCCCGAACCAGAAGTTGGTAAAAAACAATGGGAAGAAAAAATGGGTGTGCCTTATCCACATAAGGGATGGTGGGGTCGTAAGGAAAGTCTAGACACCGAAGTGTTTGACATCAAACCATTCCCAAGTATCTTAGCAAAACTACAAGATGATATGGCTGACCCCGATACAACAACGATTATCCTTACTTCTCGTATGGAAAAACTTCGCCCTCAACTTGAAAACATTCTTAGGTTGAATGGGATTACCGTGGATGAACTAATTACTAAACGAGGTAATGAAGACAAAGGAGATGTCATTATGAGAATAAGTAAATATAATGCCGACCTTCAAGAGATTGTTGCTTATGATGACTTCGCTGGGAAGATGCCGAATAAGATAGGGGAATACACTAAAATTGAGAATGAATTACCTGAAAATATTCAATATCACATCTTTTATGTTGAGGATGGTAGGACTCAATTATTGGAATCGAGCAACATCATAATGAAAATGATTCATGAGGAAATCCATAAATTAAAATCATAGTATTTATAATAAATTTTCGATATGATTGATATGCGATATAAACCACATTTTTTACCACAGGTCAATGCCCCTTATGATGTAGTAATGCAAAAACTTGATGATGAAGGTGTAAACTATGCCCATATCGAAGTGGACCCAAATGAACTCGAACCAATGCAGGGAATTGTTTTTAGTGATGAAGTTGGTGGTGTTGAGGTTAGTGATACGAACCCTATTTGGATTAGTGCTGACAACCAAGTTCTTGATGGTCATCATAGAATGGTTCGTGCATTGCTCGATAATCAATCAATCAAATGTATTAAGATTAATATGAATCATAAAGATGCATGCAGAACCCTAAATAAGATTCAAGACATTTATGAATATGAGCAATCTCAAGGACTTGAAGAGGTTCAAGTACAGGACACAATCAATTTTTATGGTGATGACGAGAATCAATTTTTGAAGACATTAGAAGAGGATAATCTCACAACACGAACTGAGGAATCTCCTGGGAGCAACCCAAAAACAATAGTAGCATATCGAAAAGCACCAATTAAGGAAAACTCTGTTATCGGAAACTTTTTCACATTAAAACCTGTTGATGGTTATGATAAATATGAAATTGATTTTGAAAACCTATTAGATACAAATGCGTTGGGTGTCACATATAAAGATGGTCAAGAACCCGTTGATATATTGGCTAAGAGTTGGTTTCCAAACATAAATTTTGAAAAGCTGAGTACACAACATAATACCGATGCAACCAATTTAAAAACTAAATCCGTTGCTGAAAAAGCAATGAAAATGGGTTATGATGGTATCAAATATGGTGACTCAATAATTCAAGGACTAAAATAATTAAGATATGAATACTTACAAAATAACAAATTTAACAAATCTGCTCGGAAGACGTGAAGCAAGATATAATTCAGTTGTTGATATTGAATATATCGATAACAGGGCGAGAAAAGTCAGCCAACTAAAACCAGGTGAAACAATATTCCTCACTGTGCAATCATTACCATTATCTGTGCATAGGTTAAGGATTAAGAAAGTAATTGATGTTGGTGAAGTCAGTGCTGCTGAACTCCAAAAATCAATGGAGAAAGTAAACCCCAAAGCACCGAAAAAACCTAAAGCAGCAAAAAAACCTGTGGCTAAGAAAGTAACTGTTGAAGTTACTGAAGAAAAAGAAGAAGCACCTGCCCTAAAGAAAGCAACAACGAAGAAAAAAACCACTGAGTAACTAAACAGTTAATCATGTAACCAAGAAGCCAACAGAAATGTTGGCTTTTTTTATGTTTAGATTCAAGATTTTCTAATGGTTTCCGTATAACCCTATATAGACAATAATAAACTATAATTAATTATAAAATATATGGATGGAAAAATCAGAATTTTATTCTATAACCTTGATGGAGCAGGAGTAAACTATTTCAGGACGCAAACACCAGCACAAGAACTAGAAAGAAATCATAGCGATGAATTTTATGTGGAAATCAACCCCACAATAGATTTCAATGACCCCAATGTTGTTGATTATCTCAAATCATTTCATATTATTCACTATCACCGCCAGTTTCTTGGTGACACCGCACAAATGTTGAAACTTGCGGAAGAACTTAGGAAATCAGGCACAATCTTAATTGCCGATATTGATGATTATTGGAAACTTCACAGGCAACACCCGTTTTATCATATGAGTTTGGAGAAGAATCTACATGCGCCAATTATTGAGAACCTCAAGATTGCGGATTACGTGACGACAACAACCGATTTGTTTGCGTCTGAAATCAAAAAAGTGACTGGTAAAGACAATGTTGGAGTTTTCTATAATAGCGTTGACCCGAAGTGGATGAAGCAATTTCAAAACAACTGGATACCCGACCCTGACGGTTTGGTTAGAATTACATATATGGCTGGTAGTTCCCACATGGTCGATGTTCAACAACTTGAGGGTGTAATTAATGTATTGCAGGGTAATTCAGAGACAAGAAACAAATTTAAAATTACAATTGCTGGTTGGGATACCGAAGGTAGTACAACAGATATTACGTTTAATCAGAATTTCAAAACAGAACTTGAAAAAAAGGGACTTTGGGTACATGAAGTTGTGAAGGCAATTAATAAGTCTAGAGGTGATGTTGACCAAATACCAAGAATTTCACAAGAAATTAAAGATAAGTACAGGGATAATGTGTTTAGTAGTCAGCAACGTGATATTAAATCGGAAGAAAGTGTATATTTGATTTACGAGAAGATTCTAACTGATAATCATCATTTAATCGAGAACGCAGATTATCTTCAGTGGCTCATGAATTTCGAAAGGAATGTGCAGTATGAAGATGAAGGTAATTTCGCTAGACGTTGGACACAGAAAGCCAACACATATGCAAATGTTCTTAATGAAACCGATATTGTGTTAGCACCCCTTGCTGATAATGAGTTCAACAGGATGAAGTCGAACTTGAAGCAGGTTGAATGTTGGACACGTAAACTGCCTATTGTATGTAGTGACATTCCACCATATAATGTACATGGTAAACACATGGAAAACTGTGTTTTGATTCCAATTGCGAAGAACGCACACAAATATTGGAAGAAGTACCTGAAACAGTTGGTGTTAGATGCTGACCTACGTAAGCGTTTAGGTGAGCAATTATACGAGGATTTTAAGGAAGAATATAACCTTGAAAACGTGACGAAAAAGCGTGCAGAATTCTATAAATCTGTGGTCATGAAAGGGTTACAAATCCAATAATCAGAGTAGTTAGTATTTATTATTATAAATAACACTAATAAAAACTAGAAATTATGAAATTATTTAAGAAAATACGTAAGTGGTTTAACAAAAACTTTTTATCAAAATACTTAGTAATGTACCATCCTGCCTTTCTGAACTTGGTTCAAGAGCTTGAACTTAAACTGAATGATGATAGAAAGGACAAGAAAGCCAAGGAAATTATAAAGATAATTAATAGCAGTCACTATAAAAGGTTTTTTTATCGTGCTGTTAATTATAATCCAGCTATTCCTGAACTACCCGAAACTCCACTTTCATTTGGTGATAGATTCAAAATTTTTGTTTCGAAAATTCACATCTTTCTTTTCCGAAGAGACATCTATAAAAAATTACAACTCTTTAAGAGAATTTCTAAGGAATTTATTGATAGGGAAAAGAAGATTGATGAATATATGAAACAAACCAATGTTGGGGAAAGAATTGAAAGAGCAATAGAATTAGGTGTTATTGATGAGGACACACGAAAATTGATTTTTGCGAGAGAAGAATAATATGAAAAAATTCTTTCTGAACATAGCACTTTGGGTTTATCTTAAACTACACACATTAGGTATTGCGCTTGGTGTTGCGCTTTTCAATACGGAAAGTGAAATGTTAAAGGGTGGTCTAAGTGGTGGTGATGAAAGAAATAATCATACGCAGAGAATGCGTAACCGTAATCAATTACTTGAGAAATTCTACGCTGGACAAACCGATGAAAAATATGTTCAGGAATATTATGAAGTTCTTAAGAAAGCCGATAAGTTTATCAGGACAGCAACACCACATCAAATGGCAGTTGCTGCCGATAAATACGGCACAAGTTATGGGATGAAAGACCGCTATGGGCGTAGATATGAACACTATGGGTTCTTTGATGAGAAACATAAACACTCAGGGAAAACACTTGGGGAAGTACTTGCTTTGGAATTTGAAGAAAGACGTACAAAGGATGATGATTTGGAAATGATGTACATATTTAACAATCATCCAATTGAAGTGGGACTTGTTAATGTTTTTGATATTGTTGGTCGAAAGACTAAGGGCATCAATATAGTCCCAATCACTGAAAATTATGGTGACGTGATTGACTTTCCAGTCACACATTTACGTGATATCGAGTATCGAGAAACACCGTCATATATAAATAAAATCATTTTTAAATGGGATGCACTTGATTTCGTTGACATGAATAAAACATCTAAACAATTTAAGTTCCCAATCAACGTGATTCGTGAAAACCAAGATGTAATAAATAAGATTGAGGAACTAACTGAATTTTTACATGTAAAAAAGATTGGTTTTGAGCACAGACAATTAGAATTTTTTATACCTTTACAGTTCAAAACGAATGAACTTGATGAAGACTCTGATATTTTCAAAGAAATCGTAAACATCAAACAAGTTTTTATTCGTGATGATTATGGCGAACTAATTGGATTCGGAGTCAATAAATACATAAAAAGAATAAATCATAATGACACTCATGACGTACTTAAATTCGATGGAATTGAAATGCAGTCTGTGGGTGCGCCACATTAAAACTATATAACATGAGTGAATTTTTAGATAATTTAAAGAAAGCAGCCGATAACGGTGAATTTAATTCAGAAGCAGCAAAGAAAATACTTGAAGTACATGACTTAGCCGAAAAGAAACTTCAGGGTAAGGATGTTGTGGAAGAACTTGAAAATATAAAAAGTAGTCTTGAGAAACGTCAGGAGGAAGCCGTGGAGAGTGAGGAAGTTAAACCCGTTTCAGAAGAAAAGGTGGCTGAAGCCTACACGGAATATGAAAAGAAAATGGCGCAATTCAAGAAATTGGATGCAGTTAATGCGCAACTCGCAACACTTACTGAAATCGAAGACATGGTTAAGTTAAGCATCGAAGATATGTTTGGTTTCGTTGATGAACTCGAAGCTAAATTTGTAAAGGAAATTGAAACCGAAGACCCGATGTTTGGTGAATTGTTCTTAAAACTTGAAAGTATCAAATCGAAGTATAAATCTATTATTAATTAAAAACAATTATTTATGGCAAAAATTGAAAGAGCGTCTGAGGACGTAGTAACCCTCTTTGAAGAGGTGAGAAATGACACAAGCATTCCACATTGGGTAGTATTTGAAGTGTTGTGCAATAATCAACAAAAAGAACTTTACAAAATCACAAAAAACAATGATGTTGTGGAAGTACTTACTGAAGGCGTGAATTTCGCTGTGGTTTTTAACGAGGAAATCCTTGATGCATTACCTTCTGATATGCAGGAAATGGCACTTGAAGAATGTCTTGCGGGTGTTGGTGTGAATGACAGTGATGTGGTTTCACTAAGCAAACCGAATTTCAATACACACACTGGTATGTTGCAGAAATTTGGTCATGACCCAATCATTACCTTACATGAGTCAATTAAAAGTCTTTTTGATGGGAAAAAGCAGAGAGAAGATGAAGAGAAAGCAGCAAAAAAAGCTAAAAGAGGGAAGAAAGTAAAGCAATAAATTGAATCAGCATTATTTTAAGGTGAATCCCGACAACTAATTGTCGGGATTTTTTTGTTTACAAGTATTTATAGAAAATCAAGTATTATGGCTTCATATAATATCACATTTCCTTTTAAGGATGATAATGAAATAAGAAGGTTCTTATTAATGAATCAAGTAACTAAGGATTCGTATAGTTCGAATCTCTTACTACTCCTATTAACTCAAAAAGGTGAAAGGTATTATATGCCAGATTATGGTACGAATTTGTTAAAACATATTTTCGAACCCAATGACCAATTGACAGCAAATCAAGTTGAGGACGAAATCAGAAACACTGTTTCATTATATCTTCCAGAGATTAAAATTACATCTGTGACTTTCAATTGGAATACTGATGAGAATGGTAATGCGATTTCGGATAATCAATTAAATGTTAATTTACAATTTGTTTATACCGAGGGTTCGCTGACAGAACAAGGTAATATTGATTTAAATTTTTAAAACATAGAAAATGGCGACACAAACGACAACCAATGTAGTTCAATACGGAAGTAGAACTTTCGGAGAAATCAGAACAGACCTAATAGCATTAATCAGACAAATGTATCCTGAAGTCCTTTCAGACTTTACGGATTCAAGTGTTGGTGCTATGCTTATCGACCTTAACGCTGGTGTGGGTAACAACCTCAGTGTTAACACAGATAGAGCATTTCAAGAAACACAATTAGAATACGCCCAACAAAGAGCAAGTATCTTAAATATTGCGAAGAACATGGGATTCAATATCCCTGCCCGTAGACCGTCTGTCACCGTTGTCGATTTTAGTGTTGTCGTTCCTGTTCTTGGTAATGCTCCTGATGCCAAATATTACCCTGTGTTGGAAACTGGTGCTCAAATACTTGGTGGTGGTAAGGTTTTCGAAACTCAAAACAATATTAATTGGAACACCTCAGTTAGTAATCTTGGTGACCCCAATCGCAGCATCATTCCAAACCTAAACACAAACGGCATTCCTGTTAGTTATACCGTTACGAAAAGAGAAGTGGTTGTTAATGGCGGTACGAGTATTTTTAAGAAAATCA
>Ga0307377_10002812_pt1 | contig 20201 bp, 21 predicted proteins | sample TR3MG_FD_202535 | JGI IMG/M metagenome (GOLD analysis project Ga0307377, IMG submission 202535) | Soil microbial communities from Risofladan, Vaasa, Finland - TR-3 | ecosystem: Environmental > Terrestrial > Soil > Coastal area > Acid sulfate soil | place: Finland: Risofladan, Vaasa | collected... | reverse complement strand
ATGATTAGGCGGGCATTCACGAATGTCATACTTTGGGTGTTTATCGTTCCAGTTTATTAGATAAAGTTCCTTTTTCCAGCCTTATGGGGATTCTGAAATGAACTTCCCCCCATTTATTTGCTAAGACCCCCTATGGTTTAAGGAAGTTGTTTTAATAAGGGATTTGCCATACTCGACCTACAATTCCACTAATTAGTCGAATTTTTTTCTATCTCCCTAGACCAAGTCTCGTTAATATTTCGACATGTCTCCTTAATAATCCTACCACTCTTAGCCTTAATTTTGAAAGACAAGAGGCCACGTGTCCTAGTTTCATGTCTATTTGATTACAATCACATTAGAGTAAGATTGGCCTAATCACAACTCTGGTTCCTGATTTGCAGATACCATCACTCGATGATACCAGATTTATCATAGTTGGGCCACCAGTCATGATGAAATATACCGTTCATGAATTCTTATGCAGGGATATAGCGAAAGAGAATATCTGGGTTTCCTTTGAAGGCAAGATGTCCTGTGGCCTTGGCAAATGTGGGCATTGTAAGATCAGACCTCATACCACTCTAAAAGTGATATGAGGTCTGATTTATTGAAAGAAATCCTCGTTGCCCTTTAACCTCAAGACGCCTCACGTTCCCGCCCAGCCACAATACGCAACTGATCTCGGACCGTTTCTCCCTGACAGCTACGCAGTTCTTCAGCGGGAATATTCAGTAAAGCCGCAACACATTCTGGGGCAAATTGGCGGCCAGACCCTCGTTCTAACTCTGCAAGTGCCTCTTCAAAACTTAAGGCCTGGCGATATACCCTATTCGAAGTCATGGCATCAAAAGCATCTGCCACAGCCAAGATGCGGGCCTCAAGGCAAATATCCTCCCCAGAGAGTTCCTGAGGGTAGCCATGCCCATCCCAACGTTCATGATGTTGAAGCACTGCTTTGGCAATCCCAGCTTTCATATAAGCAGGCACCTCGCTGATAATATCATAGCTTTGACGTGAATGGCTACGCATCAAACTCAGTTCCTCCGGACTCAAAATTCCCGGTTTGTTTAAAACGCTCTCCGGTACTCCGATTTTACCGATGTCGTGCAATAAACCAGCTTGCAAGATATGTTCCCGCATGATCGGACTAACTTTTAACTGGGTGGCTAGTCGTTGGGCATAGAGGGCTACCCTTTCCGAATGATACTTAGTGTAAGGATCCCGCGCTTCTAAAGCTACCACAAAGGCCAAAATCACATCCCGGGACATCTCTTGCATTTGCGTAGCCAGTGCCCGAAAAGCTTCCGCTGTCTGTCCTATTTCATTCCGATGCTCTGGTAAAGCAGGGAGATCCTGAACACTGTAGCCTTCTCTAAGTGCATGAATCTGATCCATAAGTTTGCGTAATGGATACAGCAAAGCTCCCACATACCAAAAAGCCAAAAACAAAGCTGCTATTAGAATTCCTCCCGTGATATACTCGATCTCACGGGAAAGCTGTCCTACCTGAGCCAAAGTCACTTGGCGATTCTGACCCACAATGAGCGTCCAGCCAGTATCGGGCAGCGTACGAACTGAAAGCAAATTTCCTTGTTCTAATTGATGTAAGAAACCTATCGTATACTGACTAGGTTCACCGGGATAGTTCTTCGGTTCTAGTACAAACTGGTTGTTCTTGGCCACGAGCCAAACTCGGGTCATCGGCTCCAGAGCTAGTAGTTGCCCAGTTTCCGCCGTCAGAACCTTCAAGGGCAGGATAGTAGAAATAATCCCATTTAATTGCCCCTTGTCATCACGAACCGCCATGGCAAAGAGTAAACTATTGTCAAACGAACTCGTCGAGTTAGATATTTCCTTAATCACCACGCCAGTTTGAACCTTGCTCAATTCAAACCAATTCTCCCCCTGCGCACTGGCGGATTCAGATATTCCATTCGGAACTACGTCCAAGAGCTCTCCCGTCTTGGCATCCCAATAATTGACCTGACTCCAACCGTTTGTTGCACGCAGTAAGGACTCTAAGTACAACTTTCTAGCCTTGGGTTCCTGCCAATCGCCGGTCAGACTAGCCACTAGCAAATTTTCCTTATGCATAGTCAAAAAATGGCCAAGCGCAATGCTAATATTATCGCCATCGAGTCCAATGTCCTGCTGTGCACGCTGACTTAAATTCGTACTGACTCGGTAATCGACCCAAACTCCAATCGAAAGAACTGGAATAATGACCAAGAGCAACACCCCGATCAGCAACTGCGTCCGAATGCTAAATTGAAAGTTTGGATTGACTATTCTAAGGCGCATTTCCTTGCGACTCCCCTTGCGTAATAATGTTTAATAAAAAATACACAATCGCAGAACCAATACATGAACATTTCGCCGAGCATATATCCCCTTCAAATTAGAAAGATCATTAGCTAGACTGTAAATCTATCGACAAGTCGAGTCAATCGTTCGCCAAGCTGGGCCAAGGCTTCTGCAGACTGGCTAACTGACAGCATTGCAGTAGCTTGTTCCTCCGAAGCGGAGGAAATTTCTTCTGTACTCGCTGCAGTTTGCTCGGCGATTACCCCAATACTATCGATTGCTTCTACAACTTGGGTAGTCTGATCTGCCATTTGCTGTGTAGCCGCTGTGACCTGTTGAATCTGATCAACAACCATATTAATTTCTTCTACAATAATTTGGAACGAAGATCCGGCTGAAGTGACTGCCTCAACTCCTGCAGCCACATCACTTTTTCCAGTCTCCATTACTTCAACAGCTCGTTGAGTCTCTCTTTGAATGTTCCCGATTAAAGTTGCTATCTGTGCAGCAGATAGTGAAGATTGTTCTGCCAACTTGCGCACTTCTTCTGCAACGACAGCAAAGCCTCTCCCTTGTTCGCCAGCTCGCGCTGCTTCAATTGCTGCGTTTAAAGCCAATAAATTGGTTTGATCGGCAATACCTTTAATGACATCAACGATTTGACCTATCTCTTTGGATTGGTCACCTAAGCTAAAAACAACCTCTGCTGTTTTGGTTGATGTCTCTCTGATTTTTTCAATTTTTTGGATAGCATTTTTCGCACTAAGCGTCCCCAATTTAGCGACCTGAGCTGCCTTTTCGCTACTCTGACTGACGGTCTCAGCATTTGTTGTCACTTGGTGGGAATTTAACGATATCTGATTGATGGCTACGCCAGTCTCTTCTACCGATCTTGCTTGATTTACAGCCCCAGACGCAAGTTGAGTCATTGTTGCGGAAACTTGTTCGCTGCTGGCACTGGCCTCCTGAGCCAATGCAGATAATTCTTCGCTGGAAGCACCTAAACTACAGGCGCTATCAATGACCTCTCTGATAATTTCTCGCAAGTCAGTACTCATCTTATTGAAGACCTTGGCCAGTTCGCCTAATTCATCCTTAGACATCACCGGTATTTCCTCAGTGAGGTTTCCGTCAGCTATCTTTGTTGCCGCCCTAGCTAAAATAACCAAAGAACGGGACATCCGATTTGACAGGAAGAAAGCAATCACAAGGCCAATAATACTCGCAACCAGTGACAATATTATACTTAGCTGCGTTGCAATTTTTGCCGCAGCGATACTATTTTTAGTTAAATTAGCAGCATTCTTTTTGTTAATAGCAGTAATAGCATCCAAATCATTGTTTGCCTCAGTCCACGATATGTAGGCGCTCCGGATCTTTAGGTTTGCTACTGCGAAGTTATTTGTTTTACCATCAGCCAGAATTGCAGGTAATTGACTGGTATATGTAGTCCAATTTGTCGAGAACTTTTCGAAAAGCTGTTGTTCCTGAGGGCTTGCAATAGTTTTATAATGGTTACTGGCTTTGGTTATTTCATCTAGTATAACGTTTAATTGCTGTTGACTATCTTCTTTTTTGTCATACGTTTCCAATACATAATTATCTATAAGTCTTTGAACGTCGGAAATATCCCCGTTTAAAATTCCTATATCCAACATACTTGGTATCTGAGCTTGATCAATATATTCTAGATCTTTTTGCATAGCGTTGATTTTGGTAATAGTAAAGATATTTCCTGCAACAAAAATGATAATGACAGCAATAATTGCACCAAGCAACTTTGTTCTAATTTTCAAGTTGATTTCCACCTTCCGATTACTTGTTGCTCGATAACTAGGATGTATTGTGATAGTTTCATTGCTATTTCGACACAATATCCTATATAATACCAAGATGACTCCCAAGACTGTATATTATTACTATTAGTTTCACATTATATACTTATATGTTACTATTTACAATATAAATACACACACACAGTCGCTAAAAAGTTTTTGGTTACTGCCTTAAACTTAATAAGGGAAGTGATAACGTGTATAACATTCAAGAGGTTGTTGGGAATAACATACGGTTATTCCGTCAGACTAGAAGACTAACACAAGAAAGACTTGCTGAGCTAGTTAACGTCAGTAGCTCATATATAGGTTATCTGGAACGTGGCATTAGGGCCCCTTCACTAGACCTATTAGTAAGAATAGGCATCACCCTGGAAGTGGAACCGACAGTTTTATTCAGAACTACCTCAGAGGATACCGACCCAGTACTAAAGAAATTTAATGCTCTCGTGGTAGGAAAAGATCCAATACAAATCCATTTCCTTTATGAAGTTGCTGTTGCCTATTTCGAATCTATTAAATGATTTTAAGTTTGACCACTCCAGTGAAATCGTGTAGGGACTGTGTACACCACCACCGATGGCGGAAGAAACGTCCCGGCAATATGCCAATTCAACGTCACTCCCATGTCTTGAGATCAAATAAAAATGGGCCATTCATACTTCCGGTATAATTAAAGTAGCTAAAGACCAGAAAGTAAAACAGGGTCCTATGGAATAGTACGTCAATTGCAAAAACAAAAAGGCCAGATCGTTGAAGTGAACGTCCTGGCCAGTTATTGTTCCGTTGCTATACAACCACGAGGCTGGGGGTGTGATGGCCTAACATTCTACGAAATACTCCACTAGACTACATCCTTACTTGAATGTGACAGATCCTTCCGCTAAAAATAGCCCTTTTATTTCCGGCTCTTGACGAAATGTTTTACTGACGTTCCCACTCACACATATCCCTACGCTCTATTTGCCATGACTTTATCCCGGCGAGCTGCGCCTAGATAGGACAATGTTTTGATTTCTACCTCATACCGGCGTGATGATCATCAAGCAATGGTAGACATTATTAATAACCTTCACCGAGATCAATGTTATTTGTAAAAAATAAGATAGGCACAAGAATATATATCCCCACTATTTGAAAAAATAAGAATGTAAAAAAATATTAAGGATGTGAATTCATGGCATTACTTGGAAATCCATTTATTGCGAACGTACCCAAGCAGTTGTCCAATGATGAATTAGCTCAGGCGCTTCGTGTAGATATTGCTGGAGAATATGAAGCAATTATAGGTTATGAAGCCCATGCAATGGCAACTAATGATGAGAGAGCTAAGAAAATTCTCTATCATATTGCAGACGAAGAAAGACAGCATGTAGGAGAATTAGAACAATTGCTATCCATTATTAGTCCCAAGGACGCAGAGTTCACGGAGAAAGGAAAGCAAACAGTACTACTTCAGCAATCTCAAAATTTTCAGCCCCCTATTCAATAAAGAAAAAACAGATTTCCAGCATTGCTGAATAGTGACCTAAGCGCTTAATTGATTTCTACTAAAGGGAATGGGGACATGACAAAATGTTATCCATTCCCTATTTTTCTCGCATTGCAGAGATGGTCCTATCTTATTATAGTGAGCTATCTTCTTGAAACCAAAATACTCGTGGATTCCAACGCTTGATTCATTTGGCAAACATATTCCAGCGTAAGCATTGCAATAACCTTGGAGCCTTAGAACGGACAGCAATGCCGTATACAGCATCTTACCGATTCCTTTACCTCTCCAGTCTTGCCTTACATAGGCAGAAACGTCTACAGCCCATTTATAGGCTGCACGTTCACGATGCTTGGAAGCATATGCATAGCCCAAAATAATATTACTTTCCTCAAAAATAAGCCAGGGATTATTCGCTAAGACACGTTCAATTCGTGCCTCCATTTCTTCTACGGACGGTACAATCGTTTCAAAGGAAATTGAGGTATTTTCAATGTATGGGCGATAAATGTCAAGAATTAGTGCCGCATCGCGCTTATTAGCGAGTCGAATCATAATATTTCGCCCCCCTCTGCAAAACGATTATTGCACTATCATCCAAAGATACTATTTCGAATTTTTTACCCCCGGCCGATAATCGACCGGAGTCTGTTAGGATAGTTCGTAATTATGCCATCCACACCCATCCGGACAAACCTTCGCATTGTTGCCGGATCATTTACGGTGAAAGTGTTTACCGATAATCCCCCTGAGTGAGCTTCGCGTATGATCTCCTCATTAACAGCGTAAAAATACGGATGTAAAGCGTCCGCGCGTGCTGTTCTTGCATAGAGGCTTGGCCGGTATAGGCCCTCCATATACAGAAGTCCAGTTTTCAGGTCTGGTGCTATTTCTTTGCAGTGCACCATTGAGTAGTGGTTAAAGCTGGAGAGAATCACGCGCTCTTGCCACCCGTAACAGTAAATAAGATCAATCAGCTTTTCCTCGATACCCTCGTACTGGATGACGCCATTTTTAATTTCAAAATCAATACTGATTCCAGTGTCTCGGGTCAAAAGGAGGAGTTCCTGAGCCATCGGAATTTTAGCCCCGGCAAACCGGGCACCGTACCATAATCCGGCATCTAATCGGCATAGTTCAGCGTAGGAATAGTCCTTAACCAGGCCGGACCCGTTTGTGGTTCGGTCAACCCTTTCGTCATGGACGAGTACCAGCACCCCGTCTTTCGTCATCTGGACATCTGTCTCAATGCCATCGCAGCCCATCTCCACTGCTTTCACAAAGGCCAGCATGGTATTTTCAGGAAAATAACCACTCGCTCCCCGGTGAGCATAATTTAGAACCATGACTATTCCTCCAATTGGCCAAGCTGATAGTCAAACTAAATTCCGCCAATACTGACGGCGTCTCCACCCCGGCAGGATCTAGCGAGGGTTGCAATACTGTTTACCACATTTCCTCTACTAATTCTACGCTATCTTTTATCATATTTTGACAAAGTCCATTTTTTTAAATACCTTGCTTGCTCTTCGGCTAGCTCAACTTCCCACTAAACATAGCCCAAAACCCTGCTGCAGAGCATTTCTTCATTTTAATTCTGGCACTACAATCTTCTATTATTCATTAGTTACCGTTTTCTCTTCAGTATATCTGCACAATCGAGAAAAGTATAGAGGCTCGATTTTGTTACGGCACTATAAAGATTTTGGAAAGTCGGCCCACCTGTACCCACGACCGCACTATGGTTCTTATGTACAATTTAGTTAAAATAAATCTCCCTAGCGTTAGCTGGGGAGAAGGAAGTTTCTCATATCTTTATCTATTTGGTATGTTAATTATTAGTTGTCCTTAATTCTTTTCGGTTAGCAGTTTCGGGAACTCTTTCTAGCCAGCCGTTTTTAATTATTATATCAAGTCCATCTTTTACATAGAGAATATAATTTGCAGGTTTCAGCAAGTCATCATCTGCCAATAATGAACTAAGAACCCCTACCTGTTTATCAGCAATTTGTTTCCCCCTAGTAGAATGGTAGAAAATACAAGGGTTAATTTCGTTTTTGATATTAATAAATATAAGGAAATAAAAATGCAATTCGATGGACAAGAACATGAAATAGTACGTACAACTAAAGAAATATTTCTGAATATGCAGGGGAGTGTTATTTCAAAGCATTTTTGGAAAGACGAAGATCAATTCCAAAATACAGGAATGGGATATAGCCTAATTTATGATGAAGAGGTAGTATCTACAACATTTTCGTCATTCAGAATCGATAACCAATTAGAAATCGGAATTGAGACCTTAGAAAAGTGTAGAGGAAAAGGGTTTGCATTATACGTTTGCTCAGCTCTCATAAATTACTGTATAGAAAATGCTTTGGAACCTATTTGGTCGTGCCGCATAGATAATATTGCATCATACCTACACCCAGACATTTTACATCGTCAATCTATGGATATTAAAGAGCGTCAGTAACAGCATAACGTTACACCCCTTACTATAGGCGGGGTATAACGTTATGCTTCAGTTCTGCCTTTCAACACTCAAGTAGAAACATGCTGGCCAATTAGAAACTCACTGTAAAGCGCTGGTTAAATTAGGTATCAGAATATTCGCCTTTAAGCTGCCTATTCCTGTTACTAAATCATATCCTGCCAGTGCAGAGTATCCGTTGCTACCTTGTGTAATATCATGATAATTTGCAATATAGCCTGCACTTCCAGTGGTTCCAGCGAAATTGTATAGATCCGTTATTGAATTAATACCGGTCAATGGTGAAGTTCGTCCCTGATCAGCAAGGGCTATCATAGCTGCCCAAGCTGGAGCCGATAAACTTGTTCCTCCGACTTGAAACCATCCCGATTGTCCGCTATAGGATGTGCTGTCATAGACTGCCACGCCAGTATTAGGATCTGCATCAAAGGCAACATCTGGAACTCCACGATGTGTGCCAACAATAGTAGACCAATTACTTTGATAACTCGGCATCGCCATGTAGGCACTGATCCCACCACCAGACCCTGACCATCCGGACTCGCTAAGATAATTGTTATTTGAGTCAAGGGTTAAAGTGGTTCCGCCAATTGCTAATACGTTTGGTGAAGCAGCCGGCCATTCCACACCTGCCCCGCTGTCGCCGGAAGATGCAACATATACAGTGCCGGAGTGCTGGAAGTGAGATTCATAACTGGCTTCTGAAGAGAATTCGCTTCCTCCCCAACTATTAGAAATAACTTGTGCGCCGTGCGAAGTAGCATAATCAATGGCTGTTACTAAATCAGAAATAGAAGCAGATTTAGCAGCTACTAACAGTATATTGGCACCAGGAGCAACGGCGTGTGCCCACTCAACATCGAGGGATGTTTCAAGTGCCCAGCCAGAATTGGTTTTAGGTGTTCCTCCAGGATATGCTATGGTAAGATTAGCCGATGGAAGACCAAACTGCTGACAGAAAACAGCTAGGTCATTTGTAACCGTTGGACTGCCGTATGCATCCACAATGGCAATTGTTTCTCCGCTACCCGTAGCAGATAACTGGCTGAGTCCATAAGCAGTCTTGATTTGCGCGGGGAAATAACCGGTTGGAGAAGTTGTGGCACTTCGTTTAACGTGAATGGGTGGATGAGCTTCCCATACTTTGTTTGGAGTGGGAGCAAAACCCACTACTGAGAAAAGCACAGTAACAAGAGATGTTGCTATTGCTAGACTTTGCAGTTTTTTCATAAACGTTTTCCCACCTTTCAATTTAATTTTTGTAGATTTCCTGTTTTCACGGATCTTTGGTATTTTATCACCTCACTTTTCAAAATAAATTTATGCCTGGCAACTGCTTCCTGAAATCACAGGTACCACGACAAAATATATGCCGTAAACATGGATAGGGACTACGGTAGTTTTACAATAAAATTCGTATTAAAAACCACGATGAACACCATTTAAATACTTCACTCTTCTAAAATAGTTTTTCAGGCTTCAATCGGATCAATATTAGGGCTGATAACTGTATGGTGTGTTATATTTATGGAAGAACCAACAGAATTGACTGGATTTAGATTTGAACTAAGCTGAAAAGTAATAACAAGAAGACTCCCTGCTAATAACACGCTCAAAAGAACTTTTCTCATTTTTAACATGCCTCCCTTATTTGATAGACTGTGTTAAACTTCAGTGTTGATTTTATAGACCTTAATAAATCCTTGATATATCAATGGTTGTGAGTTCCTTGTCTTCGCATTAAGCTTTTATCGATATTTTGGAACCCCTACGAGAGCTATCAAGTCTAGCGAAATCAACACTCTTTAACAAAGCCATTTGATATAAATTATCTTACCAAAATTGCTTAAGTATATGGGTTGGAGTATTATGTACTATTCTGTCGATCTTGTCTGGAGGGACAAATAACGACAAAACACATGGTGGAATATATCACCATGTGTTTTATTTACTCATTATTTATATAAATTGCCAGATATTTTTTTGGTCAATTTGAGCTTTTTAATTTCATCAAGGTAATAATAAGCAACCTTCGGTTCTTGTAAGGATTTATATGTTTCATAAAGCAGTTCACAGCATTCTTTGAATTCAGTTGATGGAGGGGGGCAGAGAGAATTCAAGAGCTTAAATGCTTTTTCTACTATAAGAATTACGAGCGTATACTCGCATTGTTCAAGATGACGGCTACCCATAGAATTCAAATGTTTTGCAATGAGTAAAATATCCTCGGGTCCTGATAATTCGGATTTCAACTTTTCGATTATATCATTAAATTCTTTCACTAAACCCTTTCTTAAAAGGAGTATAGCCAGTTCTACTTCGGCCCATTGTTTTGTCCTGAGGCTTCCTGAATTATCGGCAAAAAGAATCGCCTTCCGAAAAAAAACTTCAGATCGATGCAATTTACCGATAGCAAAATAATACTCAGCAATATTACAATAAAGGTCGCCCTTACCTCGCGGGGAGTCAAATGTCTTCGCTTGGGTATATCCTCTAATAACCTGTTTTCTTGCAGCACTATAATCATCTTTATCAAGAGTGAGCTGAATTAAGCCGGAAAGGGCATATAGTTTAATGACCGACGTCCCAAATTTATAGGCTTTCTCATACGCATCAGCAGAAAGCTCGTATTTGGCAAGCCTTCTGTAAAGTGTACCCAAGTTCATATTCACGCGAGCTACTTGAAACCCCTCATCCCACAAAAGCAAGCTTTGGCGAAAAACCTGGATACTTTGGCGGTACTTCCCTTTGGCCATATAAGCAGTACCTAAACCTAAAAGTATTTTCGCTTTCAAGCGTTTTTCTATCTGATATCTTGGAGTAAAGTTAAAGGCTTCTATGAACAATGGGATGGCCGTTTCAAATTTATTTTGAAAGGTCAATTTGTAGCCCTCATACCAACATAAATAATAAGATTTTAATGGGACAGAGTCGGGAACTTCGCTAAATATTAATTCATTAATATTAGTAACCATTAAGAAGTCACTCTGATCCGAAGCATCCAAAATTTGTCGCAAGTAGTTAACAAATTGATCCTGAGAAACTTGTTTCGATAGTATTTCCGGGATATTTTCCGCGATAAATGAGTCATAAGAAGTTTGAAGGAGTTTCTGAAGTACATCCACTGGTAAACCGAGTTCAGTCGCAAGGCGAACAGATACTGAAAAACGAGGATTAGAGCGTTGACCATTAAGAAGTCTACTTAAATAGCCTTCGTCAATTTGGCACTTTTTAGCTAATGAAGATGGGCGAATGTTATTTTTTTGTAAATAAGCCTTTAATGCTGTGGCTTTAGTCATTTCCATCATTAACATTTACCCACCTTCCATCACGATTATCAAGAACATATTGTCTTCAATGCTCGGATTTCGAAGATGCCTAAGTATTTGAGAATTTGATTATCCCTTTAGAATTATTTAGCTCTTGGCCTAATCCACTCGGAGACGAAGGGCATTCCTCGGCTGATTAATACTACCATCACCACTTACCATTTCAGATATTTCTGCAAGAATTTCCTTAATATTCGAGTCGGATATGGAATATCCCAAGAAAATTACAGGATGTTCCCCGTTCCCATCAAAGTACTTATTTATAGTCAATTTCATGGAATTCGCACCATTCACGGGCGATTTCGCATAATGCCTCATGTTTGTAAGAATCCCAGTCATTTTCTACTCCATGCTGAATGATCGCATCTCTGAAGCGACGAAACGCACCTTTACCATCAATTGCATAACACAGCTTATTTCGCAGTTTATCATCTTCTTGCGAATAACAGAAGTTTTCGATAATCCCGTATTCGTTAACTTCTTCCTTATCAGGCAGCTCAACATAATCACCCCAGTTCTCCACCATGTCCACTGCCTCCCGAATAGCATCCTGTTCCCAGTCCTGATACTCACTAAAATCATCATCGTCTTCAGATTCTTCGGCAATACTTAAATACTCCATTTGGATTTCGACGATCTCACCTGTCTTTTTGTTCAAATAGTAGTTCCATTCATCCATGAGACAATCCAGAATGTTAGCAATTTCTTTCAAGCTGATAGGCTTCATATTCTGATCACCTTTTCCACTTCCTAATTTACCTGCAACACTACACATATTATAACCCACTTAAACCATTAATAAAATTATAGAAGGCAGTTTCTTGGTGCGTATACCCCTCTACCCCAGATGCCCAATCCGGCAACATTCCTTCAAAGCCGCTGGGTATGCCCTCAGACGGGTTGGGGAACTTTGCTAGGAGGTAGAAGGATTTCTCTCAGCATCGCTTATTAGATTTCAGTGCTGAAATAATGTATGGACGACATCAGTTTATGGCCTGGTATTAGCTGGAGCAACAAAACGTATATTTAGTACCGAATCGCCTACGTAATATAAGAGCTAAGGTGTTTTTGTCTCTTATACAAAATTGTTTTTACACATATGAATTCCCCCGTGGCTTCCAAATAATTTAAACAGAAAGGAACCGACCTTACGTTATCTCCCGACCCTGTGTATATTTATAATGCAAAATAGACTCAGTAGAGCTTAAACTGCTGAGCTTGTTTCCAGCTACATATTCCCGCCTTTTCCAGACACCCAATCCGGCATCATTCCTTCAAAGCCGCCGGGTGTGCCCTTTGACGGGAGTATTGTTTATCGTTGGAACGGTAGGACCGAGAACCCCCTATGATTTTCCCAAATTGTTAAACCATTTGTTGTATTCCATTTCGAGGTCATTAATAGTTGATTTGCTCCTGGCATCTTCTAGTGCTTTGTTAAAGATACATCTGTCCGCATCACTCACATCAAGCATTTCACTAGTTTCCTCGATTTCATTCCGGTATGGAGAGGGCTTATTTGCTACATGAGGATTTATGTTGCATATGGCATTCCCCTTGAAAAACAGTAAACAGTTCAAGCTGCCCCTCAAATATTTTCTTGCATAATTTGGATAACTGTATATACTATAATTAGAATTCTAATTATAGTATATACAGAAAGGATAAAACAGTTTATGGAGAAAATACCCTTAATATCAAAAATCGGAGTAATATTCCTCACATGGAGGCGTCACCTGCAAAGGGATTTGGTACCGCATAAAATTACGCTAAAACAGCAATATGTCTTAAAGCAACTTTTTGAAAAGGATTTTCTTTATCCCTCACAAATCGCTGAGATATTGTTTTGTGACCGTCCTACAGTCACAGTAATAATTAAAAACATGGAACGGGACAAGTGGATTAAGAAAGAAAAGGACGTTGACAATGGCAAACAATTTCGGATTTCAATCACCGGGGAAGGGCATAAGAAGCTTTCTTCGTTGAAAAGCACATCGAACTTATCTTGCAGGGAAGATTTTGACCCTCTGAAATGTCTTTCAAATGATGAAAGGAATCAACTAGATGTTCTTTTGACAAAGGTTCTTTCTCATATCAAAGCTATTGGAGAATAGCTTTGATTAATTTTTATTATTATAGTTAGAATTCTAATTAATTTAATTTGTATAGAGGTGATCAATATGAATGATACAATGAAAACCATACATAGTTTACACACAATTCATGGAAATTTTTCTTCCCGTGAAATACCCGAAAGTGATTTAATTGCCATTCTAAATTCATGTGTGTGCGCTGCAAGCGCTTCAGCACGACAGAGTTATTCAATTCTAGTAATTGATGATAAGACCGTAATGAAGGAATATCTCCATTATGTCGGTAGTAAAGCATTAATATTCTGCGTCGACTTTACCCGATTGATTGATACTGCTAAATATTTGAATCATTCATTTCATTGTGGTGGTGTATTGGATTTTATAACAGGAAGTACTGATACTATCCTCGCTGCTCAAACGGCAGTTATTGCGGCTAAGTCGCTAGGTATTGATTCAATGTTTACAAACAGTGTTCATCGTGGCAATTCAGAAAAATTCTATGCAAAATTTAAAGTCCCTGAGGGGAATTGTTTCCCACTAATTGCGCTAATCCTTGGATATTCAACAAACGAGAATAATGTTGCAAGAGGTCGTTTGAATGGCCAAGGACTGATACATTATGGTGAATATCATAGATTGGATGAAATAGAGCTAAGAGACTTAGTAGATGATTATGATAATGCAGAAAGGAACTTGGGGCTTGAATTTTTTAATCGAAAAACAACACAGAATTTTGATAGATACTTGGACTGGTTCTACAGGGTTTGGTGTGAAACTGAGACAGAGGAGTATCGAATACGGAAGCAAAACGAGATATGGAAAGTACTGAAAAATACAGGTTTTTTATTAAATCAGGGATCATGAAGCTTTAAATAGATTTTCCAAAAAAGTCGCTGTAATAGAAATGTAATATCCAAAATCCCAAAAAAACTCCGCTTTAAAACATTCCACATCTTCCCTTCAATCACTTTACATAGCCAGATCATGTTATCAATATCTGGCCCCCAATAGTCTTTCACCACTTTATAGGGCTCTCCAAATTTCCTCAACCATCTTTTCTGCGCACGTTTGTAGCCGCTGTCTAAACAAAATTGATCAAGCCCTTGCTTGTAAAGATGTGCTACCATAGCATTGATCAATGCTGAGCCCACGCCTTGGCCCTGATAGGGTGGCAATACGAATAGACTGCCCAGTTCACCTACGTCATCCAGCTAAACTTTACATCTCCGCGTACGGTTTCGTATAACTTTGGTTTTATTAACTTCGTTAATTATCGGTCTCATAGACTTCCCGCAATTTACCATTTGGGTGCTTTCCCATATTTTTTTAAAGTATTAACTATATCGTCTCTCATTTTTATTGCTGCTTCTCTTGAAGCTAAGTAATAGTCTTCCTGTCTATACTTATCTTTGTACAAAGCCAAGTTATACGCAAAGATTATTCCTCTTGAAGAACTAACTACTACTCCATATCCATCGTCATTAAAGCACGGGACCACATCTTCGGCTTTACCACCTTGAGCTCCGTAACCCGGAACTAGGAATATGTTCCTGTTCATTATTTCTCTCAATCTTTTAGCTTCGGAGGGGTGTGTCGCTCCTACTACTGCCCCTATAGAACGTAAACTGTATGTTTATGAAACACAATGGTTTGATATAATGTGATACTATTTCCTTCCTTCTTTCCTCACTATGATCCCCTGCAAACAAGAAACATCTTTCAGGTAACTTATCTCTATTAAATTCGTGCTTAGCCCAATTCCCCACTAATTACACCCCTTATTACTTTTTCTTTATCAATCCATTCATCCGAATAATATTTAATTCTTCAGCAGTAAATACTTCTTCATTGAACAGTTTTAGATATTCTCCTGAAACAGGGCTGTCAAATATTAGAACATCATCAGAATTAATAGTCACCTTAATACCACGATCAAATAGCTCCCGAATAGGATGCTTCTTTATTGATTCTACCCTAGCTAACATTACATTACTTGTAGGACAGATATTAAGCTGAATATTATGATCAGATAACCAGTTCATGACTTGAGTTGATTGACTTGCTGCTATTCCATGCTGAACTTCATTAAGTTCTAATTCTGAGACAGCTTTTTTTACAGAATTAGCATCTCCCCATTCCCCGACATGAGCCTTCAAAATCAGCCCCTTCTCTTTAGCCTTACGATATATTCCTTTGAAATTCTCGATAGGTTGTGCTAGTTCATCTCCATATAAATCAATCGAATAAAAGCATTCATGCTCCCAAAATGGCGCAATCCATTCTTCTATGTCTTGAATCTTACAGTGACGTGATAACCCTATCTGTAATCTAAGATCAATATCTGGTGCAATCATATGATGCGCAGAGTTGAAAACTTCCAAGAGTTCTTCAATATTGTTATTATAAAAATAACTATTAGCCCAAATGTCTTCTCCAATCTCCAGTATGGTTACTCCATCCTGAACTGCTTGGGCAAAGCTAGCCTCTACTGCTAGCGCCCGGCCTGACTTACCTTCTAATATCGCTCCTATATGTTTGTTAACCCAACTGTGCATTTCGTCCATGTTAACAAGCTTATGATTCAAGGAAGGAACCTTTGCACCAGTTTTACTATGTATGTAATCTCTATTACCACCAAGGTAAAAGTGATTATGTAAATCAGACTTTGGTATTCTTCTTAATAATTCTATATCATTCATTTGTAATGCGTTAATAAATTTTTTTCTACAATTCATCTTTTCCTCCTTTTGCGTTCTTGCACAAACTAATCATTTTACTCCACTCACAAAACTTACGACTTCTTTACGAAAGTCATTTGGTCTGCTCCACATCAGTGGGTGGCCACCAGCTGGAAATAACACTGTTTTTGATGTGGATATTTTCTTAGCTATAGAGCAAATTTCTAATTCTATGTTGGGAATTGCATCATCCATTAAACTGCCAGTTAAGAGAACTGGGCATTTAACTTCAGATAGTCTATCTTTGAATAGACTATTCTCAACTTCAGCGATTTCGAGAATTAACCGAGAATCCATTTGAACAACTCTATTCCAGTCTTGTCCATGTGCATTCTTCCAAAATTCGATTGAATCCTCCGTAAGAGATTCTCGTTTCTTAACCTCTCTTTGTAGTTGTTCCCTATTAAGAAATTCCCCTGGTATACTATCTGCCACGACACATTTGACAAAGTTCGGTGCGATGATAGCAGCGTCAAGCGCTATTATTCCCCCTCCGCTTGTACCGATCGCAATAAAATCATCAACATTAAGTGACTGTACTAGATCCATACACATTTCTGCTGTAACCCACCAAAAATCCACTGGCAATCGTTCTACTCTATCTGATTGGCCGTAGCCAACATAATCCGGACATATCACTCGAAACGACTCTGAGAAAAACTTAATTTCAGAAAGGTGAACTGCAGAAGATGCAGTATTCCCAGGCAACAATAAAAGTACTTTGCCTTTCCCTTCATCTCGATAATATACTTTTTTGTCATGATACTGGAAAAATGGCAATTTATCCCTCTCCCTCACTAATTGAAACTTTGTCAATTCATACCCCCCTGCTATAATGTTTAGCTAATTACCATAGTCACTATTTGGAGTTACTATGGTATTATTCTTTCAATCAACTCCCAATAATAGACAAAATGGCTACCACCCTAAATAAACATTAGCTACAATCGATCTGCGTGGAAAGGGGTTTTCTAAGCTCTCAGATAATTCATTTCTAAATACTTTCCACATCTTTCCTGCATTTCCTCCTAAGATAGCAAAAATAATCCAGAATAAAACAAAATAGCCAGATCGTTCAATTTATGAGCGATCTGACCTTTTATATCTATTTACAGGCTCCCTATAAGCCGAGCTCATTCCTCCACGTCAAAAATTACCAACTACATTGGAAACAATTACATATCGAATATGTTTCCGCGTTCCTCCTATACCCCAAAACTGTCTAAACCGAACCTTTCAAACATGTTCCCTTGGTCGTAGGTGGTCCTATCAAATTGTTCTACAATTTTTACCAAATTCCCAGAACCCGCGCCACAAGCCACTTTCAGCTGCACTTAATTGTAAGACAAGTCACCGTCTCCACGTGCGTGGATGCCCCACATCGGCTTGATAGAAAGCACCTTGAAACCCCATATTGGCTCTATAGAAAACGTCTTGACAGTTTTATGATTATAGAAAAACGAAAAATGCAGGCAAGTTCTCACTTTAAAAGTGTATTCCATGCGAAGCTTTACGAAGACAGGACCGAAGGATATAGCCTTGGGATGTAAGTGACATGGTATAGGAAAAGAATAATGGGGATGTCCACGCATCCAGGATAACGAACAGGAAAACTCGAAACAAACACTATTGAAAAATGGACTTTGGTCTTTGGAGCAAAAACACGTTTAGAAAGCGAAAATGTGAAGGAAAGGAAAACAAGCAAAACAGCCGTCAAGCAGGAAGTCTGCCGAAAATGGAGAAATGGTAGCTAGCCTTAACGCAATGTTGCTTATCGGACTCAAAAAGGGATTTGGGCCTTTATTTATCGGTTGTTCAGCCCCAGCCTTAGGATTCGGTTATTTTCCAGTGTGTCGAGGAAAAAGTATAAACATAAGTGTCGTTAGAAAATATGGAAACATGCACTGGTCAAAGCGTTGATAATATAAAAAATAATTGTTATTTTAGTGAACCTTTTACTATCCTCACAGCACTCTTATTATGAGAGCGAACGAAAAAGAGGGAGAAGGGAATTATTTGAAAGACACCGAGCTGATTATACGCTGCCAGAAGGGTGACTTAAATAGCTTTTCTGAGCTTTATCAGGCGTATAAAAAAAGGGCGTTTGGAACTGCATATCTCATTTCCAACCAGAAAGGAATCGCTGACGATATCGTACAGGAAGCGTTTATCCAATGCTACAAAACAATTAAGAATTTGAAGAATCCGGAGACTTTTGATGTTTGGTTTTACAAGGTTCTAGTCAGAACAGGTTGGAGGTTGGTGAAAAAACATAACCGCTTTATTCTTATGGAAGAATTATATGAAACAGAGGATTTAAATTCGACTACGAATATCAGCATAACCAAACTAGATGTGTATGATGCCTTGGAAAAACTCAGTTTACCTTTAAAGACGGTTGTGATACTGCATTACTTCAACGATCTAACTATTGAAGAAATCTCCAATGTTTTGGGCTGCTTCAAAGGAACTGTAAAGTCCAGGCTGCATAATGCAAGAAAACAGCTCTTTAAGGCACTTGATGGAGACGCTCAGCAGGCTGAACGATCATTGGTTTATGAACGAAAGGAGTATGGATTTGATGGAAATGTCTGAACTGGAGTATGAAATTAAAAAATCACTTTGCCATAAAGTCGATAAGATCGAACCTTCTGAAGAAAACTTCGCCCAAATCCTGGTTGGGATTGGAAATTCTCCAGGACGGAAAACATTCAAAATAGGCAATGAACGTTACCTTGCTGCCTTCTTATGTGCACTGTTAATTATCTCGGCGACGTTTATGCTTTCAGACAATACGAGAGCATTTGCGAAGGAAACTTTGTCGGCCATAAAGACTGTCTTTATGATCGATAAAAATAATAATGTCATTGAAAAACCTACAACCTACAGCTTCTTGCAACCGGCATTAAATAAGAACACGCAGTCCAGTGATAGTGATCTTTCTAAACAAATGGGGGTAAAAATCTCATTTCCTCAAGAATTTTACGGAGATTTCAAATTAGAGCAGAAAGCTGAAGCGGTAGGATTTACAAGAAATATCGATTATGAGACCTTTACCAATCTTCAGGCTACTGCACTACAAGCGTTCGATAGCAATGACGTGTTTAAGAGTCTGGATAAATACCAACCGTATAGAAGTGTAGGGGCGATCTATAGCAATAAGCAAGGGGCCAGAATTTCTGCCGTTGTATATAATAGGAAAATCCCCATTACCGTCGAAAACATGAACATTACCGATCGAGTTCCCACAAAAGTTGGGAACCAAGACGTCGAATGGATCAGTCTTTCATATCCAGTCTACCCAGATAACGATATCACCAAAAAGCCTACTACAGTGGCATCCACTAGTTTTCTATTTTGGTCAATAGGTGAAACAACTTATCAAATTTGGCCAATGGACAATAAATCGTTATCAATGGCAGAAACGGTGAAATTTGCTGAATCGTATATGGCTGCTCAAAAGTAATGATTCATGTGCCCGGGGTGTCCAACATTCACGATATGATAATTAACAGTCCCCTCGTACCTATATGGGCGAGGGGACTTTACGTAACTCCTATTTATAGGACTTATTCAAACTACTAACCTAAAAGGTTACCAAAACGGTCTTTTACTGACCAAATATCATATGTTCACCTTCCAGTTCTGGCATCGTCTTGGCTAATGCGGATTGACTGGCCTTTCATTTAAAATATCTCCCTCCCCTTCAATAACACAACTCCCTTACCTTAGGTTACACTAAGGCACAGGAGCTTAGCTTAATTTTAACTTATAACCCGAGTTTGGCGACATTTTTTTCCAGCACTAGACGTAGCTGTGAACGTCAAGTAAAAATGAACAAATTTCGTTAATTAATTCTTAACACCTAGTATATTCCATAAATGGATTGTGGGGCACTCTAGTTTATCATACATAACCTAGATTTGAGGATAAATTA